>OBOU01000042.1_pt1 | contig 14730 bp, 10 predicted proteins | sample 1494291 | NCBI WGS metagenome assembly OBOU01 (sample SAMEA3275627, study PRJEB22092) | marine metagenome | biome: ENV:00000447; feature: ENV:00002042; material: ENV:00002010 | collected 2014-06-20T10:30:00+00 | depth 20 m
GTACGCTCGATGCGACAGGTGAGTTTTACACTGCAATACAAGCAGTTAAAGACGCTCACCCCAAGCCTGAGTAAGTACTTTTTTTAGTAATTTACTTGATTTTCAAGTATCATATGGTGTAGCGGGACTCCGACCCTCGGAACATCTCACCCCGAATTAGCTACTCGTTTATACACGAATATAGCTTATAAAAATCCAACACAACTAAAGGCAGTGTCTGTGGCAATTGTCGTGCGTAATCCGTCGTTAGATGACTACGGAGATATCAATACTCTTGGCAGATGGTTCCAAGAAAACAGCAACTTCAAGAACTGCGGATGGTCTGACGGCAAGGTCTACGGCTTAGTTAAGTCAGCAGTAGATCCAGAGTCGGACACCCTGATACTAATCGCAGAAGACGACGGCGAAGTCGTTGGTTTTTTCATTGGACGTGTTGTTGAGTACTTCTTCTCCGACGAAAAGATTGCAGAAGATTTGGTGATGGTATTTAAGCCTGACCGTAGAGACGGCATAGGTGGCGCCATTAGCGAGATGATCTTTGGCTTTAACCTTTGGGCTACTAGGAAGGGGGTTAACGAGGTCAGTGTAGGTATCACCTCCGGCATAGCTGGTGAAGGATACAAAAAATTATTACAACGCCGTGGCTTCAGTGAAGTCGGGGTCTTATTAAAGAAAGAGGTTTAGCCTATGTGCGGTGGTGGCGGAAGCGATCCAAAAGAACAAGAGAGCAAATTAGCGTTGGCTCAACAAGCAGCTAATGCTTTACAGCGTTACGGAGAGGTGTTTGTCCCGCTTGAAAATATGTATATCGATGACACTCAAGCAATGTTTGCTGACGGTGCATCAGATCAAGCAATGGCTGCGGCGCAGAATCAAACCAGCGCTATCTATGAGCAGGGCTTTAATGACATGCGAGGCGCCCAATTTCAGGCGGGATTAGACCCCTTGTCTGGTCGTGCTCAAGGTGAGTCAAGCGCGCTAAGGGAAGCACAGGCTAGAGGTATGGGTCTTGCTGGTTCGGATGCAGGTCTGAGCTACACAGATGCAGCATACCAAGGTCTAGGCAACGTCATTGCTATGGGTCAGGGATTACAAACTCAGGCTGTAGCAGGAAACATTGACCGTATGCAAAACAGTCTAGACCGAGCAGGCGCAGCTGCTAAGCGTGACTTCCAGAACTCACAGAGCCTTGCGTCTATCGCAGGAACTGGTGCAGGTATGGCGGCAGGTTATGGACTTGGAGGTACGGGCTAATGAATTTTAATGCTTTCTTAGGCTTCCTAAACCCTGATACGGCTAATCAGGTAGGGAACTTCTACGGTAACAACAGCAATCCATATTCGGCTATTAATCCCAGCAAATATAACTACATGTCGAAAGAAGATATGCCGGGCGACAAGCTCTACGCAGACCTAATTAGGGCGCAGACTCAAGACTACAACCAGCGCTTTGCTCCCATAGAAAATTTTATGGCGGGACAAATCACCGCAACAGGGACTAAGTCCTTGGGCGCAGATCTAGACCGCACCCGCTCAAATATCGGAGGCGCTATCACCAATGTTCAGGGTCAACAAGACCGAAGCATGGGTCGCATGGGATTACAGGGCACAACCAACATGGCTAACAGTACTACTGCTGTCGGTGGATTGGTTGGCGGATTAAACGATACAAGACTGCGTGACGCTGATCGTCGTCAGTCACTTCTCTCAGGCTCTCTATCGGGCATCTCACAGAAGGCAAGGAGTACAGGCTCATGACAATGTTGGCGGTAGGACAAGGCTTAAGAGGCATTGCAAATAGAGGTATGTCGGCTGTAGCTAGAGCTGAGGCTGTTGAAGAGCAGCAAAGATTGGGTATAGCGGCGTCAGAGAAAGCGGCTGAGTCCCAACTACTTGGTACAGGCGCGGGCATCGGCGGCATGTCTGGTGCCAAAGCGGCAGGCGAGCTAAGAACAGCAAGCAAGGCGTTGCAAGCAAGCAATGAGGCTGCTCAAGGTATTAACAACATCGGAAGCACCATCGATGGTATTGCTAAAACCGGAGACGCTGCTAAGAATCTGGCAATTACCGCAGATGCGGCACCTGTCGCAGAGCTAGGAGGAACGATCAATAATGTTGGAAGCACTATAGAGGGGCTTTCACAAGGCACAGAGTTGTTGAGCACTGGCTCCGAAATTGGGAGCACAATAAACAATATTGCTCCAGCGCTAGAGGGAATTACAGCAACTGGCGAGGGTCTTGCTATTACAGGTGAGGCGGTAGCTGCGGCAGAAGGCGCAGCAGCTGTCGGACCAATGGCTCAACTATCAGCATTGGCAGGACCAGTCGCTATCGGCTTAGGCGTGGCGTTCCTTCTAAACAAATTATTCGATTAGGTATTTATCATGAGTTTTGCAGACGGTTTTAAACAAGGCTTCGGAATGATGGGGGCTGTTCAGGATAGACAGCTTTATAAGGAAAGACTAGACGAGCAGGCTCGCCAAGGTGATCTTGATCGCAAAGCGACATCAGATTATCGGGCTGAGCAAAATCGTCTTGCGGGAGAAAGAAACATAACAGCTCAGTCTGAGGCTGATAGCCAAGCCGAATACAGGGAGCGTCAGGCAGATAATCAGGCAGAATTAAACCGAATTAGGGGAGTGGAGGCAACAAACAAAACAGCACAGCTTGGTCTGGACAAGACTAGAATTGATGCTGATGCAAGTCTAAAAAGCTCCCAAGGAGATTATTATAACGCGCAAACATCTTCCTTATCGGATGGGTTAAAAGTAAAGCAGGAGCGCCGAGGTCAAAGAGAAACAAATTCAGCAGCAGCCTTACAGGTTCAGTCGTTTGTGGACTTGGCGGAGCAAGTGAGAACTGGCGAAGTTGCTTACGATGCTGACACGCAGGCTAGGCTTTCTGAGATGGCAGAAGCTACCAGAGGCACGTTAATGGATTTGAATTACGTCACCCAGCCTAACGTGCAATTTCAGGTAGGCAGGTTTCAGCAAGTATTAGAGCTTGTAGCTGACAAAAAAGGTGAAGGGGTAGATGAGTCCGCTATTTCCGCTATTAAAGACACCTTTAACGTTATGTTTCACAGCAACCATATGGCTGGTGTTGGTGAGGCGGTTACAGAAGCAACACATAAACATGCAGGGTCTTTCGCAGACAAGGGCTTTGTCGTTGTAGGCAAGCAAGTATCAGGCGTTAAGATGAACGGAAACTCGTTAGAACTCACAGTAGATGTCTTGATTGAGAACCCTGAGACAGGGGCGTCGCATGTTTACGAGGCTCCAATGACTGTAGGTCGTGAAGCTAGCGGCGATAAAGCATTTATGTCTATCGAAGAAGCCGCTCAAGCTGCCAGTGGGTTTTATCAGTACGCAAAATCTATGGCGCCTTATCGCGGAATACTCAACGAAATCAATGCAAGGGGTTACGACTTAACTGAGGGTCGCAAAGATGGTGATTTCATGCAGCTAGTCTCTGACGACATTAAAGCTGCTGAAATAGATGGCGCGAGAAACCCAGAGCTATCAAGCCCTATTAAGGGTATGACCATGGGCGAGTTTGCTGCAAACAAAGGACTGATGAGGTCTCACTATTCGTCAAATCGAGTGGGGAATTATCAACCTGTTGAGGCTGCTTTAGCTGGAGACGCAACCTACAACCTGATTTCAAAAGCGCCAATGCTCGAAGGTTTAGAGCGCTATAACGAAGGTAAGCCCTTATCCAGAGCAAAGGTTCTAGAGGCGGCGCAGTTTATAAGCGAGAAAACAGACCCGAACACAATGAAAACATCTTTTGTGATTGACGATAAGGACGAGTGGAATCAGTTTAAGAATACGTTTAGAAGCGCGAGCAATAATAGAGGTGCGGGAAAGTATCTAACTCCTTCCGAGCAGCAAGCCCATACTGGCTCAGGCAAATATTTCAACGCAGTAGATTAATTCAGGTATTTAAATGCCCATATATGCGAATCAAGACTTTAACAACGCCCGTCTAAAAACCTTCGAGGAAGAAGAGGAAACCGGAGTTCTTAACGAATTCGGTAAGGGGTTCGGCGCTGGTGTAGATCAGTTACAGGCTCTTGCCGGTGGTGCAAAAGCGTTAGTTGGATCGGCTGTCGGTAACGATGATTGGTTCTATGACGGGATGCAGTACTTCGACGAGCAGATGGCAGAAGCCGCTGAGAATACTGCTGATGTCGGAAGGCTAGAAGACATTGATGGTGGTGGAGACTTAGCAAATTACTCTGCATTTATCGTAGGCAACATTATACCTAGCCTCATTGGGGGCGGTGGTGTTGGTGCATTAGGGGGTTTTGCCGCCAAGAAACTAGCCATACATCAAGGCGCAAAAGCTCTAGTCAAAAAGAACGCTGAAGGAATGGCGAAGAGTGCAGCGTCAAGGCAGTACGCACAGTCAGCTGTAGGCAGAGAGGCTTTAGGTAAGGTTGGGCTAAAGGGTCAGGTCGCAGGCGCTGTAGGTTTTGGTACGGTGATGGGTGCGGGAGAGTCCTTTACTAGAATCTTTGACGAGACTGGTGAAGAGGCTGCGGGTTGGGCACTTGTTACGGGTCTAGCATCTGGTGCGTTAGACGCAATGACTCCAATGAGAGTCTTGAAGCGTGTCTTACCACAAAACCTATACGGCAAAGCTACTCAAGAGATAGCTGAAAACGTAAGCAAAAAACAATCAGTCATTGGTCGCGCATTTAAAGAGGCAGCCAAAGCATCCGGTACTGAAGGCGTAACGGAGATGATGCAGGAAGTTGTACAGAACTCTACCTTGGAGTTTGTACGCGGTCAGCAAGACCCTGCTATAGAAGAAGCGTTCCTTGAGCGATTGTTCGACGAAGAGAACCGATCTCAATACCTTAATGCGTTTGTAGCTGGTGCCATCGGTGGTGGAGCTATTGGTGGTGTTACTGGTGCTGTAACTAAAGATCCAGAGTTAAAGCAAAACCTAGATGAGAATGCTTTAGACGGTAAGGCTGAAGACAGCTCGCCGGAAGTTGCTTTAGATGAAGAGCAGGCTCAAGAACAAGAGCAAGAACAGACTCCGGTTATAGATGATCAGCCGCAACCAGAAGCAACTGACAAGGGCGGAGCAAAGGTTCAGGCTGCAAGAGAAAAAGCTCTAGGTCTTCCTCAAGGCAGAGCAAAGAATGACCCACGGACTGACCCATTAACGGTAGAGCAAGCTAGAGAGCAGGCTAGGAATAAAACCGAGACGCAAATTGATGGTCGTAGATTGCCTACCGGCAGAACGACTATAGCTCCAAAAAGCAGGGAAGAAGTTCGTCGAGAAATTGATGACTTCCCAGAGCGTCAAGATCGGTCTGACCCTGAAGCAAGGCAAGCAGAAGCTAGAGCCAAAGCAAGGGCGCAAGTCGAGGGGCTTCCTGCCGTTCGAGAAAAGGTCAAAGAAATCTATCAGATGGAGCTGGGCACTCTAGGTGAGACAACAAGAATACCTAAAGACAAAGAGCCAGAGCCAGAGCCTGTAGCTGAAGAGCCTCCAGTGTTTGGGGGCAATCTTCCAGAGTCTATCACCCCAAGAATGGAAGAGCTTGTAGGTCAGGACGTTGACTACAACGGCAACAAGGGTCCAGTTGTAAAGAAAGACGACGGATTCTACGTAGCAACTCAAGATAACGGTGACGTGCTTATTGAGAGTGGTGAGTACCAGTCTCCAGAGCAGTTAGGTGTCGTGCCTACTGGTGGCAATCTGGTCTTCGAGAAAGACGTACAGATCGATGACAACAATAAATTTGAATTGCGCGGGAAAAAATATTCCCTCACCCGCATCGTAAGAGATGCTAACGGTGAACCTCTATCATTAGCGGTAAGGGATGAGAACGGCGCAAAGAAAACTATCAGGACTCCAGAAGTAGTAGCTAGGATCAATAACCAAAAGAACCCTGCCCCTGACTTCAATCAGCTTATAGTAGAACTGGACGACCTTCCTGCCAGCATACAGAAGCAGGTGATACAGCAGTCTGATGCAGACAATATTCCAGACAGTGTTCCGGCATCTCAAGCTATAGAGATCGCTCAGTCAATGCCTAACCCAGAGTCTGTGGTAGAAGGCATTCAAGAGCTTGCTACCCAGAGCCTAACCATTCCTTTAGGCTCTATGAGCAACATGCCTGCGGTTGCTTACACAGAGAATGTAACGCGCCCTAACATGAAACCTTTGGCTCAAGCTATCTCTGACATCAATGATTCTCAGGGCGCTAACAGGTCACCTATTGATCAGGGTCGTATAGACAGTTTGTTTGCGTCTCCTGAAGTTGTCATGCAGAACGGTAATACGATTACTGTAGCCGAGGGTGTTCAGGCTGATGAGATTAAACACGCTCTAGTTGATCTGCTAGGTGCAGGTCTTCCAAAGCGTGTGATGAATTATGTAAGCGGCTTTTATTCACATACCGATAGCCAGATGGACAGGCAGGTAGCTGGGTCATACCTGAAAAACTCTAAAGCTATAACCTTAAACAGCGCAAAAATTAAGTCTCTTATAGCCGACAAAGACAATAGCAGCGATTCTGCTATCGAACTCAGATTTAATCTTGCTCATGAAATCGGTCATGCCTTTGATGTAGGCACTGGTCACACAACCAGCTCTCCAGACTTTTCTTTAGAGGTGGACGGGATGGGCATGAACTCGGCTACTTACGAGATGGGACCAGTTATCCATGAGCTGGGTCAAAACTATTTAAGTGGCACAGAGTTAGGTCAAGAGTTAGCATACCCATTCGGACCAGCATTTGAATGGATAGCTAATTCAGAACCTCAGAATATAGCGGGTCAAGTAGATCGCATGCAGAAAGAAGCATTCGCCCAAGCGTTTGCCATCTTTCACACAAGTCCTGAACTACTTCAGGAGCAAGCACCAAGAACGTATAAGCATCTAGAGACGCTGCTTAGAACGCAACCAACGGAGACTATTCAAAATGGCGAAGCTGACATTCGGACCAATGAAGCTGACGGGCAACCTCAAGAAGTACAGGGAGACGTTCGGTCACCTACCCAGCGCGGAAGCACTCAAGTTCAAGAGCAAGAAGGATCTGGAGGAGATGGCGGAAGTAGCCTTGATGCGGAACAAGCCAGTCAAGGACTGGGAGAACCGACCCAACGTGAAGCTGGGGACGGGGATGGACGAGCTGTACAACTAGAGCAAGCAGAGCCAAAGGTAAAGCGAGCCGCAGACTTTGAGAATACTGGTAACTATAACGTCGCCTATCCGGACGGCACTGAATACTTAATCTATCGTGACACGATGCAGTTCTCCAATCCAATGTGGCACTTGTCTCCAGAGTACTATGACATTCTCAAGCTGGACTTCAACCGTATTGAAAGAGTTGGTGGCATCGGTGGCAACCGAAAGGAAGCCTTGCAGTGGCTTAATAAAGCACACAGTGAACGACTAGAGAAAGCTGAAGCGGAAGCTGTTCAGCAAGAGCTAGGCGATATCGATGATGGCTTTGATCCGATGGATGATCTGGCTGACTTCGATGATGATGGTGCCCTGTTAGACTCACCCCCAAGCAGAAACCCTCAGCGAATGGTGCAGGCTAAAGCTCAGGGGTTTGATACGGATACGGTTTATTATCATGGCACTTCTGACGCTGATATAGAAGCGTTTAGAGAAACAAAAGTAGGTAAAGCAGGTTCAGGCGGTGTTTACCTTACCAGCTCACCAAACCAAGCAAGTAAGTTTGCTAAAATGTCTGCTAAATTTGGCAAAGAAAGAGGCAATCAGCCAAATGTAATACCCGCTTACATCCGCATAAAGAATCCGTTTATTAGTGAAACTGGGATGCCTTACAATGCAGATGTAAAAGGATTAAAAGCACAAGGCTACGATGCCATTATTTTAAAAGGGGAAATGCCCGATGGGTCAGACGAGGTTATAGTCTTTGACCCCAAAAACATCCGCTCAGTAAACGCTCAGTTCGATCCAGCCAAGGCTCAAAGTGATGACCTGCTTGCATCACCCCCAAGCAGAAACCCTCAACGCATGGCTCAAGCTGAGGCACAGGGCTTAGACACCAAAACCGTGTTTTATCATGGAACTGCTTCTGAAATACAAAAGTTCTCCGCAGGTAAACTTGGGGAGTCAACAGGGGCAAAGTCAGCAAAGAAGGGCTTTTGGTTTACAGATTCAAGCCGCGTTGCACAATCTTACGCAGACTACAGTGCTGTCGGCGCGCCTGTTCGCAAGATATTAAGCCGCGCAGAATTAGCCATGGAGTCAAAGGATGAAGATACTTATGATCGCTTGGTCGATGAAGCGGAGAAATTAGAAAACAAGCTAGACGCTGAAAGGCAAAACGGGCAAAACATAATACAAGTATTTATTCCCAAAGAGGATAGCCTGCTAGTCAAGGATATGCGAGGGAGGTCATTTGATGATTTTGGTGTCTCAGATGAAATATCGATGGAGATGGACTTTGCTAAACGGGAAGGGGCAAAAGGGGTAAAGTTTTTAAACTTCGAGGACGCTATAGGTCTTTATGGCGTTCCGTCAACTCACGTCGTCATATTTAACCCAAGCGATGTTAGATCGATAAACGCTCAGTTTGACCCAGCCAAGGCTCAAAGTGATGACCTGCTTGCATCACCCCCACAAAGACCTTCAGAGAAGGACTTCGTAACTGCCCCCACAAGTACAGCCGCAGAGATCATGTCGGAAGAAGACTTGATTGCATCGGTTCGTGCTGGATCAGATGGCAGCCAATTAATCGACGCAGTCAAAGATAAAGATGTTAAGGCGGCAGCAGGGTTTGCAGCTTCAGGTTTTAAGAAGTGGTTCCAGAAGAACTTCTACTCCAGAGGTCTATTACCTGAGACAGCGTTTGATTCAAAGATCGAGCGTGATGGTGAGTTCGGTGCTGTGGAGATGGACATCCGCCAGATGGTTGGATTGTTTGATGAAGCGGTTCAGAACAACTTCGGTGAGATAGACGCATCACAGGCTGCTGTGCTGGACAAAGCAATGCAGGTGCCAGCGGCAGAAGTTATGGCTTCTAAGCTACCTAATGATATTAAGGAAGCTCTGGTCGCAATGCGTAACTACATCGACAAGATGTCAGCTGACTATGCTGAGATACTTAACTCAGACATAGAGAAGCTGAAGTCTGAGGGTAACGATGAAGCGCTAGCCAAGAGCGAGCTGTTAAGCATTGTTGTTAACAACATGGGCAAGTATGCAAACAGAAGCCACAGGGCTTTTGACGACAAGAACTGGAACAAAGAAGTCCCCGAAGAAATTATTCTGGCGGCTAGAAACTTCCTTGTTGAGCAGGGTACTACTAACCCAGATCAGGTAATCAACACCATCCTCAAAGAAGGTACTGCCTTCGATGATATGTCATCGTTTATTGCCGAGTCTAAGCTAGGCGCAAAAGACCTATCCATCCTGAAGCAAAGGAAGGATATAGCCCCAGAGATACGAGCACTTCTAGGTGAGTATAAGGATGCGCGAATCAACTTCGCCAAGTCTGCCACCAAGATGTCTCGCCTTATCTACAACGACAGGTTCCTTAATCAAGTACTCAAGGACGGCAAGGGTGTATTCCTGTTTGATCAGGCAGATGCTCCGGTAGGCGCAACGAAAAAAATTGCGGAAGTCGGGTCAAAAACCATGTCCCCCCTCAACGGCTTATATACATTCCCAGAGGTAGAGCAAGCATTCAGAGATGCCCTAGATAAGGAGCAGCTAGGAGGCTTGTATAAGACGGTTATCCAGATCAACGGTATGGTCAAGTACGGTAAGACTGTAATCGCGCCTACTACTATGGCTCGTAACTGGATGTCTGCATCTCTGTTTACTGTGGCAAATGGGCACTTTAACTGGTCTAAAATAGGCAAGTCGATTGATGTAACCAGTAGCTACAGAACAGGTCAAGGTGACGGCGTTGAGTACCTAAAGCGCCTGAAAAAGCTAGGTGTAGTACACGACAACCCATACGCTGGCGAGATGATAGACCTATTGAAAGACTCTAACGCTGAGCAGTGGGTGTCAGGTACAGGGATGATGAAGTCATTCTTTGATAACGCTACTCGCTTCTATCAGTATGGTGATGACTTCTGGAAGATCGTTGGTTTCGAGAATGAAATCATTAACTTCATGGAGAACAAGGGCATGTCACGCGAAGAGGCTGAGATCAAATCAGCTAAGCGTATTCGTGACACCTACCCAACTTACTCACTGATTGGTGACCTGCCTCAGAAGCTAAGACGCTTCCCTCTTGCTGGCACGTTTGTTTCTTTCCCCGCAGAAATTGTTCGTACACAAGCGAACATGATCAAGTACTTGCGTGAAGATCTAGCCGATCCAGACATGAGACCTGCTGCCCTTAAGCGCATGGCAGGTATAGGCATGGTTAGTGCGGGCGTGTATGCAGCTCAAGCAATGGCTATGTCAGCGTTTGGTGTTTCGGAAGAAGAGGAAGAGGCTATCAAGTTGATGGCAGCTCCTTGGGCTAAGAACTCAAACATACTGGTAACAGGTAGAGATGATCAAGGTCGCTTAGAGTACTTAGACCTTACTCACCTTGACCCGTATGCCTTGATGAAGCGCCCACTAAACGCCCTGCTACGTGATCAGCCAGCGGATGATGCGGTGCTCGACGCCAGCGTTGAAATACTTAAGCCATTCTTAGGCTGGGATATATCGACCAACACTATCTTAGAGTTTATCTCAAACGAGAAAACGTCAGGCGGTCAGGTCTATAACGAGGCTGACACCTTCACCAATAAAGCTGTCGATACCTACATGCACTTTGAGAGAGGTATGGGACCGAGTGTTATACAGAACGGTCGCCGCATGTCTCGAGCATTGGGCGGAGAGATCTCTAAGAGCGGAAGAGCTTACGACGTTGGCGATGAGATGGCAGCGTTTGTAGGCTTCCGTAAGACTACCTTTGACCCTAAGACTGCACTGCACTTCAAGGCTTATGAGTTCTCAGAAGGTAAGCGTCAGTCAACTAGGCTGCTGACCTCAGTATTCAGAGACCCTAACGATGTATCGGATAGCGATATACGAGAAGCATTCGGCAGAGCATCTACAGCTAGACGCGAGACCTTTGAGGATATGGCGGCTTTAGTTAACGCTGCAATGAGTTCTGGTTTGAACGCAACACAGGCTATGACAATCCTCCGATCAAACGGTGTCACTAAGAAAGATGCTAAGGCATTGATTGAGGGTGGAGCGTCAGCTTGGACTATGTCGGACAGCACTCTTAAGAACTCTATCGCAAAGTCAGATGTCTTGTTTGGGCAGCAGAAGAGCCAAGAGTTCAAGGACAGGTGGACTCTGATACAGCAGTTGCTAAACGAAGAGAACTAAGGTGAGAGTTTTAGGTGCGGCAGCACTATTACTCACGTCAATTGCTTTTGGCGAAGAGTCAACTAATAGTGAGAACAATCAGGATGGTTCGTTAAATACGAATACCGTCGATTCTACTGTAAGCAGCAATAACAACAGCACGGATCACAGTACCAGCAACACTTACAACGGCGCAGGAAGCTCATCTGACATGCCAGTCGGCAGCGCTATAGCACCTAGCTACATGTCTAATGGGATTGAGACGTGCTTGCAGGGTACTGGCAGCAGTATTCAGACAGGCATAGTCGGATACACATCGGGCAATTACAAGGTAGATGAGTACTGTAATAGGCGCAGGAATGCCAAGGTGCTTAGTGATCTCGGTATGAAGGTCGCAGCAATCTCCGTCATGTGTGCTGACGATGCGGTGTTTAGAGCTATGTTTGTTTCTGGAACTCCGTGCCCTGTAATCAAGGGTGGCAGGTTGGTTGTTGGTCGCCGCGCATTTTTATTAATGAAGATGCAGCCGTCTCTATATATTCCAGATTACGGAGAGGTCAAGGTTTCTAGGCACGCTACGTTTAGCAAGAAAACACCAGTGAATAAGTACAGCGATACCCAGAAGTGGTACAACTCGATACTCGGAATAGGGGCAGAAAATGAAACAGAAGAAATTACAGACAGCGGCTCTAGCGAGTCTGTTAGCGATAAGTTCCGGCGCAAACAGCAGTGAGTTAGATAGCCTGATATCGGCATCATCTGCCATTGTTGATCAGATGGACAAGGGGATCATGCTAGCTGGTGCAGCACAAGGCTATGCTTACACTGGGGCTGGTATTTCTGATGGATCTCTAGCTGGGACGGCTCATATTAGCTCAGAGCAAGTGCAGGCGTATAACGCCGCACTGTCAGGCATGCAAAGCTATCAGCCTTACGGTAGTGCCGTGGACTATCTTGAAGAACAGGCAGCAGCTGAGCTAGAGCTAATGGACGCAGCAGTAGGTGCGTTTACTGAGGTTGTTGTGGAGATGATTGCTGTACAGAACGTGGCGGAACAAGCCGAGGCAGCAGCAACCCCTGATGAGGAAGCTGAAGTTCAGCAATTTGTTGCAGACAATATTGAGTCCCTAACCATCGATCAGGACGACGCAGATACATACAACCAAAGCCTCGACGACATCGAGACGCATGCCAATAATGCTAGTGCGTTCTTAGGTGTTGCGGCAAGTCCAGAAGCGGTTGCGTTTCTTGAGGGTGAAGCTGCGGACAGAAACCTACGAGTAGAAGAAAGCAACTTAGTTTATAGCTCTGGCAGTCAGGCGGTCACACTTACATGGCAGACCAATACAAGAATGCTTGAGCAGAGCAGCGTGTTCTTAAATGGCACAGATCAATTCGGTCTAGACATGTACTTCTCTGGCTCCGACATTCTATTGGCGGGCAAAGAGTCAGAGCTTTATATCACTGGTCCGACAAACTTGGGTTACCAGTGCTTTGTTTATGGTAACGAATGCGATGAATCTACAGAGTCAGATGGGTCATGAGTTTAGCTGAAACTGAATTAAAGATAGGCGGAACGTCTTTTAAGGGCGTCTACATCGCCATACTGCTAAGCCTTGCAACCACTCTTGGCGGTGGTGTATGGACAGCAAGCTCATTGTATAGCCGGTTAGAGGCAGTCGAATCAAAGAAGATTCCAGACATCGCGCCACTGGAAGAAAAGATCCTGCTAGTTGAGCAAGAGCTTCAAGCAAACAATGTAAGTCAACTGCAAGGCAAGCTATCCGAGCTGGGTGTAAACCTCATAACGATCAAGGATCAGCAGTCTGGTTTACTGGATATAAAAACAAAGGTCACTGATCTTGAGAAAGACATTGAGACCATGAAGTCCACGGTAAAGCAGGCTGAACTAATTACAGCTAAGAGCGAAGATATCGATAAAAGAATTCAGGCAATCGGACGGGATTTAGATTCTGTCTGGGAGGCGCTTGACTACGTCTCTAATCCATTAAAGTGAATCGGTTAGATCGTTGTACGCGATAAGACAAAGACCAGCTAGAACATAAATACACATAACAACCATTACAAAAACCCTTACTCTCAATTAAAGTGAGGGCGCATTGTAGTGGCAGTTATGCGTTATGTGAAATGCAACTTTAGAATTACATACATACCGAAATTGGTATGTGAATGAGGTTTACTTTCAGGTCTATACAGGCAGTACAGATCCCCAAAAAGTGTGATTTATAAACTACTTAAAAAATAATACAGAGCAGTACGGTTATCCCAAGCCAAGTTACAACATGCACATTGGTTAGGTGATAGTTACCTGCACTGAGCCAAGTGCGTACTGTTTTCCGTACGCCTTGCATATCGTTTATCGAGTCACTGATTGCTTTGTCGGCGAACTCGTTAGCCTCTTTAATCGCTTGCTTTACATCCATTCTTGCTCTCCAGTAACACGCGCAAGAGCCTTTGCTGTTGGTCTCTAAGTTATTGATTTAATTGAATAAAAATGATTGTTACCTGCTTCCCAAGCAATTGCTTGCGAAGCAACTTAAGGTCAATTTTATCCTTATATATCAACGACTTGCGCGTTTTTATATTTTAGATGTTTTTACAACATCCCTTCAATGTTAGATGATGCAATCTTTCTTTGAGCTTGGTTTAGATGAGCATATCGTTGCAGTGAAGTACGATCTTTCCATCCTCCTAACTCCATAAGAACCATCTCACTCGTTCCGTTTTCAATGTGCCAGCTAGCAAATGTGTGACGCATGGTGTGAAAGGTGGTTCCTTCTGGCAAGCCAGCTTTTCTGCAAGCATTCTTGTAGGTGCTGTTTGTAATTTCACTTAAAACATTGCCTACCTTTGTTCTGCCTCCAGACTGCTGAACAAAGACATAGTCTATCCCGTTACTGAGATACCTATGCTTCTTTACTAAAGCATCGTTTAAATTTTTTCGTCGCAGCAAGACTGCTCGAGCATCTGCGTTTAACGGGATGAGGATATCCTCGCCCATCTTGGCATCTTTTCCATCGACAAGAAGTGACGACAAGTCTTCTGATATTTGCCCCCACTTCAAAAGTCTGATGTTTGTCTTTCGCAACCCTGTCGCTACTGCAAATCTAACTTGATCTGCTCTCAAGTCATCCAAAGTTCCAATAAGGTCGAGAACCTGTTGAGGCTTAAGAAAGATCTTGCTCTTAGTCTCCGGCAACACGGACAACTTAGGCACCCTATTGATGTGCTCTTTACTATAAGCATAGTTAAGAATAGCTCGCATAATAATAGTGTGCTTGTTAATCCAGCTATTGCTGACTCTTTGACCAATTTTCCTTTTAGATGGCTGCTTCCGCAGATTCTCAATAAAGTTATCGAAAAGAGCAATCTTTTCGAATGCCTT
>OBOU01000047.1_pt1 | contig 14355 bp, 10 predicted proteins | sample 1494291 | NCBI WGS metagenome assembly OBOU01 (sample SAMEA3275627, study PRJEB22092) | marine metagenome | biome: ENV:00000447; feature: ENV:00002042; material: ENV:00002010 | collected 2014-06-20T10:30:00+00 | depth 20 m
CTTATTAACGGTTGGGATTGTACAACAGTTTCTTCCAGCTAAAGACGAGTAATAATAATACCAAATACAATTATTAAAGAAGCAATAATTTTACTCTTACCCATACTTTCTTTAAAAAATAAAACGCCTATCAAAACTGCAAATAATACCGACGTTTCACGCAATGCAGCTACTAATGCTATTGGAGCAATTGTCATTGCCCAGACCGCTATCCAATAGGCTAAAACTGATGCCGATCCTGCAATTAATCCCAGAATCCAAACTGATATTTTTTTTGGTATAATACTCAAACCTCTTTTAAAAAAAGCATAAAACATAAATACAACTGCATCTAAGAAAAACAACCAACCAATATAACTTGTAACATCACCAGATGCTCTTGCGCCAAGGCCATCGGTAATAGAATAGCCTGCAGTTCCAATTGCCGAACACAATGCAAATGGTAACAACGCAACTGTTTCTTTATTACTAAATACACCAATACCAAGGATAAAAATCCCTATTCCGATTGCAATAATTGAAAAAATATCCTGATTGGAAATGGCATCTATTATAAAAATAGAACTCAAAACTAAAACTAGTAATGGTGCAGTTCCGCGTGCAATTGGATAAACACGGCTGAGATCACCTTGTTCATATGCACTAGTTAAGAATAATTTATACCATAAGTGAAACCCTACTGAAGCAATCAACCATGGCCATGCTTCGGCATTAGGTAATGGAAATAATATAAGTAGAATAAACCCAATTATACCATGAGCTAATGACAGCAATACCATACCTTGAAGTTTGTCATCACCAAATTTGATTATAGCGTTCCATGATGCGTGTAGTATTGCAGCAAATAATACAGCAATAAAAACGCTTAGGGACATATCTTTAACCTAACGCATCACTACACCGTTGGCAGCAACCATCATGTTTTTGTTTACCAACTTGTGAGTTAATCTTCCAACAGCGCATACACTTTTCACCATCAGCTTTCTTAAAAATTACTTCAATATCGGGCACATCATCAAGCCTAAAGCCTTGAGCCGATGGTTTACCATCAATCAATTTGATATCTGATGTAATACAAATATCTGCAAAATCTACTGTCTCTGATAGGCTCTTTAAATCAACATTTGAGTTGAAATACACTTCTGGCGCAGCTTCAAGAGAAGAGCCAATATTCTTTGCTGTTCGCTCTACTTCAATTGCTCCTGTCACAACACGTCTAACATTTCGGATAGCTTCCCATTTTGAAGCTACTTTTCCATTCAACCAATCAGACGATGTCTCAGGTATATCAACAAGATGTATTGAAGTTTCATTTTCATGATTACGTTGCAACCAGACATCTTCCATAGTGAAACAAAGCATTGGCGCTAACCAAGTTGTTAATCGGTGAAATAATATATCAAGAACTGTTCTTGCGGCTTTACGCTTTGTACCATTTACATCATCACAATAAAGAACATCTTTCCTTATATCAAAATAGAAACTTGATAGGTCGACTGTTGCAAACTGGAATACCTGACTGAAAACACCTTGAAAATCATACGCAGCATAGCCATCTCTAACAACAGCATCTAATTCAGCTAAGCGATGTAAAACCCATTGCTCAAGCTCAGGCATTTCAGAGTAATCAATTTTTTCAGATTCATTAAAATCATTAAGATTTCCAAGAATAAACCTCATTGTATTGCGAAGTCTTCTATAACTATCAGCAACATTTTTTAATATTTCTGGACCAATACGTAAGTCTGCAGTGTAGTCAGCTTGAGCAACCCATAAACGTAGAATATCCGCACCATATTGTTTGATCACTTGTTCTGGAGCAATTGTATTACCTACAGATTTTGACATTTTCATGCCTTTTTCATCAAGTGTAAAACCATGCGTAAGCACACCTTTATAGGGTGCACGCCCATTTGTTCCACAAGATTGCAGCAAAGAAGAATGAAACCAACCTCTATGTTGATCCGTACCTTCTAAGTATAAATCTGCGATACCATCATCCGCTCCATCATCTCGATCACGCATTACAAAAGCATGTGTTGAGCCACTATCGAACCAAACATCCAAAACATCAAAAACTTGATCCCATTCTTCAGCATTGTATTCTGCACCTAAAAATCGCTCTTTTGCTCCGTCTTCAAACCAACAATCAGCACTTTCGTTTTCAAATGCAGCTACAATGCGGGCATTAACTTTAGCATCTTTCAAGATAAAACTTGGATCAGTAGGTAAAGCATCTTTTTTGGTGAAACAGGTTAAAGGAACTCCCCAAGCACGTTGTCGAGACATTACCCAATCAGGTCGAGCTTCAATCATTGAAAACAATCGGTTCCTACCAGATTGAGGTGTCCATTTTACATTATCAATTTCTGTAAGCGCACGCTGACGTATAGTCTTTCCATGCTTATCATTTCCACCAATTTCTTTGTCTATAGAAGTAAACCATTGGGGTGTATTTCTAAATATGATTGGAGCTTTGGAGCGCCATGAATGCGGATAACTATGTTCAACTCGACCCCTTGCTATTATCCCACCAGCCTCAACTAATTTGGCAATAACAGCATTATTTGCTTTTCCTTCTTTTCCTTTTCTATCAAATACTTCTAATCCTGCAAAAAAAGGGACATGATCTAAAAACTGTGATGCTTCTCCAATGTTATGTGTCATTCTATCTAACCAATTTCGTTTGACAAAACATTCATAATCATCGGCACCATGACTTGGCGCCGTATGAACAAAACCCGTTCCAGCTTCATCTGTAACATGTTCACCATCAATCATAGGGACATCATATGACCAATATTCATCCATCTCTGAAAGTGGGTGTGAACAGATAGCATTGTCTAAATCAGATGCTAATACATCTGAAATACGATTAAATTTAACAACTCGAGATTTTGTTAATGTATCTTCTGCCAAAATATCAGCAAAGATATACTGCTGCCCCGGTGCAGTCCAACTTTCTTCTTCAGTCTCTAGAACTTCATATAATCCATAAGAAATTTTTGGGTTAAAAGCTACGGCCTTGTTTGAAGGTATTGTCCATGGAGTTGTCGTCCATATGACCACTCGAGCATTTTTTATTTTTTCCGGTGCAGATTTAAAATTAAACGGCACCCAAATAGTATGAGATTTATGATTATGGTATTCTATTTCAGCTTCAGCCAAAGCAGTCTTTTCAACTGGGGACCACATAACCGGTTTTGAGCCTTGGTATAGAGATCCATTCATTGCAAATTTCATGAATTCATCTGCAATTACTGCTTCTGCATGAAAATTCATCGTTAAGTATGGGTTATCCCATTTACCCGTAATCCCTAATCTTTTGAATTCCTCTCTTTGAATATCAACCCAACCCTCTGCGAATTTCCTACATTCCTGACGTAATTCAACGACAGGAACATCATCTTTATTTTTACCTTTTTTTCGGTATTGTTCTTCAATTTTCCATTCAATTGGTAAGCCATGGCAATCCCATCCAGGTATATATCGGGCATCTTTTCCCATCATCTGCTGAGATCTTACAACCATGTCTTTTAAAATTTTATTTAAGGCATGACCAATATGAAGATGACCATTTGCATAAGGCGGTCCATCATGAAGTACAAATGACTCACGCCCTTTTTTCTCTCTTAATTTCTCATAGATACCTATTTTAGCCCAACGTTCTAACCAGATAGGTTCACGACCTGGCAGACCTGCCCTCATAGGGAAATCGGTTACCGGTAAGTTTATTGTATCTTTGTAATCAGGCGTTTCAGCACACATATCATGTTCCAGTCATGGAAAATTTAAAGTTGGGGTTTGTTCGGCGCGAATACTCAAACGACTTCTCCCGGCAGATCTTTGTTTCAGATCACCGGGCCAATAATTCGAATAATTATTTTAAATATTAGCTCCATAAAACGTTTTATAATGTGCAAGCAAGAAAAGGTCTAGCATAACATCATTTAGTTTCTTTAAATAATTAAAGTACACAGTTTAAGATCCTATGATTAGATAAAAGAATAAAACTTGGCAAAAAGTAATTTACGGGGTATCGAGAATTTATGCCTCGATATGCACTAAAAGTTGAATACGATGGGAAACCATATCACGGTTGGCAACGTCAGCGTGATGTACCATCTGTGCAGCAAACTATTGAAATAGCAATTTCAAAAATTGCACCCGAAAAACCTGAAATACAAGGTGCAGGCCGGACAGATGCAGGAGTTCATGCAACAGGTCAAATCGCACATGTTGATCTGAATAAACCTTGGGACAGCTTTCGCTTATCTGAAGCAATAAATTATCATTTAAGACCTGCACCTATTTCGATTACTAAATGTTCGATTGTTGCAGATGATTTTCATGCAAGATTTTCCGCAAAAGAACGCCGGTATGTATTTAGGCTCCTAAGTAGACGTGCACCTGCAATTGTAGATGTGGGTTGGGTTTGGCAAATCCAACATGATTTAGATCTAGAACTAATGCAGGAAGGCGCAAAGTATCTTGTAGGAAAGCATGATTTTACAACATTTCGTTCCTCTATTTGCCAAGCTCAAAGTCCTATAAAGTCATTGAAAGAAATTAGTGTAAAAGAAATTAGTTTAGAGCACGGTAAAGAATTCGAGTTTACGATCATAGCTAGGAGTTTTTTACATAATCAAGTCAGAAGCTTTATTGGTACTTTAGAGCGTGTTGGGTCAGGTTCTTGGGATCCAGAGAGAGTACATGAGGCACTAATTGCAAAAGATAGATCACAATGTGGCCCAGTCTGCCCCCCCCATGGATTATATTTAGCTCAAGTTTCATATGATACTGAAATATTTTCTTAATTGCTTCATTGATTAAATTTAGAATTGCTCAGCGGCACAGCCTAAAAATTTGTTTATATTTACCTGAGTTTACGTTTGCAGTTTATGCATAGCGGAATTGCAAACGTGTTTGTTGTTTTTCAAGGAAAATATTCATAGTTAATAAAAAAATAATAAACATAAAAGGAAATGTTAAAATGGCATTTGCATCAAGTACAACGAATTTAAACCAATTATTTCCATCATCAGAAAGCATTTCAATTGTTTGGGAAAATCTAAATAAATCATTACAAGCTCGAAAAAAACACCGTCAAACAATTAAAGAATTGAACCAATTAACTGATAAAGATTTGGCAGATATTGGACTTTGCCGTGGTGATATTAATGCAGTTGCAAAAGGTAGTGTAGATCATCTTATTAAACGCGGTGTAAATATTGACCCAGACTATTTTAATTTAAATAAAATATAGTACTACAAGATGTAGATGATATGGGAGCAAAAATATAAAAATTTTTGCGCCATTTCTATCAATTTCCTCTACCCTACTACCATCCTTAAGTTCAAATCATATTTTTTTGATGAATTAATATTTGAAGTAAGCAAATCAATTACTTCTGCAGTGACAAATGAAGCAATAACACTTGGTCGCTTATCATGATTTCTTTCACTTCCAATAGGACACGTGAGATCTTCAATAGAAGTATTATCATAGTTTGATTGATACCACCTTTTAAATTTAGTTTTTTTTGTTTTTGAACCAATCATGCCAACATAATTAGCATCATTACGTTCTAGTGCAGCAGCAGTTAGAATAAAATCAAGCGCATGATCATGGGAAAGTATTATATATGCACTTCCTGCTGGAGATGATTTAATGTCAATCTCAGGAATAGCACTCAATCTTTTTTCAACATCAGCATCACATTTTGCAAGCTCATGAGGCCTACTATCAATCAAGATACACTTTACAGGTAAATGTTGAAGCTGAAGTGCTAATGCACGTCCAACATGTCCTGAGCCCATGACATAAACATGAGGTAGTGTTTTATAATTCTCATTAAAAGAATTTAATGTTAAAGATTTAGTTTTTTTAGACATTATAACTAATGAAACTTCTACATTACCACCACAACATTGACCAATTTCGGGACCAAGCGGAATCTTTAAAATATCTTTTTTAATATTTTCGATTAACATTTTTCTAGAATGATTAATAACCAAATACTCTAATTGCCCACCCCCTATGGTGCCAGATGTATCTAAATCACTTATGAACATTTCTGTGTCTGCATTGCGCGGAGAAGAGCCAATAGTTTTTACAATTGAAGCTTGAACAATAAACTCATTGTCATTTAAAAAATTAAGTAATTTTTTAAAATATTTTGTCATTTATTTGCCTGCTCCTGTATATTTTTTATAGCTAATAAAACCCTTTCCGGTGTAGCAGGAGTATCCAGCCTTGGGCATGTTTGATAATCATTCATACTTGATATTGCCATTGATAAGGCTTCCAAAACTGAAATTCCTAACATAAATGGTGGCTCCCCAACAGCTTTTGATCTTTTAATAGTAAGCTCTCTATTTTCTGACCAATCTGCCAATTCAACATTAAACTCGCGAGGCATATCTGAAGCAAGTGGAATTTTATAAGTTGAAGGTGCATGTGTTTTCAATTTACCATCTTCATCCCACCACAATTCTTCAGAAGTTAACCATCCCATACCTTGAATAAAAGCGCCCTCAATTTGCCCCTTATCTAAAATTGGATTTAGTGAACGGCCAACATCATGCAAAATATCAGTTTTTTCTATTCGATACTCTCCTGTTAAAGTGTCAATTAAAACTTCAGAACATGCTGCACCATATGCATAATAATAAAATGGGCTACCTTTTCCAGCAGCCCTATCCCAATAAATATTTGGGGTTTTATAAAAGCCTGTAGCAGATAATTGAGTGCGCTGCATATAAGCCATCTTAATAAATTCATTAAATGGAACAATTTCTTCTCCAACATAAACCATGTTAGATAGAAATTTAATTTCAGTTTCTTGCACGCCCCAATGAGCTGCTGCAAATTTTATTAATCTATCTTTGATTTGATCAGCTGCATCTAATGCAGCCATTCCATTTAAATCAGTACCCGAGGAAGCCGCGGTTGCAGAGGTATTTGGAACTTTTTCAGTTGTAGTTTTTGTAATTTTAATTCTTTCAAAATCTACTTGAAATGCATCTGCAACTATTTGTGCAATTTTGGTATTTAAACCTTGGCCCATTTCTGTTCCACCGTGGTTTAAATGAATTGAACCATCATTATATATGTGAATTAATGCACCAGCTTGATTATACCATGTCGCAGTAAAAGAAATTCCGAACTTCACTGGTGTTAGTGCAATACCTTTTTTTATCACTATAGAAGTTTTATTGAAATTTTTTATTGCCGTTCTTCGTGAACGATAATTTGATTTTTTTTCCAGTTCATCAATAAGCTTTGGTAATATGTTATCTTTTATTTTCTGATGGTAGGGAGTTATATTTCTATCAGTATCACCATAAAGGTTTAATTTACGAATATCTAATGGGTCTTTTCCTGTAGCAAATGATATCTCTTCAATTATTCTTTCAGCTGCAAGAACACCTTGGGGCCCTCCAAATCCTCTAAATGCAGTATTGGATACTGTATTTGTTTTCATTGGGCGACTTTTTAATCTTACATTTGGGTAATAGTATGCATTATCAGCATGAAATAGAGCTCGATCAGTTACTGGTCCGGATAAATCTGAAGAGTATCCGCATCGAGCAGAAAAAATACTGTCAACTGCATTAATAAGACCATCGTCGTTAAAGGTTACATCATAATCAATAATAAAATCATGTCGCTTTCCAGTTGATGTCATATCCTGATCTCGATCAGGTCGAAGTTTGACTGCGCAATTCCATTTTTTTGCAGCAATTGCAGCAACTACACAAAATAAATTCATTTGGCTTTCTTTGCCGCCAAAACCACCACCCATCCTTCGAACATTTACTGTGACAGCATTGTTAGGAATACCCATAACATGAGCAACCATATGCTGCGCCTCACTCGGATGTTGTGTAGAGCAATGAATGACTAACTCATCATCCTCTCCAGGTATTGCAAATGCAATATGACCTTCAAGATACATATGATCCTGACCACCAATAGTAATTTTATTTTTAATTCGATTCATATCATTAGAAACAGCGTTACTTATATTTCCCCTCTCTAATTTTAATGGTGCAGTCACATGTGGATAATCAGCACCTTGAGCGCTAGAAATATTCAATGCATGGGGGAGTATTTCATATTCAATATTAGCTAGCTTAGCTGCATGGCGTGCAATATTTCGCGTTTTAGCTATAACGGCAAATAATGGCTGACCATGAAATTGCACCTTATCAATTGGGAAAACAGGTTCATCGTTTTGTCCTGTGGGACTTATATCGTTTACACCTGGTATATCTGAAGCAGTTATTGTCCCGATGACACCTGGCAACTCTTCTACTTCAGATAAATCAATACTTTTTATATTAGCATGAGCCACCTCTGAAACTCCAAGGTAGGCATGAAGAGTTCCAACAGGTTCTGTAATGTCATCAGTATATTTAGCCTGACCAGTAACATGTTTTGTAGCACTATCATGAATACGATTTGAATGAACTCCACCAGATATTTTCTTTATATTTTCCATAGATATTCCCTCAAACGTTTGAATGTATCTGAATTGGTTCAAGTGTATCCAAATCATGTTCAAGGAAGAACCTTTGCAAAAGGTTACGTGCAACAGTTATGCGGTATTCTTTTGTTGCGCGCCAATCTGAAAGAGGTGAAAAATCTTCATCAAGCATTTTTGATGCTTCATAAATCGTTTTATTACACCATGTTTTTCCCTTTAAAGAGTTCTCAGTCATTGAAGCTCTTTTGGGTGTCGCAGCCATACCACCAAATGCAATTCGACAATCTTTTATTTTCCCACCTTCGACACCCATACTAATTCCAACTGCAAGTGTAGATATATCATCTTCACTACGCTTTGATATTTTATAGGCAGAGTTTAGTTGATCTTTGTTTGGTAAAGGCACTCTAATACTCAAAATAAACTCAGATTTTTTAAGATCTTGTTTGCCATATTCAATAAAATATTTTTCTATTGGCAATACTCTGGTTTGATTGCCTTTTCGCAATACAATCTCTGAATTCAAAGCGATTAATACAGGCGGTGTATCACCTATTGGTGATCCATTTGCAATATTTCCACCTATAGTCCCCATATTTCTCACCTGCCATCCAGCTATCCGATCCCAATAGCTATCTAAAAATGGGAAGAACTTAGATAAGTATTCTTGAATTTCTGTATAAGTAACTCCTGCACCAAAAATTAATACATCATTTTTGACTTCTATTTTCTTTAAATCTGTTAAGTGTCCAATAAACAATGCCGGAGATATTGGTTTTAAAAATTTCGTGACCCACAACCCAACATCAGTTGCCCCAGCCACAATCGTTGCAGATGGTTGATCTATTAAAACATCGGCTAAATCATCAATATTCGCTGGCAAAATTGATTTGATAGTACTATCGCAGATTACCACTCTTGCATTGTCTTGCAGTTTAAAAAGATTTTTTATTGTTTTTTCACGTTCTGCAACTAATTGGTCAGAAATAGGATTTCCAAACTTATTAACAGCTAAAGCAGCATTAATAATTGGTTCATAACCTGTGCAACGGCAGAGATTTCCCTGAACCGCAATTTCTACTTCGCGTTTTGAAGGATTTGGGTTTTCCATCCATAATGAGTATAATGACATTACAAATCCAGGGGTGCAAAATCCACATTGACTTGCATGGCATTCTACCATTGCTTTTTGCACCGGGTGCAAATCACCATTAGACCCAGATAAATATTCAATCGTTACTACATGACAACCATCCAATGAGGCTAAAAATCTTATGCAAGCATTTACGATTTCATATTTCAGCCCACCGTTAACCAATCTTCCAACTAAAACCGTACAGGCACCACAATCACCTTCAGCACAACCTTCTTTGGTTCCTATTAATTGTTGATCTAAACGTAAAAACTCCAAAAGAGTTTGTTCAGCTTCAAAAGCGTCCAATGTAACATCACGTTCATTTAATATAAATTTTATTTCATTACGAATTTGCATTTATATTCCTTCGTGTAGGGTTCATGCTATATCATGTATTCATTTTATATCCTAACTGAATACTACTTAAAAGCGTTGCATTATTTAAATACTTTCAACAATCTGTTGAAAATAATTTCATATAAAAATATAATGAGATAAAGCACATAGGAATAAAAATGGCATACGTTGACAGTTTAAGAGTGTTCGCTAGAATTATTGAGTTGGGCAGTATCACTTCAGGGGGACGTGATTTGCGAATGACGCCAGCTCTTGCGAGTAAAAGAATTAAAGAATTAGAGAAACACCTCGGCGTTAGGCTTTTCAATAGAACGACACGATCACTTACTCCAACTGGTGTTGGTAGAGTATTTTACAAAGAAGCAAAAAAGGTTTTGGCATCAATAGACAATGCCGAAAATGCAATCTCACAATTTTCAGACACACCGCGAGGCGTAATACGAATTACTACTCCCTTGGGGTTTGGGCGTCGAGTTATTGCACCATTGGTTCCTAGCTTTGTTGATAGATTTCCGGGGACAGAAATCAGGATGCGGCTATCTGATCGTAAAGTTGATATATTAGCAGAAGAATTAGACATGGCATTTTTCATAGGCACGCCTCCAGACTCAAACCTTAGGCTTAGAAAGATTGCAGATTGCAAAAGAATATTATGTGCGTCTCCTGAATATCTCTCAAGAATGGGAACTCCAGTCTCAACCAATGATCTCATTGATGGTTTTCATAATTGCTTATTATTGCGTTATCCTAGATCTCCCGAATATTTTTGGACTGTAAAAACAAATAATGGTTTCCAAAAATTAAATGTCTCAGGAAAGTTTGATGCGGATGATGGTGACGTTCTAACGCAATGGGCATTATCAGGACATGGAATAGTCAACAAACCTTATTTTGAAATACGAGAACATTTAGAAAAAAGTAATCTCATTCAAGTTTTACCTGCAACACCACCAATATCTTCTATAATTGGCTGCCTATATCCCCATAAAAAACTACAAGATCCTAAAATAACGCATTTCATGGACTATATAATGAAAAATTGTAGTCATCTCACTTAAACAATATGTCTTTTTCCAAATCTAAAATATTTTGCCATATTTTTTATTATCTACCAAAATATAACTACACAAGTAATCAATCTTCATAAATTATTTAACTTATATGTTTTTTTTCTTTTTTAATTCAAACCTAGCACAGCCTTGCGTTTATCTGCCCAAGTATGAATTAAATGATCAACAGCTAATCCAATGAAAGCTACACAAAGCCCTAGCATCAGGCCATTTCCTATACCATTTTTATCTGATAACGCTTTTAATATATATTGACCCAAATCATCCGTTCCGATCATTGCGCCAATTATGACCATAAACAATGCAAATATTACTGTTTGATTAATACCTAGCATAATATGGGGAAATGCGAGTGGCATCTCAATTTTAACCCATCTCTGCATTCGGCTCACTCCCGACATTGAACCAGCATCCTGCAAAGACTGTGGAACATTACGCAGTCCTTCAACAGTATATCGAGTGGCTGGAATAGTTGAATATACGATTACAGCAAATAAAACAGAAGTATCTGTGACGCCAAAAAGCATAATCACTGGAATTAGATAGATAAAAGATGGAAATGTTTGGAATGTGTCACAAACTAACAAAATAGCTTTGCTGGTAAAAGAATTTTGAGCACAAATTGATCCTACTATAACCCCAATGATTACGGAAACAATTACTCCAAATGTAGTCATATAGGCAGTAATTAACGCTCGATCCCACCATTCTGTTAAAGCAATAAATAATAAAAATCCACCCACTGTTAATGCTGACTTTGCACCACCAATAATGTACCCAAGGCCCATCAGAAGGACAAAAGTAGCACTTACAGGCATACTTAAATAAGCAGCTTTCATTGGCATTAAGATTTTAACAATTAACGTAGTATTGAAATTCTGTAAGCCATGGTACCAATTATCCACCATCCAATCTACGCCTGCTTGCCAAAAAAGTTCTGTTGTAATCCCTCTATTGTGAGGAATTAAATATAAATAATTTATTCCATCTGCAAATAATATACTTCCCAAGAATGCACAGATACTAGTAAAAATTAGCAACACTAAAAAACAGAGTCCATATTTGTGTTTTTCTATGAAGTTAAGATCAGAAAAATAATCTGTAGGCTTATTAGCCCAAGCCAATGATAACTTATCCAACACTACTGCAATAAGTACAATACAAATACCAAGTTCTAAAGCTTGGCCAATCCGTAATTGGTTCAACGCCAGTAGTAAATTAAACCCAAGCCCTTTTGCACCAATAAATGATGCTATAACCGCCATTGCTAAGCATTGCATAATAACTTGATTAATGCCGATAAGAATATCTCGACGCGCTGTTGGGATTAGCACTTTAAACATAAGTTGAGTATTACTACAGCCATTCATCATTCCAGCCTCAACAACTTCAGGCGCAACACGTTTAAGTCCTAAAAGTGTTAACCTAATCATTGGTGGGGTAGCAAAAATAATAGTAGCAATTGCACCCGCATGATCACCTACACCAAAGAAAACCATTACCGGCACCAAATATGAAAAATGTGGCATCGTTTGTGCTATATTCAATAATGGCATTAAAATTGCTTCAACAGTAGTATTTTTGTAAGCAAAAACACCAAAAATTAGCCCTAAAACAAATGAAGCTGGCGCTGCAATTAATACAAATGATAGGGTTTCCATTGCCGGCTCCCATTGACCAAAGATGGCTATGTAAAAGGTTGCAAAGCCAACAAATAATGCTAAGCCTTTACCTTTCAAAGCATAGCCAAGAAGCATTGTAGCTGACGCAACTAATGTCCAGGGTAAAGCTGGCCAAACTGCCCATTGGTTTTCTTTAACAAAATCCCAACTCGTAAAAGCAACAATTGTTTTAACGCCCCCAAGTAAAATATCGCGAATAATTTCAATGCAAAATAAAACACTTCTTGAAAAGCTTCTTGTTATCTCCTTTACTAAAGCAGATTCTTCATAGTCATCTAGTTCAGGATCATATATTTCAATTAGCATCCAGTCATACATTAAATATTCTGCAAAATTATTGATTGCCAAGGGCACACCAGCGAATAATGAAGGAAATCGCCACAAAATATTTGTTTCAGACGGAGAAATAAAAAAACACATACTAAAAAAGATTACTAATAAAAAAATAAACTGTATTAGTTTTGGTCGTTTTTCAAGAAAGCCCATTGTTAATTCTCACTTATTCTGACCAGATAAATTCGTATTTCCAAATAATATCTGAATAATTTTTGATGCATGTATCGAACCAACTAATGCCTCTTTTTCGTCAACAACAGCAACATTTCCTTGCTCAGTAAGGATTGCCTCTGCCACCGTTTCAATAATAGCATTTTTTGAAACTTTTAATGGTCCAAAATCTGATGTATGAGTTATTGGATCCATAACAGATTCAATTTTAAGCACCTTTTCTCTTGGCACCTCTTTAGTGAATTTTCGGACATATTCAGTAGCAGGTTTAAGCACAATATTAGCGGGAGTATCAAGTTGCTCAATCACTCCATCTTTCATAATTGCGATTCTATCAGCAAGTCTCAGAGCTTCGCTGAAATCATGTGTAACAAATAAGATTGTTTTGTTAAGGACACTTTGCAGTCGTAAAAACTCATCCTGCATTTCTTTACGGATTAGAGGGTCTAGAGCAGAAAATGGTTCATCTAAGAACCAGATATCCGGTTCAACTGCCAAGGATCGGGCAATTCCTACTCGTTGTTGCTGACCACCTGATAATTCTCTTGGAAAATAATTTTCTCTCCCGTTCAAACCGACCAATTCAACCATTTCAACTGCACGTTTTATACTATCATCTGTGCTAAAACCCTTGACCTGAAGTGGAAAGGCAATGTTTTCTAAAACTGTTTTGTGAGGTAGCAAAGCAAAGTTTTGAAACACCATTCCCATCTTAGTTCTTCGAAGCTCAATTAGTTGTTTTGAATTCATCTTCAATAAGTCTTCGCCGTCAATATAAATTTCTCCAGCTGTAGTATTAGCTAATCGGGAGATACAACGCAGTAAGGTAGACTTGCCTGACCCAGACAGCCCCATGACTACAAGCATTTCACCTTTTTGAACTTCAAACGAAGCATTGTTTACACCAAGGATTTATAAGAGATTATAAAATTGAAACTGAAAATAATAAACCTACTTTATCTGTACATTTAAAATATTATTCTGGAAACCCTGTTATTACTACCATCGAGAGAGTGTCCAAGCCTGGTAGAAGAACATTTTCAATTGCTGCCAGTTTACCAAAAATTAATGGTGCACTGGGTACAGCTATTGTATCTACGCCAAAAGGTGTG
>OBOU01000048.1_pt1 | contig 14149 bp, 10 predicted proteins | sample 1494291 | NCBI WGS metagenome assembly OBOU01 (sample SAMEA3275627, study PRJEB22092) | marine metagenome | biome: ENV:00000447; feature: ENV:00002042; material: ENV:00002010 | collected 2014-06-20T10:30:00+00 | depth 20 m
TTTCAATAGATTCTGGTGAATTTCCATAGATTGTCATAGATTTACATGCTTTTCCATTGATTTCCATAGATCTTCGTCTTCGTCTTTGAATTGAATCAGCCGTCAGCAGCAGAGAAAGCGTCAGCAGCTGTAGCTATGGCTGAGAACAAGTACTTCAAAGAGAAGTATGACCCACTACTTCAGAAGATGCGCGACGCATCAAAAACTGATGATTCAGCGGATGTTCTGCGTGGTCGCGCCAATGCCGACACAATGCAAACACTTGCGGGAGGCGCGAGCTACGATCGTGCAGCTAGTGCCGCGAGCGGCGGATCTGAAGCCCAAGCATATCAAGCCCAACTTGCAGCAGCGGATAAGACTGGCTTGGGTATCAAGAACAACATGCAGCTAGGCGTATTAGGCACTGCTCGCGGACAAGCTGCTGATTCGCAAATTGGTATGGGTTCAGCGGCCAGCATGGGCGCATCGAGAGTATTGACCCAAGCTAAAGCGAAACAGACAGAACGCGAAGCGAAGATGGGAGCGCTCGGACAGGTAGCTACTTCTATGGTTTTGCAGGGCGGTGAGAATATGAAGTCTGAGAAAGGTGTGACAAATAAAAACGGCACGCCAGTGCTAAACAAGGATGGCTCTCAGAAAATGCAGAAAGGCTCTTTCTTTAAAAACGCAAATTCAAGCTCGTTCTTCGGGGGTTAACAAGTATGTTTTCAGGTATTGGCAACATTGGCAACTTCAACTACTCAGGCGGTGATTACGTAAATCAACTGCCAAGCGTAAGTGACCCAGACAAAGCGTACGCTCAAATCACTCGGAACGATTATATCGACTACGTCAATAACTATCGTGAGTTTGAAGAAGATCTACTAGATCGCGCACAAAACGATACATCGCTAATTGATGACGCACGAACTAATGCCGCAGAGGCGCAAGGTTTGATGGCGGGTGTTGCTGACCGTAACGCAGCACGTTACGGAGTCAACTTGACCCCCGCACAGCGCCAGCAACAAGAGCGAGGTTTGACTCGCGCTAATAAATTGGGACTTGCACAGTCTGTAAACGACGCACGCATCGCCCAGAAAGAAGCTAACCAAGCCGCGATCGGCGACCTGATTAATATTGGTCAGGGCGTTAACCGTTCTTCATTGACCCAGATGCAGGGTGTAGCGCAGGCCGCGACCCAACGAAAAAATGCTTATGACCAGGCTAAGGCAGCGTCGAAAGCACAAACTTATAGCACGATCGGTGGTCTCGCTTCGGCAGCCATCTTTGCGTTTGCATTTTAAGGTGATTTGATATGAGTTTTGGACAAGGTGTTCTTCAAGGTCTCGATATGTATCGAGACTTTAGTCAGCAACGTCGAGCTAATGAGCGCAATGACGCGTCTATACGAATAGCTCGCGAGCAGCAAGATATCGCCAACTATGAGCAGAAGCAGGTACAAAAAGGCGTTGACGCGAAAGAGACAGTCGCTGCTATTGACGGATACCTCGGGGGCGAAGGCATAGGAAAAGAGTGGCGAACCCGCGATTGGAATAGGCTCCAAACGGAAAAGCCTGAGTTGATAGCGAAGTTGGCGAATAGTCTGCCTGGTTTTACAAAGTTCCTTGATGAGAATGGCGACAACGTACAGGGCGAGATTGTTGGGTTTAATAAAGAAAAAGACGCGAATACAGGTGAGACAGTTTACGTTCCGCAGGTAAAAAGGTTTGATACTGAGCAAGTTGTGCCGATGACCCAAGGCCGGTCTGCTGACCCTAGTGATCCGATAGTGAAACTGTCAGAAGACGATTTTAGAGAGAAGCTCGACGGGCTTTGGCAAGTAGCTACCGCTAACGGGGGACTCGAGAACCGTAACACTTATGGCGCAACCCGTGAGATGGTTAACTCAGCAGCAGAAGAAAAAATAATCCGAGACCACGAGACGAGTTCTTATATAAAGGCTGGAGTACTGCAAACTGTTGAGAACGACGGCAGCATTACTCCCCAGGCCAGAACAGAGTTCGCGGATTTAGTAATAGGTATTAACGACCCGCAAGAGCTCATGAAAATTGCTGAATCACAGGGCATCGATGTCAGCGGTTTAGTAGCAGAAGGTCAGGCAGCAGCAGACGCTCGGATTGGGGCAACGGCCCCTGAAGGTTCTTTAGAAAAGCTGTTGTTCGAACAAGGTGTAACTCGAGAGGTCTGGGAAAACTCAGATCCAGAAAAGCGTAAGTTGATAGTTGAACGTCTTAACGAAGAGCAAGACTGGGGAGCGTTCAAAGACAAGACTGTTGGGCGAGTAATGGCGCAGGTAGAAGAGCTAGTTACTTTCCCCTTTGACCAGATCGCTAACCTCGGTAATTCCATAGCTGAAAGTAGATTAGGACGCCGTGTAGGACTATCAGACCTAACTGATGATCCTGCCCCAACTCGCCAGAACAAAGCTGTTAGTGAAAAAGAACAAGAGATCAACCGCCAGAAAGGTATGAGAACTGAGGAAGAAGTTGGTAGCTCCTTCAGTACACCTGCACCGTTTGAACTAACCGCAGAGAATCTACAGAAAGCGATTCTTGAGGGGACTAATCAACCAACTGCTGAACAGCAAACCGAGATGCTGTCTTTCCTTAATAAGCAAGGCATCGAGACGATGGCTGATTTCGAGCAGCAGGTCATAGAAAACAAGATCGCAGACAACGACGCTCGCATGGTGGCATTTGTAGCAGCAATGTCTCATGACGGCACTGCGCAACAAAAAGACCAAGTAGCCCAAGGCTTAATGAATCTCATTGAACGCGGCTCGATGGACACGACCCAGGTCCAGCAAGCCTCAATAGATGATGCTAAATCAGCGCGCAGAACTGCGCAGTATTCTGCTGAAACCGCGCGAGAGCAGCTCAGGTTCGATATGCAGAAATATGATGACGGAGCCATCCCTGGTGTTTTAGAAGATGCGGAGAACTTGTACAACAAAGTCGCCAAAACAGCGGGTCTTATGGACGAAGAAGGTAATTTTACCGACGACGATTTTGATGCCACGGGCGATGAAGCGAGGATTATGGGCCGCGAGATTACAAAGTATATGGGTCTCAAAGGGTTCAAAGCTATGGGGCCTAAGTCTTTAGAGGCGCATCTCGCCGGTATGAAGGCGTCTGTCGGACTATATGTACAGGCGCTTGTAAACGACGACAAGAATGGCTTTTTCACTAAAGACAACATGCTCGACTTCTTCCGCCCCGATGCCGTTGGCGCTCAAGCATTTGACTTGAGGCAATTACGCGTTGGAAGTGTAAAAGACGGCAAGGCTCAGAGTATCGCTTATGTAGGGCCAGATGGCGTCGTGAGCCAAACCGTACCGTTAGCGGAGATTCAGAGAGAGCATCCTCAGTTAGCACGAATCGTCCTGACAGCAGCGGAAGCAAACTCGAAAGCATCTAAATAAAGGACCGCATAGTGGCGAAGTCTCCGAGCAGCGACCCGATTGCTAACCTTCTTTCACAGTCTTCACCGGCTAGCGATCCTATCGCTAGGCTGGTCACGGCAAACTTGTCTGGCGCTACTTCGGCAATAAACCGGAATACGCAGCTGTCTGAGGTCGAGCCCCTAGCACCACAGAGCCTAACAGAAGCATTTACTCGTGGTGTAAGGAGCGGCGCAGAATCCCTTGCTGCTGACCTTGACTACATGGGCGCTGCTGTCGATGCCCTCCAGGGCGACAAAGCTGAGCTAGCAGACTCAATCGAGAACGCACGTATCCGCGAAGAGTTTGCTGCTATCCCGATGGCCGGTATGCAGACTTTTGGTGAATTCGTAGATGAACCAACTCTCTATGGTTTCTTTGAGCAAGTAGCGTCTGGCACAGGCCAGATCGCACCCAGTGTAATAAGCACAATCACTGGCGCGGGTGTAGGTTCAATAGGCATGGTGCTCGGTAAAGAAGCACTGACCGCTAGTAGCAGAGCTGCCGCTAAAAACATTATCAAAGACTCAGTGCTCGCTGTTTCTAGAAAGAAGGCTTCTAAAGAGCAGGCTGATATAGCGCAAGCTGCTTTTGAAGCGACGAAAGAAGCACACGTCATTACTCGTAATAAGTTTGTTCGGAGAGAAGCGAGACGCGAAGCCGGCAAGGCTGGCGGCGTACTGGGTGCTGGTGTATCTGAGTACCTCCCGCTGACAGGCTCTAACGTAAGTGAAGCACTAGAGTCAGGGCGTGAGCTCGATGCAATTCAAGCGTTACGCGCCGGTGCAGTAGCAGCACCCCAAGCAGCTATCGGTGTATTCGGTGAGGTTGGCTTGCTAAAACTCATCGGCAACCAAGCTACTAAGAAGTCAGCTGGCCCCGAGTCTGTTATGGGCCGACTAGCTACAGCAGTTGGTACAAAATTCGCGCAAGGTGGTGCTGTTGAAGGTCTTGCTGAAGTAGCACAAGAAGAAATCGCGATCCGTAACCGTATGGATATGGATGATACCTTCACTGACGCGGAAGCTAATCTACGTAGATTGAACGCTGGCTTTGTTGGCTTCTTCGGTGGTGGTGCAGCAGCCGGTGCTGGTGCTGGTCTTGTCCAAGCAGCTAATGAGATAGGCGACGCTAACATTACTGATGGCGCAGCAGCGGTTGCAGAGAAAGCCGCTGAGATGTCTGACTCTATAAAAGAGATGATGACTCGGGCTAGGACTACGCAAGATACAGCCGATGTAGATGCGGGTCAGACTACTACAGAATCAGAGCGTGATATCAACGCGCAGTTAGCCGCGATGAATGACCCTACTAGCTCTAAAGAGGCAGTTTGGATAGCGGGCACTGAGCCCGACCCACGTTTCACTAAACGCTCAAAACCTAAAAAAATATTTGTAAATGGGGAAGTAGCCTTCGCTGCTTATATCCCTGGTCGCGGAACAATTATTTCCAAAGATATTGATGTAGTTTCCAATGTCGTTAAGGGCCAGGCATCTGATGCTGTGCTATCTAAAGCTCTGGGTTATAGCTCAGTTAAGTCTGCTAAGGACACAGATGTTATTCGTGTCTTTGATAAAGATGGCGGGATTGTCTCAGAACAAACCTACGAACGCTCAGAACTCTTCGCAGCAATAGACGCTGCTAACAAGCTAAAACCTGAAGGCGGCAAGGTCGAGGTTATGTCCATCGACGAAGCACTTGCTGACCGCGCAAAACGGGCCGGTCCTGATATACGTAACATGGAAGATGACTACGATGATCAGTCAGATGACCTTGAGACTGACCAGGATACAAACGAAGAAAGGTTTGATGGTGAGTTTGAGCCTGAGACCAGGACTTTTACTTTTCAGCAGGCTGGAAAAACCGTTGACTCTTATCAAGCTATCGAGGGCGACAACAACTTCGAAGGCGTAGAAGAAGCCCGAACAGAATACGCAGCTATGACTGGAGAAGACATCGACTTCAGCACACCGTTCTACAAGCGTATGTCTGGCAGCATGTTAAGAAGAGCCGTTGCGCTGCAGAAAACTCTACCTGATGAAGTGGTAAACATAGCCGTTAATACGGATGGCTCGTATCGAATCGAGATCCAGACGACGGAAGGCACTGAAAAGATCCGTTTCAAAGATGGTAAAGGTAATGAAAGAGAAGTCTCTAAATCAGAGTGGCTCGGCTTAGAATTAAATAAGGCAGCGAGCAGTCAGCAACGTTTCCGTACAATTAACATCACAGCGCCTGGCTCTGACAAATCTACAACGGCTAACCCAGTCGATCTTATGAATGCGGGTAAGAGATTAGTAGAGGCAGGTACTGGAACCTTTAGCGGCCAAGGGCCTACCCAGTCAGCAAGACAGGGTCTTCTTGCTATGCTTGGTGAGTTACAGATGCAGGGCTATGAAGTAGATGTCCAAGGCGTACCTATCGCTGACATCCTCAACAACCTAGCAGACCCGACCAAAGAACTAGATAAAAAAATAAGCCGAATCACCGTGGGTTTTGACGGCGGCGGCAATCCTGTGAGTCTAGGTTACCTGTTAAAACCATACGTTCCTGGTCCACAGACTGTAACTAATTTAGAAGAGATTACAGATGAGCAAGGCAACACTATTCTTGTCAGCGATGAAGACGCCCGTGAAGCAAGACAAGACGAAGACCCGCTAGAGCCTTTTGAGATGGCTGCGAATGCCGCTCGCACCACTGACGGTATTCCCCTGACAGACATGAATATCGAAGACCTGCGCAATGTAGATTCAGTACAGAATCGTCCAGCAGGTAGCGCACCATCGACAGGTCCAGCCAGAACAGCGAAACCTGCGGTTAGTATTGTGTCAGGGGTTTCATTCCCATTTGGTCAAGTCAACGATTTAGTCTCCACGCTTGCTAATCGCCTCTCTCGCGTTTTAAAGCTGAAGGTCCCAACCGCTGTTATTAGCATGAAGGGTGTAGATCAAAAGCTCCGCGAGACAATAGCTGGCTATCTCAATAAAAAGACGACTGCTCAAGCAAGAATTGCTCTACGAAAATTGAACGGTGATAAGAAAACCAAACCTTTGGATTTCAGTGACCTTGAAGCCGTAGCTGCTTTCATTCGAGATCTGCAAAAGGATGGCTTGTTTAATCCGAAAATGACGCGACATATAGACAGTGTGTCAGATCAGTCGACGCTGGCTTACACCTTTTTAGAGCGCGCTGTATTTGACTCATTAGGTAAGCTCGTCCCGAACCGAAAGGCAGCAGAAATCCTGGCGTCAAATTTAGCTGGGCAGCTAATATCCAAGACGCAAAAGGGACGGTTCATGGGTTTCGAGGGTGGCAATGTCATTCTTGTTGATGACCTTAAAAATGTAAATGAAGCTGGCTTGGCAATGGTGGTCGCTCACGAATTTGGGCACGCGTTGTTTAAAGAAGAGATCGATGGCGTAATCGCAAACAAAGCGCTTTATAAACGTCTCATAGCTGCGTTTAACCGCGATCGTAAGAAAGCACGTGACGAAGGTAAACCAGTAAAGCAGTGGGAAGAAGTTGGTTTTGAAGAGTGGTATGCAGACCAAGTCGCTGCTTGGGTTAAGAAAGACATGCAGTCTGATAAGGCTGGCGCTAAGAACGCGGCTGATAGCCACTTCAAGAGCGTAGTCAAAAGGTTCAAGAAACTCTGGCAAGAGATGGGTAAAAAAGGCGGGTTACTATTCCGCCGAATGGATAAGGTCAAGCCTTCGTTTGCTAAGTATATGAACGGGGTCACCGAAGCGCGTCAATCGAACCGCGAAACAGTAGCCGCCCCCATGTACAACGAAAAAGGTGAGGTCATTGCCTCCTCTTCTGCCCTCGGCGCTATAAGAGTAGACGAACCTGCACCGGCACCTGAAGCAGAAGCTGATCAAGGTGGCGCAGGCAATACGCCGCCTCCACCACCCCCGCCAAACGAAGGTATGTCAGAACCGAGTGAGCCCTCGTGGGAGCAGAAAGCGGTTGTCGCGGCAATTAAAAACGAGATCAATATTCAGACTGGCGCTGCTGCGAGAGCAGAAAGCTGGAGACGTTACTTCAACAAGATGCAGCGCGAGTTCCTAGCCAAAAACCCTAATGCGCTGAAGATCCTCGGCCTTATCTACGGGGCGGACTCTATCCTACGTATCGCAGCTGGTGACAAAGTGGCTGATATGTTCTACGTGCAGTCCAATACTAAGTCAGGTCTGGGCTTCGTTCAGGCACGACAGTTAGCTCGTGATAAATGGCGGTCAGAGCTATTTAAAGTGCTTGGGTATGATTGGACCACTCAAGAAGTCCAAGATGCTTTGAAAGAGGCACAGGGTTCGACACCTACTGCGGAGTTGCAAAACCGCAAGGCCAAGCAGTTGCGTGAATATTTAGAGCGCTTCCATCGCGAATATATAGAGCCATCCAATAGCGACATCGGGTTCCGCCCAGACTACTTCCCCGTCCTGCTTAACTTGCAGGAGGTCATGAATGATCCTGAAGCGTTTATACAACTAATCCTGGAGAACGACGACCAGGCAAATGAGAAGTCAGTCAGGCGTACCGTTCGTAACCTCGTGAAGTATCAGAAGATCGTTGAGAACGATAAGCAGCAAGAGACAGACGAAGATGCGGAGCAAGAAGAATTAATATTCAGCCCAGCAGAAGCTGTCGAGGCTAAGATACAGTTAACCGCTAACGTTAGTCCTAGCGTATTGCGGGATGCGATGTATATCCAAGAGCCTGAAGTCGCTTTGATGAGTTACCTCGACAACGTTACCAAGCGAGTTGAATGGAACACGGCTACTAGGACCAAAGACGGCAAAGACATGCTGGCCGCGGCACTGAAAGACTTGCCACCTGTAGAGCGCGAAAGAGCGGAAGCCGTGCTTAATGCATACTTGGGGAACGTGACGCACCTGTCCCCATTCTGGAGATCAGTCAATAGTTACGTGCAAGCGATCAACCTTGTAACGCTACTACCGTTTGCAGCCTTTGCGTCGATACCAGATTTCGCTGGATCAATCGTGCAGACAAGAGAGTTCAACGGATTCACGATGTTTGCGAAAGAAGTTGTGAGCCAGTACAAAGATAGAGAAGCTGCAAAGCGTTTCGCAAACGATATTGGTGTTGTTATGCCAGAAGCCGCAGCGAACGCCTGGATGTCACAAGCAGATAGCGACATGCTTGATCCTAAAGTACGGATGGCAACCGACAAGTTCTTCCAGTGGACAGGGCTGTCATACCTTACAACTCTTTCCAGAGAGTTCGCTTCTGGTATGGCGAAGCGGTTCCTGATTGAGCACGCCAACAACCCTACAGAAAGATCAGAGCGTTATCTCCAGCAGCTAGGTGTAACTTATGATCAGGTACGACGATGGCAAGATAGCGGATTCTCGTTTGAAGGCGAAGACGGTGCAGCAGTAAAAGCCGCATTATCACGCTTTGTTGAGAGCTCTGTATTACGTCCGAACGCTGCTGAGAGACCTGTATGGGCATCTGACCCACGTTTTGCTGTTGTATGGCAGTTGAAGTCTTTCATCTACGCATTCAACAAAGTAATTCTCGAGGGCGTGGAGCGTGAGATCGGCCAACGTATCTTGAACGGCACTGGCATAACATCATCAATGGCACCACTGCTTCTCCTTACAATGGCAGCGTTTATGCCTCTAGCAGCTCTTGGTCTAGAGCTCAGAGAGTACGCTAAAGTTGGGTTGTCCTATGCTATCCCAGGTATCGACGGCAGCTTGAAGTATCTGCGCTCTGACTCAATGGACTACGGAACTTACTTCGGTGAGATATTCCAAAGAGCCGGACTTGATGGTCCGCTAGCTTTGATCTCTATGGCACAACGATCAGGCGATTGGGGTGGATCTGCATTGGCATCATTAGCAGGTCCAACCGCAGAACTTCTAGAGAAAGCTGTTCGCGAGGGTCCTTTTGATGCAGCAGGCAGTCGTATGAATTCACCACAAGAAGTAGCCGGAACAATCCTTGGGGTTGGCGCAATAGCGAGGACAATATTATGAGCATATTCACAGCACTACTCGGCCCAGTAGCAGATTTGGGCAAAACATACCTGAGCAACAAGGCCGAAGAGAAACAGGCTAAACACGAAGCCAAGATGAATGTCATTCAGAACGACGCTGACTGGGAAGCCAAGATGGTAGATGCGTCTGCCACCTCGTGGAAAGATGAGTTTTGGACTATAATATTAGCTATACCAATATTTATGGTCGGCTACGCGATCATAGCCAACGACATGACAGTCGTTGAGCGCGTTCAGCAAGCATTTAGCACGTTGAACGACCTACCAGAATGGTACCAATACCTTCTATTTATCGCGATCTCGAGTTCATTTGGAATCAAGGGCGCATCAAAACTTATGGGAATGCGCAAATGACCGACCCAGAAACAAATCGCCGGTTTGATCGTCTTGAAGTAAAGATCGACAAGCTGACCGAAGTACTAACTAGCGTAGCTCGCGTTGAAGAGAAACTGGTTGGAGCGGATGCACGCCTCAAGCGCCACGAGTTTCGCCTCGATGAGCACGAGAAAAAGATCGAAGACGTTACCGAACAGGTAGCCACTAATAGCCAGGTCGTGAAGGTAGGCCAAGGCATTGTGGCATCCATATGGGCGGCTTTGCTCGGTGCAGTTGTTTACATATTTAGGGAATAAGAATGTTTAAGTATTTCAAGATAGCAGATTTTGACTGCCAAGAGACTGGCAACAACGAAATGTCAGAGGCGTTTATACACCGTCTAGACGAGTTACGTGAGGCTTGTGGCTTCCCTTTCTATATAACAAGCGGTTACCGCTGCCCCGAGGGCCACAGCATAGAGAAAGCCAAGCAAAATCCTGGCACTCATTCACGCGGGATTGCCGCTGACATAGCAGTGCAAGGCGGCGCACAGCGTAAGGCTGTCGTCCAGAAAGCACTTGAGCTTAATTTCACAGGTGTGGGCGTCGCAAAAGGCTTTGTCCACGTAGATATCAGAGACACAACACCTGTCCTCTGGTGCTATTAATTACTGGTATTATATTAGTTACGCTAATATAATGAAGAGACCTATAGGTACATAAGATGGCGTATTCGCAAACAATTAACTTAGTTACAGGTGACACCCTGCCAGAGCTTACCTTCACGCTGAAGGACAGTCAGTCTGCTGCGAGCGGGAAAACACTGGACGCTAATGATAGTTCTACCTGGGCTCCTATAGATGTGACAGGTGGCGCTGTGCGTCTCCGGCTGAGAGAGCTTGGTAGCACTGCTGTGAAAAGCACTCTGACCTGTGCAATTACTGATGGTAGCGCAGGCAAGGTAGCAACAGACTTCCCTACGGGTACGTTAGATAGCGCCGGTACATTTGAGGGTGAGATCGAAATCACTTTCTCGGGCGGCGGCATACAGACCGTGTATGACTTGATCAAGTTTAAGGTTCGGAGCGATTTCGACTAATGGCTACAAAGTCTGGTTTCACTTACCTCGATATTAAGTCGGAGGCGTCTTTTGTAAAGATCGACGCAGAATCCGCGTATCAGTTCATCGAGGGTGATATCAGCTGGCAAGATGTAGTTGCCGCCCAGATCGCTTTGGACCCAGACAGCCTGAACAGATACTTCCGCGATGACACTATAAGCCTGTCAGAAGTACTATCGGTTGGGTTCGAGAAGACTACCTTAGATGCGTTCTCGTTCTCTGATAGCCAGATCCTCGAAATACAGAAAGCACTCGCAGACGCCGTCTCTTTTTCTGATGAGATAGTCGTCGCTCTACTAATTCGACGTTCACATGACGATGCATATGCATTGTCTGATGTCACTGTTCTGTCTTTTGATAAGAATGTATCTGACTCTGTTTCTTTATCCGAAGTAGTAGAGATGGCTTTGGCTATTACCAAGAGTGACTCATTCGCTATTACTGAGTTAGCTACTCTAAGCACCTCAAAAACTGAGAGCGACTCGGTATCTATTTCAGATGTGTTGGCGCGCGCAGTCACGTACGCCAGAGCATTTTCAGACCAATTCTCGCTAGACGATGCGGCTACGGTTGACGCGTTTACTAAAGATACTGCTTCTAACAAAGTGAATGTCTTTAGCTTTACCGATACGCAAGCATTTACAATGAGCAAAGCGTTTGTTGAAGCGCTGTCCCTAGTCGAGACGACCTCTTTACATACGCAAAAACCAGCGAGCGATTCTTACGCGTTGTCTGACTCAACATCTGCTTCGGTTAACAAAGGCGTTTCTGAAGCAGTGTCTTTCAGCGATATTGCAGCAGTTGCAGCAGACTTAGGGAAATCTGACTCTATATCTATTTCTGAGTCGGCTGCGTTAGACACTTCGAAAGCTGAGAGTGACTCTGTCTCTATGACAGAGGTGCTAGCTCGCGCAGTCACATATGTCAGGGCGTTTGGTGATACCTTCACTCTGGACGACGCTGCTACCGTCGATGCGTTTACTAAAGACACAGCAGCCATCAAGTCAAACATAGTAGGCTTGACTGACACGCAAGCCTTCCTGGTAGGCAAAGAACTGTCCGATGCACTTCAATTGATCGAGACAGCCTCGCTACATACAGAAAAACCTGCGAGCGACACCTACGCGTTGTCTGACTCAACCACATCTTTGGTAAACAAGAATGTAGCAGAAACGGTATCACTGTCTGATCTTATGACAGCTGTCTTAGCACTGAGTAAATCCGACTCTATTTCGATTAGTGAGTCGGCATCGCTGCTTACTTCAAAACCAGTGAGTGAATCAATTTCTGTATCAGACGTTTTCGCCCGTGTAGTCGATTACAGCAGGGCGTTTTCTGACAATTTCACTCTGGACGACGCTGCTACTGTTGACGCTTTTACTAAAGATACGGCTGCTGTTAAGTCGAATATAGTTGGCTTTAGCGATACGCAAACATTTTCAGTTAGTAAAGAGCTATCTGACCTGTTCTCGGTGGTTGATTCTGCATCTTTGCTTATTAGCAAGCCAGCTAGTGATAGCTATTCACTGTCTGACTCTACCACGGCCTCTGTACAGAAAAATGTATCAGACGCAGTGGACCTAGCTGATGCTGTCACCGCTGTTTTTGAATCAGCTAAAGACGACTCTATCGCAATAAGCGAGTCGGCCTCGCTACACAGCTCGAAACCAGCAAGTGATGCATTCACTGTTTCAGACCAATTTTCTCGCGCAGCGACATTTAGAAGGGCGTTTACAGACTCGTTCTCATTAGACGACGCCGCTACGTTTGATAAAGACACTGTAGCTAACAAAGCAAACGTCCTCAGCTTAAATGACGTTCAAATATTTTCTGTCGCCAAACAGCTAACTGATGCAGTTGCGATCAGCGACGCCCAAGAATTCTCGCTTAGTAAATCAGAACAAGACTCTTTTGTTATTAGTGAGGATTTTAGCTTCTCAATTATTAACACCGCTTCATCAACGCTGAATACCTCAGCATTTAACACTTATACCCTTAATTCCTAGAGGAAAAAACATGTTTACTTCAGAACTCAAATTAACAGGCCACGTAAGCGTCGCGATTAACGGCGAAGTGGTTCAAGAGATCCCTAACCTGGTTGTAACTTCAGGCAAGGCTTACGTTACTTCACGTATGAAAGATACTAGCAAAGGCGCTATGAGCCACATGGCTGTTGGTACTTCAGGTACCGCTGCAGCAGCAGGTAACACCACACTTGGTTCAGAGGCCGCTCGCGTTTCTTTAACTTCAAGCACTGTTTCTAACAACACAATCACCTACGTTGCTACCTTTTCCGAAGGTACTGGCACTGGTGCATTAACTGAAGCAGGTATCTTGAACGGTAGCTCTAACGGCGACCTTCTTTGCAGAACGGTATTCAGTGTTGTCAACAAAGGCGCAAACGACGCCATGACCATTACCTGGACCATTACCGCTTCTTAAAGAGAGGTTACAAATGTCCGTTAAGTTTTCCAACAACGGCAAGACCACGTTGTCGTCTGGAGTATCGAGCTCTGCTACATCAATTGTTGTAGCAGACGCTTCTGTATTTCCGTCTATAACAGGCAGTGAATACTTCTACATGACGCTGGAAAATGTCAGCGGTAATGTGGAGATACTAAAAGTCACCTCGGTAAGCTCGAATACACTGACGGCTGTCCGCGCGCAAGACGGAACTTCGGGTATCTCTTTTGCTGCGGGTGACAAAGCTGAGAACCGCTTGACTGCTGGCGGTTTAAACGATGTTGCCACTCAGGCGGATACTGATACGGACACTACCTACTCGGTGGAGGACGGTGGTCTTACTGAGAAGAACTTCACTGCTGCACTGAAGACTAAACTGGATGGTGTAGAGGCTAGTGCAAATAACTACAGCCATCCCTCTGCGCACTCAATTAGTTTTATAACAGGGCTTCAAACTGCGTTAGACGGTAAAGTAGACGACTCCCAGGTTCTGACGAACGTCCCAGAGAATGCTGTTTTTACTGATACCAACACCACCTACTCTGTGGAAGATGGTGGCTTAACTCAGAAAAATTTCACCACTACACTAAAGTCTAAACTGGACGGCGTAGAGGCTAGCGCTGATGTTACTGATACAGCAAATGTGGTCGCAGCGTTAACTGCCGGTACTAACGTGGCTATAGCGGCCAACGGAACAATTAGCTCAACTGATACGAACACCACCTACTCCGTAGAAGATGGCGGTTTAACTCAGAAGAACTTTACCACCACGCTAAAGACTAAACTCG
>OBOU01000053.1_pt1 | contig 13513 bp, 12 predicted proteins | sample 1494291 | NCBI WGS metagenome assembly OBOU01 (sample SAMEA3275627, study PRJEB22092) | marine metagenome | biome: ENV:00000447; feature: ENV:00002042; material: ENV:00002010 | collected 2014-06-20T10:30:00+00 | depth 20 m
AAAGCCAACATTAGTTGCCGTGCAACCCCTGCTAAATATAGTGTCGTTAAAATCTAAAAGTAATTTTTTACTTGCATTTACCACATAAGGGGAAGCGTTTTTAGGGCTCCACTTACAGTGAGTTTTTAATGCCTCTGAGAAGCCATCATCAAGAAGACTACCGGTGTCATAGAAACGAAGTAAATTATCAAACCTAACGCGGACGCGGCTATAGTATGTGGACCAGTGCCGTATTATTGTGCTCCGACGCCGCCGCCTTCTCAGTTCACGTTTACTGTTAAAAGTACTGATTACCATCCATTACCTGCTAATTGTGATAAGTGGACAATGAATGTAACTCTTAATGGTACGCTTGTATGTGAAGTTGTTAAAGACTCTAGTGCAGTGGCTACAGTAACTAACCCTTCATTCCAGGTCGTAAGTACTGATGTTATTGAGGCTACTGTTACAGCACTAGCTCCTACCGGAGCATCTTGCGCGGCTCAATATAGCAGCACGGAAGTGTTTATGCAAACCGGATTCGGGAATTCAAATATTAATCCGTATACTACTAGATTAAATTTTTCATCAATAGCTACGCAAAGTTATTCGTTTAGCCCGGTTGAAAATGTTGATGATACTATAAACATATACGGTACACCTATAGTATAGCCTTAGTTATCAGGCAAATCGAGTAATTATAATAGTAACAATAATTTAATTATATTAAACCAAAAAAAAATGAAAAAAGTAAAAGAAACCAAAGTCGAAAAAATTAAAGCTAAAGAGCTAGAAAACCTTCAAGCAATCGTGCAATTAATTAACCAAACTCAGCTAAGCATTGGCGGGTTAGAAGTTCAAAAAATGGAACTTTTAGGTAAATTAGAAAAAGTGAAAGAAGAGCTTAATGTATTTCAAGTTAATCTAGAAAAATCCTACGGCAATGTAAGCGTTAGCTTAGTTGACGGAACTATCGCGGAAAATGCAGATAATAAGGAAGATTAGTATTGGGAAAGACTATAAAAATGACGCCATGCACTATTCTGTTGGACAGGAAGTGTATGGTGGTCATACTATAGTAAATATACTGGAAGAATCTGATAAGTATTCTGTGTATATACAAAAAGGAGAATTGGTAATGCCTTGGAAAGACTTTAACAAAAACATGGCAATATCTATCGAATATGATCTTAAGTGGTAATGCAAAGCGTATACAACTTTATAGTTAGCCCAAAAGATGGGCGATCTACTAGCGAAAAAGAAATAGAAGGCAAAAAACTGCTGTTAAATACAGAAGTGCAAAACCACCATTATACTAGTAGGCTTGGTGTGGTTAATAGCGTACCTAAAATTACCAGCGGAGACATACAAGAAGGTGATGAAATAATAGTGCATCACAATGTGTTTAGAAGATTTAGAGACGTTAGAGGCAAAGAAAAAGACAGCCGGGCGTTTTATAAAGAAGATATGTTCTTTGTATATCCTGACCAGGTTTACGCATACAAACGCAATGGCGAATGGAATGCTTTACCTGGTTTTTGCTTTATAAAGCCTATAAAGGCAAAAGATAAATTTAACTTGCGCAAAGAAGAACCTTTAATAGGTATTATTAAGTATGCTAGTGAAGATTTTAAAGCGGGAGCACTTATAGGGTTTAAGCCTGGTATGGAATACGAATTTAATATAGAGGGTGAACGATTGTATCGTATACCCGCCAATCAAATTACAGTCGAATATGAATATCAAGGAAACGAAGAAGAGTATAATCCTAGCTGGTCACAAAGCTGTTGAGGAACTTATTAAAGTTGCTAAAGAGGCTATAGTTGATTCAGATGACGATATATCTGCTGACAGGTTAAAAAACGCGGCAGCCACTAAAAAGCTGGCTATATTTGATGCTTTTGAAATATTAAATCGTATACAAGACGAAGAGCGTATACTAGATAATAAACCCAAGGAAGAAAAGAAAGAAGCTTTTTCTGGTTTTGCTGAAAAAAGATCTAAGTAATGTACGAGCAGAGCTTAGTAAAAATAGTAGAGCCTATAAAGCTTAACACGCTTCATAGATTAAATAAAGGTAAGAAGTGGAAATACGGGTACAATAAAGAACAGGATTTAATTGTTATAAGTAAGACAGGCCAAGTCGGGGAAATAATAGATATACAAGGATTGGTTGTAGGTTTACCGCCAGTCCCTAAAAACTTAAATAAGGGAGCTAACAGATGGGCCGTTAAGGATTACCCAAAAGAGCTTAAAAATATTAAAAGTATATTCGATTGGCAATCTTATTCAGATGAGTTTAAAGAGAAATGGGAGGGCTACATAGATGAAGAATTTAACAATCGCGAAAACGGTTATTGGTTTTATAATAATAACGTCCCGACTTATATTACTGGCACTCATTACATGTACTTGCAGTGGAGCAAGATCGACGTTGGAAACCCCGATTACCGTGAAGCAAACAGATTATTCTATATATTCTGGGAAGCCGTTAAAGCAGACACAAGAGCTTACGGAATGTGCTACCTTAAAAACAGACGGAGTGGATTCTCATTTATGGCATCAGGAGAAACCGTTAACCTTGCAACCATATCAGGTGACGCTAGATTCGGCATACTGTCAAAATCAGGTAGCGATGCTAAAAAAATGTTTACCGATAAAGTTGTACCAATTTCCCTCAACTACCCGTTTTTCTTCAAGCCCATACAAGATGGTATGGATCGACCGAAGACTGAATTGGCGTATAGGGTTCCTGCTTCTAAGTTAACTCGTAAATCTATACAGGCCAAGGAAGCTCGCGTAGAGATGGAAGGTTTAGATACAACTATTGACTGGAAGAATACAGGGGATAACTCTTATGATGGTGAAAAGCTAAAGCTGCTAGTCCACGACGAAAGCGGTAAATGGGAAAGACCTGATAATATATTAAACAACTGGCGCGTCACAAAAACGTGTCTTAGATTGGGTAGCCGCATTATAGGTAAATGCATGATGGGTTCTACATCAAATGCTTTAGATAAAGGCGGCGGCAACTTTAAAAAGCTTTATAACGATTCCGATATTTCTAAGCGTAATAACAATGGCCAAACAAAATCAGGCTTGTACAGTTTGTTTATACCTATGGAATGGAACTATGAGGGTTTTATTGACGAGCACGGGCAGCCGGTATTTGACACGCCTGCCGGAAAAAGCGTTTTAGACCCGTTTGGTGACACTATTGAAACAGGTGTTGTAGATTACTGGAATAATGAAGTAGATGGCCTTAAAGGCGACCAAGATGCTTTAAATGAATACTACAGACAGTTCCCGCGTACAACAGAGCACGCCTTTAGAGACGAAACTAAAAATAGTATTTTTAACTTAGCAAAAATCTACGAACAAATTGATTATAATGATGATCTGCGTAATACTAATGTTATAACCACTGGTAACTTTCAGTGGGAGTCAGGTGTAAAGGATACCAAAGTAATGTTTTTACCAAGCCCACAAGGTAGGTTTAAAATATCGTGGATACCTAACGCTGAGGTGCAAAACAGATCAATTATTAAAAATGGTATAAAACATCCAGGAAATGAGCACATGGGCGCATTTGGCTGTGATAGTTATGATATTTCAGGTACTACCGACGGCAAAGGTTCAAAAGGCGCGCTGCATGGACTAACGAAGTTTAGCATGGAAGATGCACCACCTAGCACATTCTTTTTAGAGTATATAGCTAGGCCTCAAACTGCAGAGATATTTTTTGAAGACGTACTTATGGCGTGCGTTTTTTACGGAATGCCTTTATTAGCCGAGAATAACAAACCAAGATTGCTTTACTATTTTAAACGTAGAGGCTATCGAGGTTATTCTATGAATAGACCTGACAGATTGTGGAATAAGCTTTCTGTAACTGAAAAAGAAATTGGAGGTATACCAAACTCCAGTGAAGATATTAAGCAAGCACACGCAGCTGCTATTGAAATGTATATAGATAAATATATTGGGTTAAAAGAAGACGGTACTTACGGTAGTATGTATTTTAATGAAACTCTAAATGATTGGTCTAAGTTTGATATAAATAATCGAACGAAATTTGATGCTGCGATTAGTTCTGGTTTAGCCGTTATGGCTTGCCATAAAGACATGTACAGACCAAATGCCATTTTACAAAGAACAAAATTAAATCTCAATATTGCAAGATATAAGCAAGACGGAGATATATCAAAAATAATAAAATAAAACTATGGCTGAGTCAGTTGTAAACAATTTTTTCCCTAGCCAGGTTGCTAGCGACCAGGAGAAGATGTCATTTGAATATGGCCGCCAGGTAGGTAGAGCTATTCAAGCTGAATGGTTTGGTGGCAATTCAGGAAACGCAAGATTTCAAAGTAATCAAAATAGTTTTCATGGGTTAAGATTATACGCCAGAGGTGAACAGCCAATACAAAAATACAAAGATGAATTATCTGTTAACGGTGATTTGTCTTATCTTAATTTAGATTGGAAGCCTGTTCCTATATTATCTAAGTTTGTTGATATTGTGGTTAACGGTATTGCGGACAGATCTTTTGATTTAAAAGCATATTCACAAGATCCATACGGGGTTGAAAAGCGCACTGCATATATGGACTCTATTATAAGAGACATGCAAACCCAAGAGATTAATGACTATGCGGCTGAAGCCTTTGGTATTAATTTATATGAAAACGATAAAGAAAACCTACCGGGTTCGAAAGAAGAATTAGAGTTGCATATGCAGCTAAGCTACAAACAAGGCATTGAAATTGCAGAAGAAATAGCTATTAATACTTTATTTGATGGTAACAATTACGATTTATCTAAGCGTAGAGTATATTACGATTTAACGACCATAGGAATTGGCGCTGTTAAAAATACATTTTCAGAATCGGAAGGGGTTGTTATTGATTATGTAGATCCAGCTAATCTTGTTTATTCTTACACTGAGTCACCTTATTTTGAAGACATATATTATGTTGGTGAAGTTAAGAATATACCAATAAACGAATTAAAAAAGCAATACCCTCAGCTTGACCAAGCACAACTTGATAAGATAAAAGCAGCGGGTTCTTATAATAACACAACTTCTTGGAATCAATTTAACGACGGTGCTAATGGCGGTTATGATTCTAACACGGTGCAGGTTTTGTATTTTAATTACAAGACCTATATGAATGAGGTGTATAAAGTAAAAGAAACGGCCACAGGCGGTTTAAAAGCTATACCAAGAGACGATCAATTTAACCCACCTGCAGATTCCGAGGGATTTGCTAAAGCGTCACGCTCACTAGAGGTATTATATGAGGGCGCTATGATATTAGGGCCTAGTATGCTATTAGAATGGGGAATGGCTAAAAACATGGTGCGACCTAAAAGTGATTACAATAAAGTAAAAATGAATTACAGTATTGTAGCCCCAAGAATGTACAGGGGCCGTATTGAATCAATTATAAGCCGTTGTACTGGGTTTGCTGATATGATACAGCTTACTCATTTAAAGATGCAGCAGGTGCTATCTAAAATGATGCCCGACGGTGTATATATGGATGCTGACGGTTTAGCTGAAATAGATTTAGGCAACGGTACCAACTATAACCCGCAAGAAGCACTTAACATGTTCTTCCAAACAGGTTCAGTTATTGGACGCTCATTTACTCAGGAAGGTGATATGAATCCGGGTAAAGTTCCGATTCAGCCGTTACAAACCGGAGCAGGTGGTCAAAAGCTACAAACGCTAATTCAAACATATAACTATTATTTGCAAATGATTCGTGACGTCACGGGTCTTAATGAAGCTCGCGATGGTTCAACACCTGATTCAAGAGCACTGGTTGGCGTGCAAAAATTAGCGGCAGCAAATTCAAACACAGCTACAAGACATATATTAGACTCAGGATTGTTTTTAACAGCTGACACAGCAGAGTCTTTGTCGCTTAGAATATCAGATATACTTGAGTATAGCCCGTCTAAAGAAGCTTTTATTCAAAAGATAGGTGGGTTTAATGTAGGTGTATTAGAAGAGCTAAACGATTTGTATTTACACGATTTCGGCATTGTCTTAGAGTTATCGCCTGACGACGAAGAAAAAGGTATGTTAGAAAACAATATACAAACCGCGTTATCTGCTGGGCTTATAGATTTATCAGACGCAATTGATATACGCGAAGTTAAAAACCTTAAGTTAGCTAATCAGTTATTAAAACTGCGTAGAAAGCAAAAGCAATTACGCGATCAAGAAATACAACAGCAAAATATACAAGCGCAAGCGCAAGCGAACGCACAAGCACAACAAGTAGCAGCGCAAGCGGAAATACAGAAAGAACAAGCGCTGTTCCAAACAAAAGCGCAGCTTGAGCAAATGAAAGCACAGCTTGACCAGCAAAAAATGCAGTCTGAAGTTCAATTAAAGAAAGAACTTATGGCTTTGGAGTTCCAATACAATATGCAACTTAAAGGCATAGAGGTTGACGGGCAGAAATCTAAAGAGACGCAAAAAGAAGATCGCAAAGACGAAAGAACTAAAATGCAAGCGACTCAACAAAGCGAGTTGATTGATCAAAGAAAAAATGACTCGCCACCTAAAAACTTCGAATCCTCTGGAAACGATATACTTGGCAGTGGGTTTGGCTTAGGTACCTTTGAACCTAGGTAATTATAGTAATAATAATTTTATAATATCTTATCATGAGTGAAGAAACTAACCCGGTAGTAGGCGTCGATGAAGACGGCACTATCAAAGTAAACATGCAAGCTAATGCCGTTCAAGAGCAAAGCGCAGATGAGGTTCCTGTACGCGACGAACCCGCAGTTAGCGAAGAAGTACCAGAACAAAACGTCGAAGCAGCAGTTGAAGAATCTGCCAGAGAAGAAGAGCGCGTTCAAGATGAACAGCCTGTTCAAGAAAAACCGGTAGAAGAAACTTCTGTATTACAAGAAATTACAGACGAAGAAGTAGAAGAGGTGGCAGAACAACTTGAAGAAGATGTAGCTACAGCAATTGAAGAATCCGCAAAAGCCGGTGCAAACTTGCCTGAAAACATTCAAAAAGTTGTTGACTTTATGGATGAAACGGGTGGTACTTTGGAAGATTATGTGCGGCTTAATACTGATTACTCACAGTTAAATGAAGATCAGTTATTGCGCGAGTACTACGAAACAAAATATAAATCGTACGATAGAGAAGACATTGACTTTTTATTAGAAGACAAATTTTCTTACGATGAAGAGCTTGACGAGGAGCGCGATGTGCGTTTAAAGAAGATAGAACGCAAAAGAGCGCTATCAGAAGCTAAAGAGCATTTAGATAATTTAAAGTCTAAATATTACAATGAAATTAAAGCCGGATCTAGGTTAAACCCTGACCAGCAAAAAGCGGTAGAATTTTTCAGTCGCTATACAAAAGAAAGTGAAGATGCTGCTAAAATTGCAGAACAACAAACCAGTAGGTTTAATCGCGAAAGCGCGAAAGTATTTAACGAAAATTTTCAAGGGTTTGATTATAACGTTGGAGACAAGAAGTACCGCTTTAAGGTTAACGATACTGGCAAGGTTAAGGAAACCCAAGGTGACATTAACAACTTTATCAAGAAGTTCTTGAACGAAAAAGGTGAAATGTCAGACGCTAAAGGCTACCATAAATCGCTGTTCACCGCAATGAACGCTGATCAAGTTGCACAACACTTTTACGAGCAAGGCAAAGCCGATGCAGTAAAGGATAGTATGGCCCGCACAAAGAACGTTGATATGAATCCGAGAGGGGTTCACGAAGAAGTAACAGCGGCTAATGGGTGGAAAATACGCGCAGTTGACAGTGGAACTAACAGCTCTAAACTTAAGGTTAAGTTTAAAAAATAATAATCCATTTAAAATTTTACACAAATGGCATTTGCAACAGCGCCAGGAACACTGGCAAATTTAGCGCACCTAACACCACGTCCTGTTAAGGGCTTGTTCGGTGACAACTATATTCCTTTAGCGGATATGGATTTTACACAACAATTTCTTCCTGAAGTATACGAGAAAGAAGTAGAGCGTTACGGTAATCGTACGATCGGCGGATTCTTGCGTATGGTGGGAGCAGAGATGCCTATGGCCTCTGATCAAGTAGTATGGTCTGAACAAGGTCGTCTACACATTGCTTACGATGATGTTGAGGTTAATGCAGGCGGTACTGCATTGTTGATTACTCAAACTGCAACTAAGCCTTCTTTGATTGGCCCAGGTATGACTCTAGTAGTTAGCCAAAGCCTTGCAGGTGGAGCTATCACTACTTTCAAAGCTTTCGTAGTAAGCGTTGTACCTACTTCAGCTACAGTTCAAACAGTTAATATTAAAGTGTACGATACAAGTGACGCTTTAGTTCCTGCTGCATTACGCGGAGACACTGACTTAAGCCTATTCGTATTCGGTTCTGAGTATGGCAAAGGATCTGTAAACGCTGGTAACTCATTGGACGCTTCGTTCAATCAGTTTTCTAACCAGCCTATTATCTTACGTGATAAGTACAGCGTTAACGGTTCTGACACAGCACAGATCGGTTGGGTTGAAGTAACTACTGAAGCTGGAACTTCTGGCTACATGTGGTACCTAAAGTCTGAGCATGAGTCTCGCTTGCGTTTTGAAGACTACCTAGAAATGTCTATGGTTGAGTCTGAAAAAGTCGCACTAGAAACCACAGCAGGTGGCGTAACAACTCGCGGTTTTGCTGATGCTTCCGGAGCAAATCTACAAGGTACACAAGGTTTGTTCTCCGTATTAGAAGAGCGTGGCTTGGTTTACAACAACTCTGACTTCGCCGGTGGTAACGGACTAGGTGAGTTTGATACTATTCTTTCTGAGCTTGATAAGCAAGGTGCTATTGAAGAGAACATGATGTTCTTGGATCGCGCAACTTCTTTGTCTATCGACAATATGCTTGCTGCTCAGAGTGGTTACGGAGCTGGTGGTACATCTTACGGTGTATTTGACAACTCTGAAGATATGGCATTGAACTTAGGATTCTCTGGATTCCGTCGTGGTTCTTATGACTTCTACAAGACTGACTGGAAATACTTGAACGATTCAACTACTCGCGGATCTATCGGCGACATTGAAGGTGTAATCGTTCCTGCAGGTACTTCTACTGTTTATGACCAACAATTAGGCAAGAACATCTCACGTCCTTTCTTACACGTTCGTTACCGTGCTTCTGAAGCAGACGATCGTCGTATGAAGTCTTGGGTTACTGGCTCAGTTGGTGGAAATTACACTAGTGATGCTGATGAAATGAATGTTCACTTCCTTTCAGAGCGCACAATGTGTACTCAAGCAGCTAACAACTTCGTATTGTTGAAGAAAACAACTAACGCATAAGCGTTAATTTAATATTACCCTCGTCCTTGGTGGCGGGGGTAATTATTACCTTTATTTAATTATATTATATCATGGCAACAGCAAAAACACCTGCAGCTAGAAAAGCTGCACCAAAAGCAAAAGTTGAAACATATGTTGAACCAGAACCAGAAGTTCTTGCAACTATTCAGCCTGAAACAAAAAAAGTTACAAAGAAAAAAGATGAATGGGTTTTTAAAGACCGATTGTACGAACTAGCGAGTGGTAAAGAGCCGTTGGCTTACACTGTCCCTACAATGCACTCTGCAAAAAGTCCGTTACTTCACTTTGACAAAGAAAAAGGATACCAACGAGAAATACGCTATGCTACTAACCAGCGCTCTCCATTTGTTGATGAGCAAGAAGGTACAGTAACATTAGGGCGTATTGTTTTAAGAAACGGTATCTTAAGAGTTCCTAAAGAGAACATAGCAATGCAAAAGTTTTTATCTGTACACCCGTTTGTTACATCCGGTATAATTGCAGAGTATAAACCTGAGTCAATCGCAGAATACGAGGTTGATTGGATTGAAATGGAATTAGAAGCACTTAATGCTGCTAAAGACATGGCAGTCGATCAGGCCGAAGCGATAATGCGTGTTCAGAGCGGATCTAAGGTATCTGAGCTCTCTTCTAAGGAACTTAAAAGAGATTTACTTATATTTGCGCGTAAACAACCTGGTTTGTTCTTAGAGCTAGCCAATGACGATAACGTGGAATTAAGAAATATTGGTGTCAAAGCCACAGAACGTGGGTTGTTAACATTATCAAGTGACAATAGAACATTTATGTACGGCGAAAACAAACGCAAGATTATGACTGTTCCTTTTGACGAACACCCTTATTCAGCACTTGCTGCATTCTTCAAGACAGATGAAGGTATGGAAGTATTGAATGTAATTGAAAAACGACTATAAGTCAAATGGTGGGGATCGCTAACGCGGTCTCCACTTTAATAACATAAAACATTATGAGCGTAAGCGTAGACACTGTTTATCAACGAGTATTAAGTATACTCAATAAAGAGCAACGAGGGTATGTTACGCCTCAAGAATTTAATCTGTTTGCTAATCAAGCACAGATGGATCTATTCGAGCAATACTTCTATGACATTAACCAATTCGGTAGAATGCATGGAAACGACACGGAGTTCTCCGACATGCTCAACATTCTCAACGAAAAAATAAACATATTCGAGGTTACTGCTGCAATGACTTACAGCACGTCGCCTGCTCCTGCTATTAATTATTGGTCACCTCCAGCTGATTTATATCGCATAGGCACACTTATTTATAATAATACAGAGGTTGAAAGAATTAATCAAAAAGAGTTTTTATACATAAACCAAGCGCCTTTAACAAAACCTACAGATGTAAGACCTGTTTTTGTTGCTAGCGATAATGGATACAAAGTATACGGCACGATTGAATTAACTGCGGGCGTAACGTGTAATTATATTAAAAGACCTGCACAAGTTGTTTGGAATTATACTACCAGCGGTGGTGTTGCCTTATACAACTCAACAACTTCTGTTGATTTCCCACTACATGCGTCGGAAGAAACAGAATTAGTAATGAAAATACTAGAGCTAGCGGGCATTTCAACACGGGAATTACAAGTGTACCAAATAGCTGCTCAAGAAGAAGCACGCAATACTCAACAAGAAAAATCTTAATACATGGCATTATTAAATCAAACTAGTGAAGCTTACTATCTTGGCGCTGACGGCGTTTGGAATAGTGGCGATGAAGATTACGGTGACTACCAGTTTGTTAGCCTTAAAGATATGGTTAATAATTTTATGATAGCCTATGTGGGGGAAGATAAAATTATAAGCAAAATCAAAAGAACAGACGTAGCTTTTCATGCGCAGCGTGCTATTCAAGAATTTAGCTTTGACACACTACCCTCGCAAAAAGCATATGAAATAGAAATACCGCCTTCGCTGTCAATGATATTACCGCAAGATTACGTTAATTATGTGCGTATGTCTTGGGTAGACGCTAACGGTATTGAAAGAATTATATATCCTATCCGTGATTCAAGCAACCCTTCCGCTATAGCGCAGGACAACGATTACGAATATACATTTGATCATTCAGGTAATATACTTAAAGCGCACGAGTCTGAAACGCTTAAGAAGTTTAATTCAGATTACTACGGTGCACCATATAACAATCCGCAAGACAATGCGTTGAACGAGGGTATGCTTTTTAATATGTACCGCTATGGCAGACGCTACGGTTTGCAACCTGAAGCAGCGCAGATGAACGGTGTTTTTTATATAGACCAGCTGCACGGTATTGTACATTTTAGTTCCGACATGGTAAACCGCATAATTACATTAAAGTATATTAGCGACGGCCTTGGCACAGAAGAAGAAATGCGGGTCCATAAGTTTGCTGAAGAAGCGGTATATAAATACATTACTCACGCAATTTTAGGGACAAGAGCTAATACCCCCGAGTACCAGGTAGCTAGATTTAAGAAAGAAATGGTGGCTGCTAAACGCAACGCTAAATTACGCATGTCTAATCTTAAGATATCGGAACTAGCGCAAGTAATGAGAAACCAATCCAAGTGGATTAAACACTAATATATGGCTAAGCTACAGCATACATTTATCCAAGGTAAGATGAATAAAGACCTTGATGAAAGGTTGGTACCTAATGGACAATACCGCGATGCTCAGAATATTCAGGTAAGTACGTCTGAAGGATCTGATGTAGGCGCCGTAGAAAATATACTTGGTAATACAAAGAAAAACTTAAGAACGGCTCCAAGTACAATGTGGCCCGGTAATTTTGGGCTGCAGCAAACACCCTTGTGTATAGGGGTTGCTAAAGATTCACAAAATGAAAAAATATATTGGTTCTTAGCTACTAACCCTGGCGGGGCGGCACCGACCAGCGCTATTGTTGAATACGACCAAACTACAGGTATTGTAGCCCCCATACTAGTTGATATAAATGGTGTGTTAAACTTTGATAGGCTGAATCTTATTACAGGAGTTAATATACTAGAGGGTTTGCTTTATTGGACAGATAACCTTAATGAGCCTAGAGTAATAAACATAGCTACATTTAAAGCTGGTAGCACTGATTTTGTTACTCAAACACATGTATATGGTGCCACTAGAGATTTTATAGCTTCTGATATTACTGTTATCAAAAAAGCCCCGGACTCGCCACTTACTGCTGAAGCTTTTCCATCTTTATACAGTGGAGTGGGTACAGGTATAACACCGGTTAATCCGGTAAGTTTTAGTTTACCTATGGACGCAATTAACGTCGGTACCACCGTAGGGGTCAGTTGGGTTGGTAACCCAATATCTTGGACGGGATTGATAGATCCCAGTGTGGTAATCACTGTAGATATAGAAGATGAAGATGGTTCTATAAATAGCTACCAAATTACAGGTACGTTATCTAGCATAGGCTCTATTAGTGCTTTATTAACAGTTCAATCCGCATCCGTTGAAATACCAAACAGCACTACCGGCTGGAGTATGTTGCTTATAGAAGACGACCCTATATTTAAAAACGACTTCCCAAGGTTTTCTTACCGTTATAAATTTACAGATAACAGATTTTCACCTTACGCTCCTTTTTCTAATGCTGTTTTTGTGCCTGGCGAGTTTAAATACTTGAGTAGGGACGGTAATAACGCCGGTATGGAAGATACCATTAGAAAAATAACACTTACAAATTTTCCTAATAACGACCCCGACTTTCCAAAAGACGTAAAAGAAATACAGGTACTGTATAAAGGATCCGTTTCTAACAATGTTTATGTTATAGAATCGTTCGGTTATAGCCCGTTAACCCCTGTGCAGCCGGTAATATTATTAGATATAACGTCGGGAGTTTTAGGGCCCGTTATAGAAAGCTCTCAGCTGCTTCGCTTATATGACAACGTGCCTAAAAAAGCTAAAGCCCAAGAGGTAGTGGGTAATAGGATTATATATGGCAACTACCTGAGCAATTACGATGTAACCGAAAGTTCTATTTCTGTATCCGCAGCATACACTGCGTCTGCACACACAAATTTAGGTTTCGGTTTGCCGTCAGTTAAAACAAATAGAGAATTTCAAGTCGGAGTTACTTTTATTGACGAAAGTGGGCGAGAGTCCCCCGTCTTTACGTCTAATTCTGGCTCTATAGCT
>OBOU01000054.1_pt1 | contig 13391 bp, 17 predicted proteins | sample 1494291 | NCBI WGS metagenome assembly OBOU01 (sample SAMEA3275627, study PRJEB22092) | marine metagenome | biome: ENV:00000447; feature: ENV:00002042; material: ENV:00002010 | collected 2014-06-20T10:30:00+00 | depth 20 m
TAGTTTGAGGCAGCCAAATTCTAAAGCCAATCATTCATTAAATTAGCTACAACTATCTGTTTTGAAGATAGTTAAATTAAAACAATATAAAAAACGCCAATTTTTAAAATCCTCTATTGTATATTTATCAACAGTAACAATAAATAACGAAAGGCTAACAACGTATATAATTAATGTCTTATGACAGTGAATAAGAAGACGATCTCGATAAAATTCTTAACTTGGTGTTTCGGATAGTTCCGAACAAGCGGCTTTGCCGATGCGTCCGACGTTCACAGCCGACAAGCACGCCGTAGAGGTCACTAATCATATACCAAACCGTTGTAAAACATTTGATAGAACGAATTAAAAATAGATTTTATGAAAAACGATTCTGATAGTTGGAATATTTTTAACTGGCTATTTTTCATTGTTTTTGTCTTAATAGGCGGATTAAATATGATTTTTGTACACTTGGTTCCTGGTGCAATTTATTTACTAATATCCTTGGTTTATCTTCCAAATACAAACACATTTCTTAAAAAGAAGTTTGGTTTTTCAATTCCAATTGTGCTGAAATTAATTTTAGCCGTTTTAGTTTTATGGTTCACCCTAGGTTTAGGAGACCTTATGGAAATATTTGAGTCTTGGATGTATAAATAAACGTTAGCCAACTACGTATATAAGAAATACGCCAGATTAGGCTATATTTGAGTTATAACCTAATTTAGTAACAAAAATTTAAAACTAAAAATCCGCTTCAGAAAAAAGGCGTACTTTTCATATATAAGACCTTTACAATCTGAGCGGTAATGCATTTTAATTCACTACTGTTCTTACACAAACACGTTGGCTAAAATCATTAACAAATGGATATAAATACTCATCAGAAAAATACATGTAGGATATGCAATAATGATAAGCATAACACACAAGTTATTGCAAGAGAAATGATGTTTGGTTTTAGAGATGAATTCAGCTATTTTAAATGTAATAATTGTAATTGTCTTCAAATCGCTGCATTTCCTGATGATATGTCTAAATACTATCCTGAAAATTATTACAGTTTTAATGAGTATAAGGGAAATATTTTCAATGGATTTTCGGGACTATTAAAAAAAAAGAAATACTTTTTTTTAATCACTGGTGGCAGGTTTCTTCGAAGTGTTATGGATCTGTTTTCTGGAACCAATAAGTTCTTTATATTCCAGGGGCTCAATATTAGTAAGAACACTAAAATCCTTGATGTAGGTTGCGGAAATGGAAGTAACTTTCTGTATCCATTGGCAGAAATTGGATTCAAAAATATTAGAGGTTGTGATCCTTACTTAAAAACTTCAATATCATACGGCAACGGATTACAGATTGATAATACTCATATTTTCCAAGCCAAAGGTCTATGGGATGTTATCACTTATCATCATTCTTTTGAACATATTGCTGACCCCATGCAGCAAATGAAAAAGGTATACAAACTTCTAAAACCAGGAGGTGTTTGTGTAATAAGAATCCCTACAACATCATCTTTCGCATGGGAACATTACGGAATTAATTGGGTGCAATTAGATGCCCCGAGGCATTTCTTTCTTCATTCCAGGGAAAGTATGCAAATAATAGCAGAACAATCAAAATTAGAACTATACCAGACTGTTTATGATTCTACTCATTTCCAATTTTTAGGAAGCGAAAAATACATAAATAATGAATCCCTAGTGACACCTGCTCCCAAAGGATTTATCAATAAAGTACGAAGAAAAATTCAGAAGCATCATTATAAAAAAAAGGCGAAATTACTCAACAAGCAGGAAAAAGGAGATCAAGCTGCTTTCTTCTTTAGAAAAAGTAGTTCTCAAACTCAAGCTAACAAAACCTAAACTGCATTTAACGTATTTTAGATAAACGTTGTACACACACAAAACATCCCGTTATTAAACAAGGTGCCAAAAGCAATATTGAAAAAAATTTGACGTTGAATTGTTTGAAAAACCTAATGGTCTCACAAAAATAAAATGGATTTATACTTTTCTTTTATACCAATAGAGGCCTTTGAAGATCATTTTAAAAACGTAAAACAATACCAAAATATAAAGCTATAATAACCATGAAAAAATTAACAGTAGTAGTTTTATTAATATTTAGTTTCAATTTTATTTTAGCCCAAGAACCAAACAATACTCACAACTTGCAGATTACGGTAACTAATTTTGAGAATACAAAAGGCTCATTAATAGTATGCCTAACAGATAAAAAGAAAGATTTTTTAAAACAGTGTAAATACCAGAAAGTAGTTACCGTAACAAATGCTACAATTTCTTTAGAAATAGCAAACATAAAAAATGGTATGTACTCAATTTCCTTGTTCCATGACCAAAACAATAACGGTATTTTAGACACTAAAGGTTTTTTTGGAATCCCCTCCGAACCTTATGCTTTTTCTAATAATCCAAGCACAACATTTGGCCCTCCTAGTTTTGAGAAGTGTACATTCCTTATAAATAAGGATACTCAAATCTCTATCGAATTATAATACCAAAATATGACCCTAACAGTAGTTTGTTTTAAAGCATACCCCTGTACCACTTTTGACCTATGAATTATAAATTAGTTTGTACAATCTTAGCGCTCTCATTAATTTGTTTCATAAGTTGTGATAGGCCCCACTGTACTAATGAAAATCTAATATTTGAAACATTTGAGCCTAACTCTAAAAAATATAAAGATGAATTAGTTGCTCAACTCAATAGTGTTGATTCATCACAACTAACCTATTGGCTTCAAAAGTATGATAACCAAAATGGAAAAGAAACCTTATATTTTAATATTCAAGGTGATGGGTTGTGTGCAGTGCTACATCTAAGTGTTAATCATTGGAATAAGCTAGAACACATTAGAGAAAGAAAAGGAATTGGTAGAAGAGGCGCAGAATTTACTAATTTAAAATTTCAAATCCATCAGGACTCTTCAAGTACTGATTTTGTCTATATTTCATATGATAGATTAATTGATTAAAAAGTGTGTAACTTCAATGGCTATGTAAAGATTATCTTTGAGGTAAGCTCATATCAAAATATATTTATGAAGTACTTTTATTCTCTTATTTTTACTTCCTTTGTAGGATTTTCTAAAAGTTTGCTAATTACTTTAAATACAACACTTTTATATGAATAATAAATTACTACCAGCCCTTGGAATTATTATTGCTTCGGTTATCTTAATAACAATATCTGAAATTACAACCCAGGAGTCTGTCCAGATTTTTATTAAAAGGTATTCCTTTTTGGGTATTATATCTGGTATGCTACTAGGCGTTGCTGTCACTAAGTATATAAACAAATCAAACCAAGACAATTAGTACTTACCTTGTCTTAGCATACATATATTTCTAAAATGAGCATAGTATTTAAAGAAACACAAAAATTCTCACAATGGTGGCTTTGGCTTATCCTAATAGCTATTGGGGCTTTGCCCGTTTCAGGACTTTACAAACAACTTTATTTAAATGAAGCATTTGGAGACAAACCAATGTCTGACCTGGGGCTTATCATTTTCGCTGTGTTTGTTTTTAGTTTAATTGCTATGTTTTGGTTTGTGCAACTGAAAACTGAAATTGACCAAAATGAAATCCGTATGCACTTTTTCCCATTGGTTAAAAAACGAGTAAATTGGAAAGAAATAAAAAATGCTGAAATTGTGAATTACGGTTTTGTTGGAGGTTGGGGAATACGGCTTTGGACAAAATACGGAACTGTTTACAATATGAAGGGAAATAAGGGATTAGCCATAGCGCTTACTGATGGTAAAAAATTTCTAATCGGGACTCAAAAACCAGAGGAATTAACAACTATTCTAGAAAAAATAAGGCTAAAAATATCAAGTAATTAGGCTTTGTTTAATATATAGAGTTGTTTCTCCGCTGGAGTTTAGTATCTTAAGATTGTAACCACGATCGATGCAAGTATTAAGAAGTTAGTGAAGTATTAAATTACAAAACAACATGAGTATAGAAAAAGCCTATGACAGCTGGTCTGAGCAATACGACACCAATCAAAATAAAACTCGAGATTTAGATCAAAAAGCAACCATCCAAACCCTAGACAAGTACCCCTTTAAAGATGTACTAGAATTAGGTTGTGGTACAGGAAAAAACACCCTTTGGTTGGCATCAAAAGCACAGAATATTACAGGTCTTGATTTTTCCCATAAGATGTTGGCTATTGCAAAGCAGAAAATACTACAAAGTACTGTCACCTTCAAAAGGGCAGACATTACCAAGAAGTGGGATATTAAAAATCAATCTGTAGATCTTGTAACGTGTAGTCTTACCCTTGAGCATATTGATGATTTAAATCACATTTTTAGTCAAGCACATCAAAAACTCACCCATGGCGGAATCTTCTTTATCAGTGAATTACACCCTATCAAGCAGTATACAGGCAGTAAAGCAAGATATCAAACACCCAGTGGGGTTAAAGAATTAGAGGTCTTTACACATCATGTTTCTGACTACCTTAAAAGCGCAACCCTTGCTAAGTTTGAGTTAGTACAACTCACAGAATGGTTTGACGATCCCTCTAAAAAAGAAATCCCAAGACTTATTTCTTTTGTGTTTAAAAAAAGCAGCACACCCTTAGTCTAATAGATGTTAAGTATCTTTTCAAAGCTTACTGTATTTGTTGTTTTTATGGTTTTAATAAAACAGTAACATAGCGTTATACCGAGTCTTTTTTTTTACTTTTACTCTAAATACATTTACAATCGCAGCCCACACATATCTTCTTGAAACCTCTATTGATTCAGTAAATAAAACGCTCTGGAACCAGCTACAGCATGGCCAAGATTGTTTTTTATCTGTAGCTTATTTAACTGCCATAGAGCAAGGCTTTTCTAAGGAGTTAGACTTTTGCTATGTTATTGTTTTGGATACCTTAACATCAAAGCCCTTATTAATAGCTTCCTTCCAACTAGTTCCTTTTGTGTTTAAAGGTGATTCTCAGCCTCCAAAAATAGTACGTCATTGTTCCCAAAAAAGCGATGGGTTTTTTATGCTCAATATGCTGGTTTGCGGCAGTGTATTTATGGCCGGAGAACACGGTTTTGTAAAATCTAACACCATAAATAACAAGACAGCTTTTAGCCTTGCTGAAAAGGCGATGAGTAAGGCCTATATGGCATTGCGCAAGGGTACTTCAAAGAAGATTTCTGTGCAACTTTTTAAAGAGTATGCTCCCCAAACTATCTCTAGTAGTAGCTACTTACTACAAAAAGGATATCAGGATTTTGAGATTGACATGTATATGTCTTTACCAATTGCACCTTCTTGGAACTCTATAGAGGCTTATTTTGACACTTGTAAGGCAAAGTTCAGGACCAAGGCTAAAAGTGTATTTACAAAAGCAGCAACGCTCTGTATAACCTCCTTTACTGAAGCCGAAATTTTAGCCCATCAACAAACAATAGACACTCTATTTCTGGAAGTATTAGGTAAATCTGAGTATCAATTTGGGGTCATGAATGCTGTTGGTTTTGCTTTACTAAAACGCCATTTAGGGAGCCAATTTATCTTTAGAGCAGTACTGCTTGAAGATAAGCTTGTTGGCTTTAGTACTTCTTTTATTAACCAAACTGCACTAGAGGCTAATTTTGTAGGGATCGATTATGATCAAAATATCAAATACGCCATATACCAGAGGTTGTTGTATGATTATGTTAGTTTAGCAATAGACAATAACCTTGAAGTGCTTAACTATGGAAGAACCAGTGAGCTTCTTAAAAGCTCTCTTGGAGCTGTGGCTATATCCATGAAGTTATATGCAAAGCATACCTCAAAAATAACGCATTTACTGATGTGCTCCACATTAAAAAAAGTTACGCCAACCCCCTTTGAATTAAGAAAACCATTCAAGGCAGTATACTACAAAAATCAATAAGTTTTAGTGTTTTTTATCTAGTTTTTTGGCCTCAAAATGTTCCAGCAATACAAATACTGTAAGCAACATACCCAGGGCATATATTGTGTCCTCGATAGGTATGGTAAACATCCTGATGTTTAAGTTTTCTGTATTGTTATACCACACAACTTCATTTTCAATAAAGCTACCGGTAAGCACGCCATTAACAATAAAAAAGGGGATAAGTGTAATAAAGAAACTTGGTAAGAACCTTCCAAGAATCTTCGGGTTTTTATTATACACAAGCCCTAGCAAAATAATTGCATATCCAAAACATACAAGGGTGTACCACCTATCATAGTTATACCAAAGTGTTATTATTAATATGCACAGTAGTGCTACATAAAATATAGCGGTTGCTTTTTGAGAAAGCGTAAAATTTGGAAAGAAATAGTTTAATGAATAATGGGTAAACAAACAGGCATAGGGTATGCATATAAAAAACAGCCATTCTTCTATTGGTAGGTTTGCTACTTTAAATCCATTGATATATTGATCGTTAAACCCCCAAATGCCATTGTTGGTAAAAATTACATCCCAAGAAATGAAAAAAGCCATCATGATAAAGATGGCAGGAAATAGTGATTTCCATTTTTTATAAAACTGAAATTTAGGATAAAAACTAAATATAAAAGGAATGAGAAAGGATCCTATGTTTAGATATAGGTAAAGATTTTTCATGTCCTATTTTTTAAAATATTTTAGTGGGGGGACTAACATTCCATAACATTCTCCTTCTCCTTTTCCAAGGTGTTTGTGATGTATTTTGTGGGCTCTTCTTATTCCTTTTGCATACCAATTATTTGCTTTTCTAAACATTTTGAAGCGTTGGTGTATAAAGATGTCATGTACCATAAAATAAGCAACACCGTAGGCAAATATGCCAAAGCCTATAGGCAGTCCAGCCCAGAAGCCATAATATTGCCAAGCTATAAAACATGCAATACTCACTGCTGCATAGAATATAAAAAACAAGTCATTACGCTCCCACCAGCTTTTGTGGTCTTTATGATGATGATCTTTATGCACACTCCACAAAAAACCATGCATAACATATTTATGTGTTGCCCACGCCATAAATTCCATGGCAGAAAAAGTTCCGATAAAGGTTAAAATCCAAAGCAGTGTTGTCATTTTTTTTAATTTAAATAATTGGTAACAGTAAAATTACCGTACAAGTTTTAGTTGGTACTTTACATAGCTTCTTGTAAGAAGCCCAAATTTTTCATAAGCAGGAACTCGTATCCTAGTATTTTTAATTTCTAAGGCCGGTGTCTTGTGTAGTTTTTTAAGCAACCTTCTGTAATAGCGATACGCCATAAATACGCCAAATTTAGCTTCTGTAGGAAGTTTTAATATACCTTGGTAGCCTCTTTGAAAATCTCCTTCAATATCTTCTATAATTTGTTGTTTTGAGGCTTCATCTAAGGCTTCTAAATTTGTATTAGGGAAATAGGTTCTACTCAGACCTTCAAAATCATCTTTTAGATCACGTAAAAAATTTACTTTTTGAAACGCAGACCCTAGTGCCATTGCAGAATCTTTGAGTAGGTTGTATTTTTCTGTGTCACCCTTCAAAAAAACATGAAGACACATTAAACCCACCACATCTGCGGATCCGTAAATGTATTCTTTATATTCCTGCTCTGTTAGGTACTCTGTTTTAGATAAATCCAAACGCATGCTTTTCATAAAAGAGGCTATAAGACCTCTTTCAATGTTGTATTTATGAACTGTTTCTTGAAAAGAATTTAAAATTGGGTTTAAACTAATTTTTTCTTCTAGTGCAAATTCAAGGTCTTTTTCAAAACGATTAAATAGTACACTTTTATCATACTCATGAAAGGTGTCTACAATTTCATCAGCAAACCTTACAAAGCCATAAATATTATAGATGTCTTGGCGTATGGTAGGAGATAGCATTTTGGTAGCCGAAGAAAAGGAAGTGCTGTACGCATTAGTTACACTTTTGCTGCATTGTCTTGATACTATGTCAAAAAGTTCTTTCATTAGTTGTTCTTTTTTGCGATAAGACCTGCTACTAGTTTTCCAGAAATAAGTGCTGGCGGAACTCCCGGTCCGGGAACGCTTAATTGTCCAGTAAAAAATAAATTTTCTACTTTTTTACTTTTTAATTTTGGTCTTAAAAATGCAGTTTGCAGCAATGTATTTGCCAAGCCATAGGCATTCCCTTTGTAAGAATTATACTCAGAGACAAAATCATTTACACAAAAAGACTCTTTAAATATAACATGTTTTTTTATTTCCTGTCCCGTTAGGGTTTCAAAACGTGTCATGATTTTATCGTAGTAGGTTTCTCTTAGCTTTTCTGTATCCTCTAATCCAGGTGCTATAGGCACTAAGAAAAACCCAGTTTCTTTACCATCAGGGGCAAGCTCTGGCTGTGTTTTTGAAGTGAAATTTGCGTAAAAAAGTGGACTGGATGGCCACACAGGTGTATCATAAATTTCTCTAGCGTGCTGCTCAAAGTCTACATCAAAAAATAAGGTGTGATGCGCAACGTTTTTAATTTTTTTATCAAAGCCTATGTAAAATAATAAAGAGGAGGGAGCAAAGGTTCTTTTTTCCCAATAGGCTTCAGAGTATTGTCTGTGTTTTTTTGGCAATAGCGTTTCTGTGTGGTGGTAATCTGCGCCGCTTAGAAGTGTATCTGTGGCATGAAATGTGCCATTAGATACAATGCCTTTTACCTTGTTTTTCTCCACCACAATCTCTTCTACATTTTGATCTGTTTTTATGACCACTCCCATAGACTCGGCTAGTGTTTTCATTCCTAGTATAACACTGTACATACCACCCTTTGGTTGGAAAGTTCCTAGACCGAAATCTGCATAGTTCATAAAACTGTAGAAAGATGGAGTTTTCGAAGGCTTTGCACCCAAAAACAATACAGGAAATTCTAGGATAGATACAAGCCTTGGGTTTTTAAATTCTTTACGAACATCTCTACTAATATTACTAAAAAATTGCCCTACCCTTTTTGCCGTAGCAGGGGTAATAAGTTCAAGAGGTGATACCCCAGGTCTATAGACCAAATCTTTAATCGCGATATTGTAGTTTTGCTGCGCAGTTGCAATAAATTCTTGAAGTTTTTCTGAGCTTCCTGGTTCTTCTTTTTCAAAGGTTGCACAAATTTTATCTAAGGTGTCTTCAATGGTGATAAAATCATTTTCACCAAAGTACACGCTATATGCAGGGCTTAGTTTTTCTAAAACATAAAAGTCTGAAGCTTTTTTTCCAAAATCACTGAAAAACCTTTCAAAGACATCAGGCATCCAGTACCAAGAAGGGCCCATGTCAAAGGTAAATCCTTGTTTTGTGAATTGTCTTGCGCGTCCTCCTATGGTTTGGTTTTTTTCAAAAACAGTAACGTTATAACCATCTTTTGCTAGATATGCCGCAGCAGCTAGAGAAGAGAACCCAGAACCAATAATTGTAATTTTTTTGTTTGCCATCTTGTTAAACAAAAGTAGGGTATATTTAAACAAAACAATAGTTAAAAATTCCTAAAAGTTAGTCGCTTAAGGTATTTACTTTCTCCACAAAACTTTTTACACTATCAAAACAAACAATATTAGAAGCCGTGTTGTGTTTTTGTACTTCAGTGTATTTTTGGCCCAATATCCAAAGAGGATATTTTTGTTTTTTGCAAACAATTTTTTGGTAAGATTCTAAGTAAGAACTAATACTGTCATTGTCTGGCTTTGTGGTAAAGAATGTTAAGAAAATTATATCTCCACCGGTATTAAATTGTTTGGATAAACTCTCCAACGGTATGTTTGGCCCAAGGTAGGTAGTTTTGATTCCAGATTTTTCTAATAAATAATTTGCATAGATTAAACCAATATCATGAATTTCATCATAGGGAAGAAATAAACACACTTTGATATTGCTGTTGTGTTTTTGAGTTTTAGATATATAAAGCCCAATGTGCTCTATCGTTTTTCTTTTAATGAGTTCAGAAACAAACCGCTCGTGAGACACATCTATAGTGCCTACATGCCAGAGCACACCAATTTCATGAAGAAAAGGGATGAAAACATTCTCAAATACTTGATCAAAAGTTTTTGTTTTTAAAAGCTGCGAAAATATTTTGTTAAATTGATCTGTACTAAAATCAAACATTGCATTTTTAAGACTACTAATTGCGTAATGTTCTTTATGTATTACTGAATTTTCAAGAATTACATCTTTTATTTTTTCTGGACTAAATTGAGCAATCTTAGATATTTTTATTCCATGGTTGTAAATAAAAGCTACATCCAGTAATTTTTTAAAGCTTGAAAGATCGTACTGTCTAATGTTGGTGTTTGTTCTTTTGGGCGCGAACAGGCCGTAGCGTTTTTCCCAAATACGAATGGTATGTGCCTTAACCCCGCTAAGGTTTTCTAAATCTTTTATACTAAAGTGTGTTTTGACACTCATAGGCTGCCGTGTAATTGTTTGAGGGTAAGTTACATAAAATAAATGGCTAAATTTTTAACAAATACTTTTATTACTTGCATTTCGATGTCTTTTTCAAATATTCTATTTCATCAAACCCCTCAGGTAATGTTATATAAAAAAAGTCATCTTATTTAAGATGACTTAGTACCCGGAATGGGACTTGAACCCACACGCAACAAGTGCACACGGCCCTCAACCGTGCCTGTCTACCAATTCCAGCACCCGGGTGTATTCTATACCAAAATTCAGGTGTATAGAAACAAAAAAAAGTTAAACCAAAAGGCTTAACTTTTTTGTGACCAGTCTGGGGCTCGAACCCAGGACCACCTCCTTAAAAGGGAGGTGCTCTACCAACTGAGCTAACTGGTCAAAATGTCAAAAACATTTTTAAGCTTTACAAACTTAAATAAGTTTTGTTAAGCGAGTGCAAATATACTATCAATATATTTATCTTTCAAAGCATTTTAAAATAAATTTAAACTTTATTTGTAAACCTTTAAACTACAATAAATAAGAACTAAAATTTTATGAAAATAGTGCTTTTAGGATATATGGGTAGTGGTAAAACAGTTGTTGCAAAACAACTGGCAATTGCATTACAATACTCTTTTGTCGATTTGGATATCGCCATTGAAGAAGATCAAAATCTATCCCTCAAACAATTGTTTGAAACCAAGGGAGAACTCTATTTTAGATCCAAAGAGAAGGCTGTGCTTAACTCTTTGTTAGATAGCACTCAAGATATGGTTTTAGCCTTAGGTGGGGGTACCCCGTGTTATGGTGATGTGATGCAAAAATTAACAAGCACAAAAGAGGTGATAACCATATACCTTGGCGTAGAAATAGATACCCTTACACACCGATTATTTTCGCAGTTGCAAACAAGGCCATTAATTTCTCATATTTCTGATAAAGAAGTATTACATGATTTTATACGCAAGCACCTCTTTGAGAGAAGTTTTTATTACCATCAAGCACATTATAAAATTGCGGTAGATCAAAAACCTGTTCAAGAAATAGCTAGAGAAATAGTAGCGCTTTTATTCTAAAATAGCACGATTATTCCCTGGTTCAAATATCACAGCAACATTCTCATTAATAGAAGTAGATAAAGAAATGCCTTTGTAATCTGCCTTTATAGGATATTTTTTATGATTTCTATCTACCAGCACTGCCGTTTTAAACTGTTTAAGAGGTACCTCTAGAAAATGCTTTACAGCATAAATTAGGGTAGTTCCAGAGTGTAGTACATCATCTACTAGTAGCAATGATTTATTTTGATAGGCTTCTGGTTTTAAAGATGTGGTAATAGAGTTGATAGGATTTTTTTTATCCATCGTTACTTTGCACAGTGTTACTTTGATGGGTGAGATTTTCTCTACGGCGGTTTTTAATTTTTCTGCAAAGATGTAACCGTTTGCCTTGATACCTGCAATAACTACTTCTTCTTGAGAAATATTAGCCTCATAAATTTGATACGCAATACGCTTTAATTTATGAGCTATTTCCTCTTTGCCTAGAATTACTGTTTCTGTTGATGCCATAGGTAACAATATATTAGATTTCAAAGATAGTAAAAGATGTGTTGGTTTATTCTTCCTCTTTAATATAGTCTTCTATGTCTCTTCTGTCTTTTTTGGTGGGTCTTCCCATGCCTCTTTTTCTGTAATATTCTTTTGAATATTTTAATAACTCTTGTTGCTGGAAGGCCTCTTTGGGTGTAGTGTCAACCCTATATAGGTCAACGAGTTTGGGCCCCACTCTGCTTTTTGGCACCTCTATAACTCTTAAAGAGTAATTTATTTGATTCTTTCTAAGTGTAACATTGTCTCCAGGATAGACGTCTCTAGAGGGCTTGACTGCAGCATCGTTTATACGCACAGCTCCCTTTTTACAGGCCTGTGTTGCAATGCTTCTTGTTTTGTAGTACCGTACAGACCATAAATATTTATCAACCCTCATACATTTTACTTAATTTGTATATTAACAATACAACAAAAATAACTGAAAATTGTATCTTGCACGCTAAAATAAACAACTGTGAAAAATTTAAAATTTCTACTACCTATAGTTGCACTAACATTGCTTTTGGGAACTGCTTGTGATAATGATGATGATAGCTCACAAGACAACTTTATACCAGCCCGTGATAGAGCCGAGGAAAATATTGATTCAACATTAGAAGTAGAGCGTTATTTAACTACTCATTTTTATAACTATGAGGAGTTTGAAAACCCGCCAGCAGGTTTTGATTTTAAAATAAGGTTCGATACCATTGCCGCTGTAAACGCAGATAAAACACCACTTATAGAACAAGTAGATTTTAAAATGGTGCAAGACAGGGTCAATGAAGATGTATCTTATAAATTATATTACTTAAAGGTGATTGAAGGCCAGGGTGATCAACCTAGTTTTCCAGATATTGTTAGAATTAACTATGAGGGTACCTATGTAGTTGATGAAGAGGGTATAAACGAAAATAAACTCTTTGATAGTTCTGTAACACCAATCCAGTTTGATTTGACCTCGATTGTCAACGGGCTTCAAGATGCGCTCATAGAATTTAAAGCTGCAACTGGTTTTATAAATAATGCTGACGGAACGGTAACCTACGCATCAGCAATCAACGTATCTGAAATCAAAATCCAGCGGATGTAATCACTCAACACTTCCTCCGAGACGAATTGAGGAGTGGCAGCCAGAACACCGTCGCTATTCGCATCAATTCCCCCTTCACTCAAATGTGCGCCTAAGCCGTTGGATCCGAATTCTATGAAATCGGCGAGTGAAGCGTAAAATCCAATTTTATACGCCTGCCCTGGAATGAGTGGGGAGGAGAGCGGTGATTGGATGTAATGACGTTGGTTGAAATCGGGAATCGTGTACGCGTAAATGCCTGCCATTGATTCGCCATCCAAAGGCATTTGTGATCCTTTGATTCCGATGGGACCCGGGTAAGTGCTCGTGGGTTGTGCGTTCCAACAATCTGAATTGACG
>OBOU01000055.1_pt1 | contig 13329 bp, 9 predicted proteins | sample 1494291 | NCBI WGS metagenome assembly OBOU01 (sample SAMEA3275627, study PRJEB22092) | marine metagenome | biome: ENV:00000447; feature: ENV:00002042; material: ENV:00002010 | collected 2014-06-20T10:30:00+00 | depth 20 m
TATGGAGCAAGTATTATCGCCCTTGTAAACCCATTGGAGGCGGTGCAGTTTTCTGCAGAAATAGAGCAGGTGTTAGTAAACCAAAAGCAAGATTTTAACACCACAAGGGTCACCAATAGTTTTTGGAATACGGCGCTATTTTTAGGAGCTGGTTATAGAGCAGCAAATGTTACTGTAGGCTTTAGATATAATGTGCTGTATCAAAAACAAGATGCCATTTATGCAAGCCCTTGGATTCCTTTTGTAAGAATTTTTATCTAGAGAAAAACCTAGACATTTCTGTTCATTAAAAAATCAGCAAAACTCTTTAGAGTGTCTTTGTGTTGCTGTGAAATTTTAATGTCTTGTAATAAAGAAATTGAAGTGTTGGTGTACCTTGCTATTTCATCTTCGGTAGCTTTTGCAGCTCCTGAGCAGACAAATATTTCTTTTACAGCTGTTATTTTCTCTAAAGGATCTTTAGGCATGCTAGCAAACAATGAGGATAATTCTTGGGCCTCAGCGGGTGTGCTTTTTTGTAATGCCGTTAAATAGAGAAATGTTTTTTTATTGGCTATAATATCTCCTCCCACTTGTTTGCCAAAAGTCAAGGGGTTTCCAAAGGCGTCTAGGTAGTCATCCTGTAATTGAAATGCAATACCTAAATTTTTCCCAAAGGCATATATTTTTTCTTGGCAAGACTGTGAAGCCTCTGCAATAATAGCTCCCATTTGTAAAGAAGCGCCAATAAGCACGGCTGTTTTATATTCAATCATTTTGATGTACTGAGAAATGGTAACATCATTTCTTGTTTCAAAATCAACATCATATTGCTGGCCCTCACAAACCTCTAATGCGGTTTTACTAAACAAAACTGCCAATTGCATAAATACCTCTGGCCTGTAGGTTTCAAAAAGTTGGTAGGCTAAAATTAGCATGGCATCTCCAGATAAAATACCTGTATTAACATCCCATTTCTCATGGACCGTTTGGTGGCCCCTTCTAAGTGGAGCATTGTCCATGATATCATCATGAACAAGAGAGAAGTTATGAAACATTTCTACGGCAAGAGAAGCATCTAGGGCCTGTTTGTAATTTCCTCCAAAAAAATCTGCACTCATCAAAGTTAACACCGGGCGAAGGCGTTTACCTCCTAAAGTGAGTATGTAATCAATAGGTTCATACAATGACGCAGGCTCTTTTAAGGTAACCTTGTTGGCTAGGTGTTCAACTAGAGCATCACTGTATTTTGAAATATCCATACTTTAAAATTTCCTCAAAAATAAGGATTAACTAGATATTAAAAGGAGATGTTCACAATCTTTTATAACTAGGATTTAACAAAAGATAACCCATCACAAAAAAAAGAGATTGGTAGATGTTAAAAAAAGATTAAACGTCGGAAACTTTTTTTGTCTCTAAAGTTTCCTTGTATATTTGCCATCGCATTATGAAAAAAAATATCATCCTAAAGGCTACAGAACTCTTCATGAAACTTGGTTTCAAGAGTGTTACTATGGATGACATTGCCAAAGAAATGGGTATTTCTAAAAAAACCATTTACAGTCATTTCAGCAATAAAGAAACAGTTGTAGCGGTGGTTACAGATCATTTATTTGAAATAGTGTGCGAAGATATTGATGCCATTTGTGATTTGGGACAAAACCCGATTGAGGAATTATACGCCATTAAAAAAAGAGTGATGCAATACATGCAAAAAGAAAAAGCATCTCCCTGGTACCAGCTTCAAAAATACTACCCTACTATTTATGATAGTATAAAAAAACGCCAATTTGGATATATGCAACAATGTGTTGTTAAAAACCTCAACACAGGTTTAGACCAGGATTTATATCGTAAAAACATTGAGGTGCAATTTGTAGCCAGAATATATTTTAACGGAATCATTGGCATTAAAGAAGAATCGTTATTTCCTCACACCATGTATGAGGGAGAAACACTTTATGAAATGTACCTAGAATATCACCTTAGAGGTATTGTTACTCCAAAGGGTAGAAACATATTAAACCAATTGATACAATCAAACCAAGACTAATGAAAAAATACATCATTATACTATGTGCTCTAGTAAGCCTGCAGGGATATGGCCAAGACAAACCGTATACGTTTTCTTTACAACAGGCAATCTCATTTGCAATTGATAGTAGTTATGCAACCATTAATTCTAGAAGAGAAATCTCCAAGGTGTTAAAAAGAAAATGGGAAGCCACAGCAATGGGGCTACCACAAATAGATGCTAATTTATCTTACCAAAACAACCTAAGCCAACGAGTTTCGCTATTGCCTGCTGCTGCCTTTGACAATACTACCAGTGTGATAAATACAGTTGAGGAGTTTTTTGGCATACAAGCCACTGGGACACCCATTGCACCTCAGGGGTTTGTTCCTATAGTTTTCGGGACAAAACAAAATTTAGGAGCCTCTGCCACCCTTACCCAACTTATTTTTGACGGAAGCTACTTGTATGCACTTGAAGGTGTAAAATCGCTCCTTAGTTTTAATGAAAATCTAAACGAAAAAACAAACCTAGAGGTAAGAAAACAAGTTATCGAGGCCTATGCAAATGTGCTAGTGGCAGATGCGTTTATAGCAATTACAAAAAACAACATTGCTAATTTAGAAAAAAACCTCTTTGAGGCAACAAAGGTGTATGAAAATGGCCTTATAGAAAAACAAGCTATACAGCAGTTAGAGATTACACTATTGGATGAGAAAACACAATTAAGTAATGCTCAAAGGTCTTTTAATATTGCAAAACAATTATTAAATCTAACTTTAGGTATTCGTGTAGATAAAAATGTGGTGTTAACCAATACCCTTGAAGGGCTCACCTCTGAAAACATTTCTTTGGCTCTTTTGGACAACACCTTGGAAATCGAAAAAAACCTGGACTATAAACTTGCAGAAAACCTCACCAGCCAGCGCATGATAGAATTAAAACTTGAACAAAGCCAGGGTATGCCCTCTTTAAATGGTTTTATCGATTATGGGACCACAGGCTTTGGAAATCAGTTTGATTTTTTCAGTAGTAATCAAAATTGGTATCAATCATCTGCTTTTGGAATAACTTTAAATGTTCCTGTTTTATCTAGTGGAATGAGAAATGCTAGAAACCAGCAAGCAAAAATAGCCCTAGACCAAGCGAAAACAGATTTTGATCAAACAATCCAGCGTGTAAAACTAGACTTTGAAAGAGCAAAAAGCAACTATCAGTATAGTCTAGAGCGTTATCAAAACACTGAAAAGAACCTTGTCTTGGCCAAAAGTATCGAGTATAAAAATCAGGTAAAGTTTAAAGAAGGTTTGGCAACAAGTTTTGATTTAAGACAAGCTCAAAGTCAATTATTTAGGGTTCAACAACAACACTTGAATGCTATGGTAGAAATTATAAATGCCAAAGCTGAAATGGAGACGGTTTTAAACACTCCAAATTTAAGGATGTCTGTAGAAGACATTAAAAACAAATACTAAGATCAAATAGCAATACAACCAATTATGAGAAAAATAATCACACTACTAACCATCACGGTTTTGCTGACTAGCTGCGCAGACCAAAAACAAAAAACAACCCAAGAGGTAATAGCCTCTGAAAACGCGGAAGCAATTCAAAAAAGACGTGACAAGATTGTATTACAACAACAAGAAATAAATACGCAAATAAAATCATTAGATAAGGCCCTGGCAGCATTAAATCCAGAAAAAAACATGCCTTTAATAACAACTTTTATAGCTAGTAAGACGGTTTTCAAGCATTATGTTGAATTGCAAGCAAGTGTAGAAACAGATCAAAACATTCTAATCACCCCAGAAATGGGTGGTATCTTAAAGAAAGTACATGTAACAAAAGGCCAACGCGTAAAAAAAGGACAGCTTCTTGCCACTATAGATGATGGTGGCATGAGCCAATCATTGGCACAAATGCAGGTGCAGTTAGTACTTGCCAAAACAACTTTTGAGAGACAGGAGCGCCTATGGAGTCAAAACATTGGTAGCGAAATACAATACCTTCAAGCAAAAACGGCTTATGATGGACAAGTAAAAGCAGTTAACTCTATGCAACAACAAGTGTCAAAAGCAAGTATTAAGGCTCCTTTTTCTGGTACTATTGATGATATTATTACAGAGAAAGGAAATGTGGTAGCCCCAGGACTAACAGCAATACTTAGAATTGTGAGTTTAGAGAATATGTATGTGAAGGCTGATGTGCCAGAAACATATATAACCAGTGTCATAGTAGGAAAACAAGTTGAGGTTTCCTTTCCTGTACTAGGAGAAACCCTAGAGACAACAATAAGCCAAACAGGAAGTTTTATAAATCCTAATAACAGAACATTTAAGGCTGAAATCGAGGTAGAAAACAAGAAAAACAATATCAAGCCTAACTTAACTGCACGATTAAAAATTAACGACTACACAAACAAAAATGCCATTGTGATACCACAAAGTATTATTTCTGAAAATGCACAAGGAGAACAATATATCTATATTCTAAAACAAATAAATCAAGACAAAGCAGTGGCTAGTCGTGTGATTATTGAAACAGGAAAAAAACAAGGAAATAGCATCGAGGTCTTGTCAGGCCTGAAGCACGGAGATCAAATTATTGAAGAGGGAGCACGTAGCGTAAAAGACGGGCAATCTGTAAAAATCATCACCTACTAATTTGTAATAACTATGGTAAAGCAGAAAAAAAATACCGAGAAAGAGTTTAAACTTTCATCTTGGGCCATTAATAACAAAACAACCATTTATATGGCAATGTTATTGGTGCTGTTTTTAGGAGGAAGTGCATACAATAACATGCCACGCGAAAACTTTCCAGAAATTAGAGAAACAAAAATTTACATTAGCTCTGTGTATCCTGGAAATACCGCAGAAGACATTGAAAAACTTATCACAGACCCACTAGAGGATAAATTAAAAACAGTAAGCAATGTGGTAGAAATAACCTCCACCTCTCAAGAGGACTACTCTATGGTAATAGTTGAGTTTGATGAAGGTATTTCTGTAGACAAAGCAAAGCAAAAAGTTAAAGACGAGATAGACACCCAAACCTCCAATGAGGATTGGCCTACCTTTAATGGGGCAAAAGTAGAACCTACTATTTTTGAACTTAGTATGAGCGAAGAAATGCCCATTCTCAACATCAATATTTCAGGTGATTATCCAGTAGAAAAATTAAAAGAATTTGCAGAATACCTGCAAGATGAAATTGAAAATCTAGAAGAAATAAAACAAGTAGATATTCGTGGAGCTCAAGAAAAAGAAGTAGAAGTTGCTGTAGATATCTATAAAATGATGGCCTCTTCTGTTAGTTTTAATGATATTCAAGGTGCTATCTCTAATGGTAACACTACCATGTCTGCAGGTAATTTTAAAACCAGCGGGCAGCGCAGAACTATCCGGATTTTAGGTGAAATAGAAAACCCAAAAGAATTAGAAAATTTTGTTGTAAAGTCAGAAAATGGAGACATAGTCTATCTAAAAGATGTGGCCACTGTAAGTTTTAAGGAGAAAGACAGAACTACCTTTGCCAGAGAATACGGCAACCAAGTGGTGATGCTAGATGTTAAGAAAAGATCTGGAAAAAACATGGTTGCTGCCGCAGAAAAAATCGAAAGTATTGTTGCCCAAACACAGGCCAATGTATTTCCTTCAAACCTGCAGGTAAACATCACCAATGACCAATCATCAAAAACCATTGGGCAGGTAGATGATTTGGTGAATAACATCATTTTCGGAATCATCTTGGTTGTAACGGTATTGATGTTTTTCCTTGGTTTTAAAAATGCGCTGTTTGTTGGTTTTGCAATACCCATGTCTATGTTTATGTCATTAATGATATTGGGTTGGATGGGATACACATTAAACACCATGATTCTTTTTGGACTAATAATGGGCCTTGGAATGTTGGTTGATAATGGTATTGTAGTTGTAGAGAACGTTTACCGATTAATGGACGAGGAAGGGCTTAGCCGTATAGATGCTGCCAAAAAAGGTATTGGAGAAATTGCATTTCCAATTATTATATCTACAGCAACTACCGTAGCTGCATTTATACCTTTAGGGCTATGGCCAGGGCTAATGGGGCAATTTATGATCTATTTCCCTATCACGCTATCTGTGGTGTTAGGATCTTCCTTATTTGTTGCCATATTTTTTAATTCGGTGCTGGTGTCTCAATTTATGTCTACCCAGGACAAAGACATGCCTTTAAAAAACATCATTGCCATTTCAGCAATTATGATAGGTATTGGAGCATTTATTATGGCATTTGGAGGCGCTTATAGCGGTCTTGGAAGCCTAATGATATTCACTGCCATCATGCTGTGGGTGTACCGTTTAATACTTCGTAAACTTGCCAATACATTTCAGACCAAAGTACTTACTAGGTTAGAGAATTGGTACAAAAAAAATCTCACAACAGCCTTTAAAGGTGCAAGACCTTATCTTATTATTGGGTTTACTTTTGTAATGCTATTTGGAGCTTTTGCAGCATTTGGAATTTCGGTTTCTAACCAAAGAACAAAAATTGAATTTTTTCCAGACAACACACCCAATCAAATTATTGTCTACCTAGAATATCCCCAAGGGACTTCTATTGAAAAAACAAATGCCATCACAAAAGAAATTGAAAAGCGTGTATACAACACTATAAATAGTGACCAGTACACAGATGGAGGATTTAATTATTTGGTAGAAAGTGCTGTTTCTCAAGTTGGAGAAGGTGCTGGGAATCCGCAAACAGATGGCGGCTCTTCTGCAGAAATGCCTCATAAGGGCAAAATAACAGCCTCTATGAGAGAGTACAAATACCGCCGTGGAGAAGACAGTGAGGTATTGCGCAAAAAAGTACAAGAAGATTTAAAGGGAATTTATCCTGGAATTATCATCTCTGTAGAGAAAGACTCTAATGGCCCTCCACAAGGAGCACCTGTAAACATAGAGCTCTCTGGTAGTGATTATAATGAGCTTATCACAGCTGCCGAAAAAATGCGTGCTTTTTTAAACACCAAAAATATAGCTGCCATAGATGAGCTGAAGATAGACGTCAATAAAGACAAACCAGCAATGCAGGTTCTCATTGACAGAGAAAAAGCAGGTGAGTTAGGGGTCAATGCTGGGCAAATTGGCCAGCAACTGCGTAATTCTTTATTTGGCGCCAAGGCAGGCGTGTACAAAGAAGATGGAGAAGATTATGATATTTATATTCGTTTCAACAAGGCAAGCCGCTACAACTCAAGCGCGCTTTTTAATCAATCTATAACCTTTAGAACACCCACCGGAAAACTGCGTGAAATACCAGTCTCTACAGTTGCTTCTCAAAAAAACAACGCTGGATTTAGTGCCATAAAGCACAAACAATCTAAAAGAATTGTAACACTGTATTCTGCATTAACTCCAGGATATACAGATGCCGGAGCCGCAGTTGCGCAGGTAAAAAATGAAATGCTAAATATAGAAGGCATACCAGATAGCGTGAAAATTGATTACACAGGGCAACTAGAAAAACAAAATAAAGAACAGGCCTTTTTAATGGGTGCGTTTTTTAGTGGTTTGGGCTTAATTTTTCTGATATTAATTTTTCAATTCAATTCTGTCTCTAAGCCATTTATTATCATGATAGCTATATTTCTGAGCTTTATTGGTGTCTTTGGGGGTATTGTAATTTCTGGAGCTCCTTTTGTTATTATCATGACCATGATGGGTATTATATCCCTTGCCGGTATTGTTGTTAATAATGGTGTTGTGCTACTAGATTATACCCAACTGCTTATCGATAGAAAGAAAAACGCCTTAGATCTTGATGCAAGTCAATACCTTGAAAAAGAAGATTTACTAGATAGCATCATACAAGCAGGTAAGGCAAGATTACGTCCTGTACTGTTAACAGCAATTACTACTGTCTTAGGGCTAATCCCTCTGGCTATTGGCTTAAACATAAATTTCTTTACCTTATTTAGTGATTTTGATGCTAATATTTATATGGGAGGAGATAATGTAATTTTCTGGGGGCCTTTGGCCTGGACTGTTATATATGGTTTAATTATTGCCACATTTTTGACATTAATCATTGTACCAATCCTGTTCTATTTTGCTACTCGACTAAAAATGAAAATTGCTGTATTTGTAGTGCAAAGAAACCCAACAAAATTTCAATAAAAAGGCATTAAAAAAATCTGGGCCAATACATTGACCTGTTTTTTAAAAAGAAAAAGTCGCCTGTACTGCTACAGGCGACTTTGTATAATTGAAAACTACGTGTAAGAAACAAAAAACATCATTTTGGCATACGTGCCCAATACTTCTATTGGTTAATCTAACCTCTTACACTTCGCTATAATCCAAAATTACTATGTAAATATATAGGTATGAAAGTTATAAAGCGTTGTTTTAATTGCTTTTGTTAGCCTATCTGAGAAAAAGGTTAAAGGTGTTGAAAAGCTGTAATAACATAAAATTTACACCCTGATTTTTAATTATTTCTTTCTGTTGTTTTTAGAGGTGCTATAAATCCCTTAAAAAGACGGTCAATATCAAAGAACTTATTAAATTTGCATACTTCTTTTAAGGAAGACAAAACACACACATACCCATGTACAGAACACATACTAACGGTCAACTAAGGGCCGAACACATAGGACAGGAAGTAACCCTTGCAGGATGGGTACAAAAAACTCGTGACAAAGGATTTATGGTTTGGGTAGATCTTCGTGATCGCTATGGTGTAACGCAACTTATCTTTGATGCCCAGCGCACACAAAAAACCATGATACAGCAAGCACAAAAACTTGGGCGTGAGTTTGTTGTTCAAATCTCAGGAACTGTAATAGAACGTGAGTCTAAAAACCCCAACATGCCAACAGGGGATATAGAAATATTAGTTTCAAAAGTGACAATTCTTAACGCCTCACTTACTCCTCCCTTTACTATTGAAGACACTACAGATGGTGGAGAAGACCTGCGCATGAAATATCGCTACTTGGATATAAGAAGAAATCCAGTGCGTGAAAATCTTATCTTTAGGCACAAAGTATCTATGGCAGTACGCAACTACTTATCTGCACAAGGATTTGTAGATGTAGAAACCCCGTATTTAATTAAATCTACTCCAGAGGGTGCTCGTGATTTTGTAGTACCAAGTAGAATGAACCAGGGGCAATTTTACGCATTACCTCAATCACCCCAGACATTTAAGCAACTGCTTATGGTAGGTGGCTTAGATAAATATTTCCAGATTGTAAAATGCTTTAGAGATGAAGATTTACGTGCAGACAGACAGCCAGAATTCACACAAATAGATTGTGAGATGGCTTTTGTAGAACAAGAAGACATTCTTAACACCTTTGAAGGATTAACTCGCCATTTATTAAAAGAAATTAACGGAGTAAGTGTTGGGGCATTTCCTAGAATGCAGTACGATGATGCAATGCGTTTGTACGGAAATGACAAACCAGACATTCGTTTTGCAATGGAGTTTGGAGAATTAAACCAAGTTGCAAAACACAAAGAATTTAACGTCTTTAACACTGCAGAATTAGTGGTTGGTATTGCCGTGCCAGGAGCAAATAGCTTTACAAGAAAAGAAATAGACAAATTAATAGACTGGGTAAGACGTCCTCAAGTAGGAGCTCTTGGCATGGTATATTGCCGCTGTAATGAAGATGGTAGTTATAAATCTTCTGTAGATAAGTTTTATGACCAAGAAGATTTGGCCAAATGGGCAGAAACTACTGGCGCAAAACCTGGAGATTTAATTTGTGTGCTCTCTGGTCAAACCAACAAAGTACGTGCGCAATTAAGTGCCCTGCGTATGGAACTAGCAGAGAGATTAGGCCTTAGAAAGCCAGATGAGTTTGCGCCCTTGTGGGTTGTTGATTTTCCGCTGTTAGAACTGGATGAGCAAACAGGAAACTATCATGCCATGCACCATCCCTTTACATCACCAAAACCTGGACAGATGGAGCTTCTAGAAACAAGCCCTGGAGAGGTGAAGGCAAATGCCTATGACTTAGTATTAAACGGAAATGAAATTGGTGGAGGTTCTATCCGTATTCATGACAAGCAAACCCAAGCCACTATGTTAAAACATTTAGGCTTTAGTGAGCAAGAGGCCAAAGCACAGTTTGGATTTTTGATGGATGCCTTTGAGTATGGTGCGCCACCTCATGGAGGTATTGCTTTTGGTCTAGACAGGCTAGTTGCAATTCTTGGAGGGCAAGAAACCATTCGAGATTATATAGCCTTCCCAAAAAACAATAGCGGTCGTGATGTAATGATTGATGCCCCTGCCCCCCTAGATGACACTCAACTTACTGAGCTACACCTAAAACTAGACATTCAAGAATAAAAATACATGCGTATACTATTATACATTTTCTTTATTGCAGCAGTTATTTTGGCAAGCTATGGCTTTTATATTGGTCAAGAAGATCTTGCTGCATCACAACTATGCATAGGTTTGGGCGTTACTACCTTATTCTTTATCTGGATGCCAACTTTTGTATATTACCGTTGGAAAGGTAAGGACGTAACCCAGTATATGCTCAATCAAGAAAACATCTTGAAAATGCGTAAATACACCAATAACAATAAGTTATAATATCAAAAAACCGTTTACAGACTACATTTGATATTTATTTTTCCATACATTTGTTACATTATTAATGTATTATAACTAGAAAATGGAAGGAACAGTAAAATTTTTTAACGAATCTAAAGGGTTTGGTTTTATTACAAATGATGAAACTGGACAAGAAATTTTTGTACACGTCACAGGAGTTAACGGGCCATCTCTTAACGAAGGTGATAAAGTAACATATGTTGAAGAAGAAGGAAGAAAAGGAACTGTAGCGGCTCAAGTAACAGCTATATAATTCTTTTTTTAGCAAAACAAACCCCGCTTTACTAAAGTGGGGTTTGTTTGTTTTACTATTTTAGTTAAGGTTTCTTTTCTCAATAAAAAACTGCTGCAGTAAGCCAGCCGCCTCTTTGGCAAGAACCCCACCACTTATCTTTGTTTTAGGATGCAATTTAGTTTTCATTGCAATACATCCTCTTTGGGAATCAGATGCGCCATATACTATGGTAGGTATTTGACTCCAAAATAAAGCTCCTGCACACATTTGGCAGGGCTCTATGGTTACATATAGCGTACATTTATGTAAATACTTCCCGCCCAAAAAATTAGCTGCCGCTGTAATGGCTTGCATTTCTGCATGTGCTGTAACATCATTAAGGGTTTGGGTAAGATTATGTGCCCTTGCTATGATTTGATTATCTGCAACAATAACAGCGCCAATAGGAATTTCTGATTTATCATAGGCGGCTTGTGCTTCTTGCAAAGCGCGTTTCATAAAATAAATATCGTCGTGAGGAGTTATCAAAATAGGTTTTATTAGCCCTAAAAATAATAGTAATTGAGTTAATACACTAAAAAAATAATACTTCACATTATTTTACATGCACTACAAAAACTAACCACGCACGATGTATTAATTCTAGTATCTTTGTGTTGTGTCACAAAACCTATTAGAAACCATATCATTTCCCAAAGATCTTAGATCGCTTTCTAAAGATCAATTACCACAATTGGCCCAAGAGCTAAGAGATTTTATTATTGGTGTTGTAGCTGTAAAAGAAGGACACCTGGGAGCCTCACTAGGAGTTGTAGAGCTAACTATTGCATTGCACTACTGTTTTAATACACCAGATGATAAATTGGTATGGGATGTAGGCCATCAAGCCTATGGCCATAAAATACTCACTGGAAGAAAAGAAGTTTTTCATACCAACAGAACCCTAAATGGCATTAGCGGGTTTCCAAAAATAGAAGAAAGCCTGTATGACTGTTTTGGAACAGGACACAGTAGCACCGCTATATCTGCTAGTTTGGGGATGGCCATTGCAGCCCGTTTAAAAAACAACAAAACCAGACAGCACATAGCTGTGGTGGGAGATGCGTCTATAGCCAGCGGAATGGCTTTTGAAGCCCTCAACCATGCGGGAGTTACAGATACAAACATCCTAGTTATTTTAAATGATAATGCTATTGGTATAGACCCTAGCGTGGGTGCTTTAAAACAATATTTCACTAAAGTAACTCTAGACGGTGCCCCAGATACAGATAATATATTTGAAGCATTAAATTTTGATTACACAGGGGCTATAGATGGACATAATATTGCTGAATTAATAACTGTTTTTGAAAAGCTTCTGCAAAAAAAGGGCCCAAAAATACTGCATGTTATCACAAAAAAAGGGAAAGGACTTAAACAAGCAGAAGAAGACCAAGTAACCTACCATGCCCCTGGAAAGTTTAACCCAGCAACTGGAGATAGAGTAAAAAGTAGCACAGCAGGACTGGCTCCAAAATTTCAAGATGTTTTTGGACACACACTTGTGGAGCTAGCCAAAGAAAATAATGACATTATAGGAATTACCCCTGCCATGCCAACGGGAAGCTCTCTAAAATATATGATGGAAGCCTTTCCTGAGCGCGCTTTTGATGTTGGCATTGCAGAACAGCATGCCGTGACCTTATCTGCAGGGCTTGCCAGCCAAGGATTACATGTATTTTGCAATATCTATTCAACGTTTTTACAACGAGCCTATGACCAGGTTATACATGATGTGTGCCTACAAAAACTACCTGTTATATTTTGCTTAGACCGAGCTGGCATCGTTGGTGAGGATGGTGCAACCCATCATGGTATTTTTGACATGGCGTTTTTAAGGTGTATTCCAAATATTATCATAGCTGCACCCAGTAACGCTATTGCACTTCGCAATATTTTATACACCGCACAACTAGGTCTAGATTTGCCAATTGCCATACGGTACCCAAGAGGGCGCGGCAATATATTAGACTGGAAACAGCCCTTTAAAAAAACAACTATTGGCAAGGCAGAAGAACTAAAAAAAGGTACTACCATTGCTCTTTTGTGCATTGGCAGTATGGTGCAAAATGCACAAGAGGCGCTAGGTTTGCTTGACTTAGAGGCGCAAAAAAATCAAGTGGGGATATATGATATGTGTTTTGTAAAACCGCTGGATATAAAACTACTTACTGAAATTTTCGAACACTACACAACTATAATAACCCTAGAAGATGGTGTTATAAGTGGCGGGTTTGGAAGCGCTGTTTTAGAGTATAAAGCTTCTACCAAATACACTAATAAAGTGGAGCTACTTGGTGTTAAGGACGAGTTTCCAGAACATGCAAGGGTAAGCCAGTTACAAGATTTACAGGGTATATCCCCAGAAAAAATAAAACAAAGGTTATACACCGAGATGGAAGTAGAGGCGCTCACCGCGAACACTGCCGAG
>OBOU01000058.1_pt1 | contig 13197 bp, 11 predicted proteins | sample 1494291 | NCBI WGS metagenome assembly OBOU01 (sample SAMEA3275627, study PRJEB22092) | marine metagenome | biome: ENV:00000447; feature: ENV:00002042; material: ENV:00002010 | collected 2014-06-20T10:30:00+00 | depth 20 m
AGACCATTTATGTCTGTTGAAGAACGTATGACTATTATTAAAGAGATTGGTTGTGTTGGTCACGTATTTACTTTTAATGACGACGACGATACGGCTTGCGATGCTATTCGATATGTAGCAAAACAAGCCCCTAAGAACTCTGAGATTATCTTTGCAAATGGTGGAGATCGTAAAAAAGGAACAACACCAGAGGTTGAGTTTGCTAGAGATTTACGTGATGAATGTAATATATCATTTGCGTTTGGCATCGGCGGTGAAGATAAAAAGAATAGTTCTTCGTGGATCCTAAAGGAGTGGGATAAGCCAACAACACAAAGACTATGGGGTAAATATAGAGAATTGGACCAAAACGGCCATTGGAAAGTTAAAGAACTGTCTATTGATATAAATAAATCGTTATCGGATCAACGCCATTTTGTTCGTTCCGAACATTGGCATATCGTTGATGGCGAATTAAAAATGGATTTACAATTTAATAATGGTTACTCTACATCTAAAGTCTATAAGACTGGCGATAGTATTGACATTCCATCTAAGACTTGGCATCACGCAACGAATGTTGGAGACCGTCCAGTCAAAGTAATTGAAGTATGGATGGGAAGTACTCTTTCAGAAGAAGATATTGAAAGAAGATAGACTGTTATATTGTTTAGTAGATAAATCTATTATACCACACTGGATTTATATGTCAACTCTTTTTTTATAAATAATAGAAATATTAATGAAACAAAGGAGAGAAAGATGGCATTTCAGTTATCACCCGGCGCTAGAAATGGTACGCTCCAGTCACTAGAGACTACTATTGGTGCAAGCCCTATCTTAACAATTTCGACAGGTAGTGTACCTACAGAGTGTCAATCAGCAAATACAGGTAACATCGTTGCTACTATGGTATTACCGGCGGATTGGCTATCAGCACCAACAGGTGGAGTAATTCAGTTATCTGGTAGTTGGCAAGATTTATCCGCAGATGCATCAGGCACTGCTGGTTATTTTAGAGTTCACCAAAACGACGGCACAGTATGTCATATGCAAGGCACAGTCTCAGCATCAGGCGCTGGTGGCGATATGCAGTTAGATAACACTAACATTGCAATTGGTCAGCAAATTACTATCACAACGTTTTCAATTACCGCTGGTGGCGCATAAGGACTAACTAAATGTCCGCAAATGGCGCTCTTACATCGACATTAGATTTTAGCTTTTTCGGCGGTGGTTATTCAACTATCGTTGGAGGAGCTGAAGGCACGTTTAACTATGCCTTTACATCTGATGTTTTTGTACCTGTATACGCAACACTAGATCAAACAATATCATTTGATGTTGAGGCTGGTATTGTAACACCTACAGTATATGGTGAATTTAGCGGTACTATTGACTTTACATTAACAGAGCCTGCTAGAATTGAATTTGGTATTCAGAGCTACATATACTCTGGAAATAACGAAATTAATTTCACGGCATCATCAACTGGTTTTTCAATCATTGCTGGTGGTGCAAATATTACGCTGCCAATTACCTTCTCTGGTACTATGGCTCAATTTTCGTTGGGTCAAACAACTAATGCGTTTGGATACACGTTAAACTCAAAAGTAATTAATTACACACTTACAAATAAAAGCAGGTTAGGAATAAACGATATAGAACTAACACGCAACATGGAAAACGGCGTGGTTATACGTAGAATATCAGAACCTAACGACATAAGATTAAAAGATAGCGGCGAAACATTCGCTGAAGTTCGATAACGAATTTTTTTAATAAATAAAAGTAAACCTTGGAGATACAACATGGCGGCAAATTTTTATATAAAGCAAAACGACACTGCCCCGTCCCTTGAAGCCGTGCTTACAGATTCAACTGGGCGCGCTAAATCATTAATACTTGCTTCACAAATAAAGTTTAATATGTCAACCGAAGACGGTGACAGTTTGATTGATTTAGGCACTTGCTCAATCATAAATGCTACTAAAGGAATTGTTTCATATCCTTGGCAAACTGGCGACACGTCAAACACCGGAACTCACAATGCTGAGTTTCAAGTTACGTACACTAATGGTCAAATTGAAACATTCCCTAACTCGGCATATATCAAAGTTATCATTAGAGAAGAGTTAGGATAAACCATGGCACAACCACAATCACGAGAAGATTTTAAAGATTTTATTCTAAGAAAGATCGGCGCACCGGTAATTCAAATCAACGTCGCTGATGAACAGGTTGACGACCGTGTAGATGAAGCTGTTTCATTTTGGAGAGATTATCACTATAATGGTAGTCAATTAGTATATCTTAAACATCAGATTACCCAAACTGATAAAGATAATGGTTGGATCCCTTTACCTAAACAACTACTTGGTATCTCTAAGATATTTCCTTTTGGTGGTAATATTTCTACGGGTTCTGGGATGTTTAATGTTAATTATCAATTCGTTTTAAATAACGTTCAGGATATGACAAGCTATAGCATGCAGAATTATTACATGACTATGCAACATATTGAGTTTATGCAAGAAATACTTGTTGGTAAACCAATGATCCGTTATAACAAATATGTTAACAAGCTGCACATTGATACTGACTCTAAGTCGTGGGTAGTAGGCAACTATATTGTTATCGAAGCATATGATGTTATTGACGAGGATGCGTACGCAGAGGTTTGGACCGATCGCTGGTTACAAAACTATGCTGCTGTTTTAGTTAGAGAACAATGGGGTATGAACCTTACTAAGTTTAATCAAATGTCTTTGGTTGGCGGGGTAATGTTCAATGGAGAGCAAATATTATCAGAGGCGAGAGCTGACAGGGAGAGAATTGAAGAAGACGCAATAAGATCGCTTCAACCTCTCACTTACAATTTTATTGGATAAGTTATGGCAACGAACGCATATTTTAGAAATCATGATAACGTTTATGAACAAAACTTAATTGACGATTTAGTAATTGAATCAATTAAGATATACGGTCTTGACGTCAAATTCATTACAAGATTACACCAAAATATTGATAAGCTTTTAAACGAAGACGATTTACCTACGTTTGACAAGTATTATGATTTTGAAGTTTACATCAAAAATGTTGATGGCTTTGAAGGTGAAGGCGACTTCCTTTCTAAGTTTGGTTTGCAAATCCGCGACTCAATTACATTCACTGTTGCCATAAGAACATTTGAGCAATTTGTAACACGCGAAGATGATACTAGAAAACGACCACTTGAAGGCGAAATGATATGGATGCCTCTTAATCAAAAGATGTACAAGATCCAGCACGTTGAACATGAGAGTGTATTCTATCAAACTGGCGCGTTGCAAGTATATGATATGCGTTGTGAATTGGCTGAATATTCTGGTGAAACGTTTGATACTGGCGTTCCTGAAATTGACCACTTCTTTGATGACATTGATACATCTGCCAGTACTGTTGATACACTCACCGCACTTTCTGGTGTTGATCCGCTTTCGCAAAACTTTGATTTTGAAGATCAAGCAGACGATATATTAGACTTCTCTGAAATGGATCCATTCAGCGAAAACATTTCAATACAGGACTCATAATATGGCAATCGCAAATTATTTCTACAATCAAACTACTAGGAAATACGTAGCACTATTTGGAACACTGTTTAATCAGTTAAAGATTAAACGCGAGGATAACGCCGGTGTAACTCAAAAAGAAATGATTGTTCCATTATCATATGCGCCGTACCAAAAGATATTGGCGAGAGTCGCGGCTGACCCTGATTTAATTAACAGTCGTCGTCCAGCAATGACTTTACCAAGGATGTCGTTTGAAATGACTTCCATGCAATACGATCCTTTGCGCAAACTTGCTTCAACTCAAAAGGTAATTAAACGCCAAAAAGCAGAAGCTGACAATAGCAGAAATTTTGTATATACGCCAGTGCCATACACTTTAGATTTTTCTCTTTACATTATGACTAAGTACGCAGAAGATGCTACTAAACTTATGGAACAAATCCTACCGTTCTTTACTCCTGACTTTACAGTTGGTGCAAAAATGATTCCTGACCTTGACCCTATTGATATTCCTATCGTTTTGACAAGTGTAACAACTGAGGATCTTTATGAAGGCACATTTGAAGAACGTCAAGCTATTTTGTACACGCTCACTTTCACTATGAAAGGTTGGTTCTTTGGTCCTGAGAAAACTAAAAAGGTAATTAAATTCGTTGATATTGATATATTTAATGGCACAGATGAAAATTCGCCATTCCAAGAAGGTATTGATATTAAGCCTGGGCTGTCAGCAAACGGAGAACCAATAACTGAAGTTGGCGTAACCGCAACTGCAACTTCGCTATTGACAAACGGCACAGTTAGTAGTATAAAACTAATTAACGATGGTGAAAACTATAATGCAAATACTGTCGTAACTATAGGAGCGCCAGACACAGCCAACGCCGTTATAACATCCAATATAACATTAGGTCGAGTTACTGATATAACCATAGACAACGGCGGAGGGTACTTTAGCAGCGCTCCTACTGTCTCTATAGGGCTGCCAGATCAACCTATTACGACTGCTACTGCAATAGCAACAGTATCTAGTGGTTCTCTTGCAAATGTGTCTATAACCAATAGTGGTAACTTCTACAATAGTCCAACGTTTTCAATAGCTCCGCCACCAAATGTGGCTGCAGAGTTTAAGTTTGGTGATGATGCATTAGCTCACGCATCGGAAAATGACGTTACTTTCTTACACACATTTACTGGATACTTTAGTTCTAACACTGGATATAGAATATCGTTTTGGATTTACCCAACATCGTTTCCAACAGGAAATCCTTTATCTGTATTGTTTTCACCATTTACTAAAGTATTCTATGATTCTTCTACGGGTCAAGTAAGATACCAACATGGTGGTTCTCCTGTTGTAAACTCTGATACTAACTTAGTTCTTAACCAGTGGAACCATGTAGAAGTAGAGCATTACACAAATCTTATTCGTATTAATGTTAACGGTTTATATGGTACACAAGAAACGCGTGGTGCAGGTAACGTTGCATTCCCAGCACATACATATCGAGCTGGTGATGCTCAAGGTAACGAATCAGTATTTGATGGAGCTAACAGAAGTTTCCTTGGATATTTAGATAACGTAACTTGGGAAACAACCGGTGATATGCCTACAGCTGCTAGTGGTGATCCATATACGATTCCAACAACTGCAAGAACTGGTGATTTATTTACTAAGAACTTTGACAAGGATCTTCCCGCAGCTACACTTGAAGTAACTAATGGCGAAGTAACTAGCATTACGGTAACGGCTGCAGGTTCAGGTTATGGCAACACTGCTCCTATTATTACTATTGCTGAACCAGACAGTACGCCGTCTGCGTTCACAGCATCTATCTCTCCGGTACTTACAAATGGTATCATAAGTGCAATAACAATAAATAACGCTGGAAGGTTCTACGCGAATTCTCCTGCGATTAACGTTTCTTCGCCAACATCAACTCAAGCAACTGCTATTGCTAATGTTGGTAATAACGGGGATGTTCAATCAATTACTATTACAAATGCTGGGCTTGGTTATAGAACAGCGCCAAACGTGACTATATCAACTCCAGACTTTGGATCAATCCCTTACGGTGATATTGAGTTTGACGATAACTGGGGTATTATTAAAACTATAGTGAGTGAATAATATGAATGATAAGATAGCTGAAAACCTTGGGATGAGACCTCTTTCTGAAGTTAGGGAAGAAGAATTGGCGGCAGCGCCAGTTGTAGTTGAAGCTGAGGAAGTACTACCTGCGGTTACGGTGAATGTTGAGGACGATGAAAACCTTAAAGACCTCGCAAAAGTACGTGAAAATATTGAGGGTGTTATTGAGTTAGGTAACGAAGCTGTACGAGAAATGCTTGAGATTGCTAAACAATCAGAGTCGGCACGAGGGTTTGAAGTTGTTTCAACACTTATGAAAACCTTGCTTGATGCAAACAAAGACTTTGCTGATGTTTCTACTAAAAAGAAATTCGCAATAGAAGAAATTAACGCACCTAAAGAAGCTGCACAAACAAATGTTACTAATAATAACTTAATTGTTTCTACTGCCGATTTACTTAAAATGCTGAAAGATACAGAGAATGGCTGATGGATATTTAGGTAACTCAAATCTTAAAAGAGTTAGTGAGGAAATTGAATGGTCTCCCGAGCTCTTAAAAGAATATATGAAATGCGCGAAAGATCCTGTTTACTTTGCTAAAGAATATATTAAAATTGTACATGTTGATAAAGGTTTAGTGCCTTTTAAAATGTATGACTATCAGGAAAGTATCGTACGCAAAATATCTGACAACAGACGTTTAGCTGTTCTTACGGCACGTCAGTCTGGTAAAACAACCACTGCAATGGCTATTATCCTTCATTACGTTTTATTTAATGAATTTAAAACAGTTGCTATTCTTGCTAACAAAGGTGATGCTGCTCGGGAGGTTATGGCTCGCGTCAAACTTGCTTTTGAATCATTACCTAAGTGGCTACAACAAGGTGTTGAAGAATGGAACAAAGGGAATATTGCGTTAGAAAATGGATGTCAGGTTTTGGCTGGTACCACATCATCTAGTGCTATTCGTGGTAAATCAGTTAACTTCTTGTACCTCGATGAGGTTGCATTTATTGAAGGCTATGACGATTTCTTCGCGTCAGTTTATCCTACGATTTCATCTGGCGACTCAACGAAACTATTAATGACTTCGACTCCTAATGGATTAAACCATTTTTGGAAAACATGTACTGGCGCAAAAGAAGGTACGAATGGTTACGAATACGAAGAAGTTATGTGGGATGATGTTCCGGGCCGTGATGAAAAATGGCGCAAGGAAACAATCGAAGCATTAGACCACGACGAAGAAAAGTTTAACCAAGAATATTGTTGCCAGTTTCTAGGCAGTTCTGGTACTCTTATTTCTGGTTGGAAACTAAAAGAATTATTACACGCAACACCAATAGCACAACACGACGGTTTCATGCAGTATGAAAAACCAATTCAAGACCGGCAATATGCATGTATTGTTGATGTTGCCCGCGGTAAAGGATTAGACTATTCATGTTTTTCAGTGATAGACATAACAGAGATGCCTTATAAACAGGTAGCAGTCTTTAGAGATAACATGGTTGGACCAATTGACTTCGCTTCAGTTGTGTACCGCATTGGAACAATATATAATACAGCTGGAGTGTTAATAGAGGTTAACGATATTGGCGAGCAAGTTGCTGACGTCTTATTGATGGACTATGGTTACGATAACATATTATACACTGCAAACAACGGCCGTTCTGGTAAAATGCTTACTGGTGGGTTTGGTAAAAAGGTAGATAATGGAATAAGAACAACTAAAAATGTTAAAGCAACTGGCTGCTCTATGTTAAAAATGCTAGTTGAACAAAACCAACTTATTATACAAGATTATGATACAATTCAGGAACTTAGCCGGTTTTCTAAAAAGGCAAACTCATATGAAGCAGAGTCTGGGTTTCACGACGATTTAGTTATGAACTTAGTTTTATTTGCTTGGATGACTGAACAGGCATATTTTAAAGATATGACAGACATAAATACGCTTATTAAGCTCAGGGAAAAAACTGAAGAGCAAATTGAGGAGGAACTTTTACCGTTTGGCTTTGTCAATAGTGGCGGAGATTTTGATTATGAAGACGACGGCCTTAGATTATAGAATTGCTATTTTTATAAATAGAAACAGTAAGAAAATATAAAAAACAAGATTAACGCGTTTTCAATACATAAAGGAGAAAAATATGGCTTTTTCCGTAAGTCCTTCTGTTATCGTTCGAGAAGTCGATGCTTCCCAGGCAGTACCAGCCATCACAACGCCACCAGCTGCTATGGTAGGGGTGTTTAGATGGGGTCCGACTAACGAACCATTGCTAATTTCGTCAGAAAACCAACTCGTAGATCGTTTTGGTGCACCTGATGATAACAATTACGAAACATTCTTTACTGCATCGGATTACTTATCGTATTCCAATGCGCTATACGTTGTTCGTGCAGATGATGGTTCAACTGAAGCTGATAGCACAAACATCGTCCTAGACGAGAATGACCTACCAACAGACGCTAGCGTTTATGGTGCATTTAAAGCTAAGTACAAGGGAGTACTTGGTAACTCATTACAAGTTGCATGGGTATCATCCACCGGCTTTGAGAATGCATACGCAGCAGTTGCTGACATTCCAACAAATAAAGTTTCAAATAGCAGCATAGATCAAGTTATCTCGTTCAATGCAGCAAACGTATCTTTTGAAACTGCAAACACAAACAACTTAGCTGACTTGGCTACAGGTGATGTACTTTCAATTGGTAACGAGTCAATCGGCTACCAAGATGTATACGTTTCTACGTTTACAGAAACACCACTGACAGTTACTGAAAACCCAGGCGCTAACAACGAGCTTACATACACGGTTGCTTACCAGTATGATATTGAGTTTTCAAATAAGTACACATTAGCAGAAACTGACCTAGCTAAATTGTCACTGACTAAAAAATGGCAGCATGGTGCTACTTTCTCTAGAAAACCTGATGTAGGTAACATTCACGTTGCGGTTATTGACCAAGACGGCGTAATTTCTGGTACTAAAGGGTTTATGTTAGAAAAGTTTGAAAATATTTCAACAACCGTGGGTGCGGTATCTCCACAAGGTACGACTAATTACTACGGCACAGTGATTGAAAACTTCTCATCTTGGGTTAGTGTTGCTAATACAACTGTTATTGGCACGGCTGATACTGCGGTAACTGCATACGAAACAATGTCAGGCGCATCAGCAACTGTTACTGAAACAACTGCTACGTTGGCTCAATTAGGCTTCGCATTAGATACACTTAGAAGTGCTAATGAAATCGACATTGCTTTTGTACTTCAAGGCAAAGGCGATGATATGGCAACTCGCGCAAACTACATTGTTTCTAACATCTGTGAAACAAGAAAAGATTGCGTTGCATTCCTATCACCATCTAAAGAAGCTGTTGTTGACGAACTTAAAATGAATGCTAAATTGACTAACGCAATTGCATACCGTAACAAAGTTCAAAACTCATCTTACATGTTTATGGATAGTGGATATAAGTATCGCTACGATAAATACAACGACACATATCGTTGGACACCACTAAACGGCGACATGGCTGGACTAGCAGCTAGAGTTGAGCCTTGGGAATCACCAGCTGGTTTCAGAAAAGGCGTAATTAAAAATGTTGTTAAATTAGCGTTCAACCCTAACAAAACAATGAGAGATTTGTTGTATGGTTCAGATATTAACCCAGTAATGTCACAAGTAGGTCAAGGTATTGTACTATTTGGCGATAAAACCGGTTTAGGTTTAACATCTGCGTTTGATCGTCTTAATGTTCGTAGGTTGTTTATTGCAGTTGAGAAATCAATCGCAACAGCAGCTCAAAGCTTTTTGTTTGAACTTAACGACGAATTTACTCAAACACAGTTTAAGAATATCGTTGATCCGTTTTTACGCGATATCCAAGGAAGACGTGGTATCATTGATTATAGAGTAATTAGTGACTCAACTGTCAACACTCCTGAGGTAATTGACCAAAACAAATTCCGCGCAAGCATATTCATCAAACCAGCTCGCTCTATTAACGTTATCGAATTAACATTCGTAGCAACTAGAACAGGCATCGAGTTTGACGAAATTGTTGGTCAGTTAACTTAAATAAATAAGCATATAAAATAGGAGAATAGATAAAATGGCATTCAATATCAACCAGTTCAAATCAGAGCTCGTCGGTGGCGGTGCACGTCCTACCCTGTTCCAATGTCAAATCACAAACCCAATTGCTCCAGAAGCTGATATTAAAGTACCATTTATGATACGCTCAGCAGGAATTCCAGAATCTATTCTGGGGCAATTTACGGTACCTTACTTTGGTCGTCAGATCAAGTATGCCGGTGATAGAACATTCGCAGATTGGACCGTGCAGGTAATCAACGATGAAGACTTCGCTGTTCGCAACGCGATGGAAGCTTGGTCAAATGCAATAAACTCGCATGACTCTAATACTAGAGCCTTGCCACAAACTTACAAGTCAACTGGGCAAATTACTCAGTTCAGCAAAGATGGATCAGTTCTTAGAACATATATCTTTGAAGGTATGTATCCGATACAAATTGACGGTATCCAAATGGATTGGGCGCAAGCTGACACAATCGAAGAATTTGGTGTTACATTCCAATATGACTTATGGCGTGTTGAGGGTAATACCGGCATTCCTACTACTTAATTGATGAGAAAGTGAATAAATGAAAATTTTTGGTTTTGACATAAAGCGTGATACAGAGGAGGATGGTTTCGTACCATCCTCTTTTGCTGAACCGCAAAATGATGATGGAGCTGTCACTGTTGGTAATGCAATGGGCGGCTTCTATAGTACACTATTGGATATGGAAGGAAACGCTAAAACCGAGTCGGAACTTGTAACAAAGTACCGTGGTTTAGCACACCAACCAGAAATTGCACAAGCTGTTGATGAAGTAATTAACGAAGCAATTAGTGTAGATACAGATGATAAAGTTGTTGAATTACTACTTGACGAATGTGATCTACCAGATAAAATTAAGAAAATACTTATAGACGAGTTTGACACTGTATTGTCTTTACTCGATTTTTCTGTTACCGCATACGAAACGTTTCAAAAATTCTATGTTGATGGCAGATTAAACTATCATGTTATTATTGATAATGAAAACCTCGGTGATGGTATTAAAGAGTTGCGCTATGTGGATGCACGTAAACTCAAACTTATTCGCGAAGTTGATAAAAAAGAAAAAGATCCACACTCGGGAGTTCCAGTTAAAAAGGTTAGATCAGAATATTATATGTATTCTGAGTCTGGTTTTGGTTCTGACAAGAACAGTTCACAAACGTCTACGCAAGGATATAAAATTGCGAAAGACTCTATTGCTAGGGTTACGTCTGGCGTAATGAACGAAAACAACTCGTTAGTATTGTCATACCTTCACCCGTCAATCAAACCGCTAAACCAATTAAGGATGTTGGAAGATGCGACAGTCATTTATACTATTACACGAGCTCCTGAACGAAGAGTGTTCTACATTGACGTTGGTAACCTTCCTAAATCGAAAGCTGAGCAGTATCTAAGAGATATGATGGTTCGTCACAAAAACAAACTTCAATACAATTCATCAACCGGTGAACTTACTGACGCTCGTAAAATGATGACTATGACCGAAGACTTTTGGTTCCCACGTCGTGGCGGTGAGCGCTCAACTGAAGTTGATACAATGGCAGGCGGAAACGCTGCAGGTTTAACAGATGATACAAACATGCAGTACTTTCAACGCAAGCTATACAAATCGCTTAAAGTGCCTTTATCTCGTTTAGAGCCAGAAACAATGTATTCGTTTGGTCGAGTATCAGAAATCACTCGCGATGAATTAAAATTTAGTAAATTCATTAAAAGATTGCGCTCACGTTTTTCCTCAATCTTTACATCGTTGTTAGAAAAACAGCTTATTCTCAAAGGTATTATGACGCCAGAAGAATTTGCCGAAATTAAAAACGAAATTCGTTACGATTTTGTTCAGGATAACTATTTCCAAGAACTTAAAGAGGCTGAAATCACTCGCGAAAGACTTTCTACTTTACGTGAAGTTGAAGAACATGTTGGTACATACTATTCTAGAGAATGGGTATTACGCAACGTTCTCCGCATGTCAGAAGAAGAAATGGGTGACATGAAGGATCAAATTGAGCAAGAACTTAAAGATAATCCTCCTGAAGAGTCCGAGGAATAGAAATGCAACATAAGATTACATATAAATATATAAAAATTCAATCAGGAGAACAGAGATGAAATCCTTCAAATCTATTTTAAGTGAAGTGGCGCAGCCAAAATCATCTGAAGAAAAAGCATTCAAAGATATGCATACGTATGAAGTTAAACCACATCCCGTGGCTATGCCTCATCAACATACCGGTGACATTCCAAAGGCAGACGATGCTGCCAGAATTGCAGACCAAAAAGGTGATGCTGCATACGACCAAGCGTATAACCCAAAAGGTGCTCAGGAACCAACGTTGCGAGTAGGACGTAAATTTAGCCAGTTTAGAGCTAATGAAAGCGTATTAGAAGAAAACCCTGCAGAAGAAATTCCAATGATGAAATCACAACTTGATTTTATCTGTACAGCAGCCACTGCAATTTCTAAGGCGTTAGGCAATAACGATCCTGAAGAATGGTATCAAAACAAACTTGCTACAGCTCACGAAGCCATGAAAACTCTTCACGCTAATATCATTGGCAAAAACGAAGACGTTAACGAATCAAAAGAAGCAGCTGACGCAAAGGCGTTAGATAAAGCATCTTCTTCATCTGCTGAAGGTAAGAAAAAAGTTACTCTAGCTAAAGCACCTTGGGATAAAAATGAAGAGTTAAAAGGTGGACAGAAAAAACTTGACCATAACAAAAACGGTAAAATTGACGGACACGACTTCGCAATTATGCGTGGGCGAAAAAAGAATGAAGAAGTAGAAGAAACATCTGATGAGACATTAGAAGAAGGTCCATTTAAAGGTGTCGGTAAAATGTTGATGAAGCGAAAGCTTAACAAGACATCTAAAAGCCTTGCTAAGCAGAAAAAAGATATTGAGCAGGTGGCTGGTTTTAGAAGGCCTGGTGAGCCTAACGCAAGATTAAATGACATCAAATCCAGAGCCAAAAGTATCCAAAAGGCGACAGATCGTTTAAAAAGAGAAGGAATTGCTGAAACAACTTCATCTGCTCTAAAAAGGCCAGTTACAGCCACGGGCCCTGATGGTAAAACTCGCACTGTTCTCAAAAAAGCTAAAGCTGATCGTACAGATGATCGTGGTCAAGATGTTATTGTTGGAGAAGCAATTGTTAACGAGTTATCAAAGAAAACTCTTGGTTCTTATATTAATAAAGCCGTTGGCGACGTTCAAAAAAGTTCTGGCAAAGCCGGTTACGCATCAGGTAAGGGCGTTAATAAATCTGAATATGATCGCCAAACAGACAACGCAGAAAAGCGTGCTGCAGGAATCAAAAAAGCTACTAACAAGTTGACTGGTACAAATGAAGCAGTTAATGAACAAGTTAGAGAAAGCTTTACTGAAATGTTAGACGAAGCTGTAAAAATGGGTAACTTAAGATTA
>OBOU01000060.1_pt1 | contig 12938 bp, 32 predicted proteins | sample 1494291 | NCBI WGS metagenome assembly OBOU01 (sample SAMEA3275627, study PRJEB22092) | marine metagenome | biome: ENV:00000447; feature: ENV:00002042; material: ENV:00002010 | collected 2014-06-20T10:30:00+00 | depth 20 m
ATTGGCTCCCAAGCATTATCGCCTCGTAAGTATTTTGTTGCATCAGGTGTTCCTGAAGCTGATAAGTCAAAAGTTATAATAGGTTTAGGTGTAGTTCCAGTTACTGCACCTGTAATAAAACTACCTGCAGGAAAAGTGTATTCCTTTAAACTTACCCAAGTGTCTGTAGCGTTTGAATAGTAATTAGCTGTTGCGTCTCCTATGGTGCTATTAAAGTATATTTGCCCAAGAGCTGCAGTAGGAGCTGTGGTTGTTACTTGCAGTTTCGCGTTTAGCAACTGATTGTCACTAAGATCAATGTTATTTAAAAATGGTATTGCCATAGTTTAGTTTATATATGCTTTGCCTGATTCAGCTCCTGCAAATGTTATTGTTAAATTGTTTTCGTCTATAAATGTTACATCTCCATAACCTTGCTGACCTGTTGAAAGGACCATAGTACATGAAGGGAATTTGTTTAAGTTGTGTTGAACAGTCCACGTAGCAGATGCTGATGCTTGTGTAAATACGAAGTTTTTGTCTCCTCCCGCTTCTGCTGCTCCACCGGGATATATTATTAACCCGTAATATTTTTCTGAATCTAAATTACCATTAGACCCTATAAACGTAAAGTTGGCATTATAAAAGTCTGTTTCAGTAACGTCTTGAGTTAAAGAATCTAACTTGTATATGCCAAAGTTATTTAGATCATCAATTTGCGCCAGCATCACATATTCGCCAACCAATGTCTCTATGTAATCTAATATTAGGTTTGTTGAAGCTGCAAACTTACTTATTTTAATTGTAGTTAAGCTAGCTAAAGAAGTTCCATCTCCGCCGCCAGCTGTAAAGCTTACAGTACCTGGTTTTCTGCCGCCCGCTAAGTTCGTTTGAAATTGAAAGTTATTTTGGTTAACAATGCCGATAGATCCGTTAGCATTGAACAAATCAGCTATTGATTGAGCAGTAAAGTTTTTAGTAGCATTTCCACTATTTGAATCAGTACCAATCCATTTGTCTAGTAGCGTTACTACTGCATCTATTGCGTATGTACTAATTCTAGCCATTTATTCTTTTTTTGTTATTGCCTTTGCTTTTTCCCAAGTACGACCTACAAAGTAAGCTCCATATACAGTTACTAATAGTGTTTGAAAAATTGGTATATATTCTTCAGCTATAATAAATTCACCAACATTACCATCAAAAAACGCACATATAGTAAATATAAAAGTTAAGTATATAAGAACCATAGGGCGAATATTTTTAGACAAAAAGCTATCAGACTCCATGTCAGATTTCCATCTAGCCGTAACTTGTTCTTGAGCTTCTTTGTCCGCTTTTTCTAGTATCTCTGTAATTAAGCGCTGAGCCTCTAGCTTCTCTTCTTTGGTTGTTGTAAGGTTATCTAAAACCTCGCCAACTTCTTTTATGACGGAACCTGTAAGCCATTGCCAAATCTTTTTCATTTATATGGAAACATTTTATTTAACTTATCTTTTCTTTTACCACACCCACAGTCAGGGTTTACTTTTTCAACTACTTTTTTAATACCAGTTGCTTTTGTAAATTTTTCTACTGAATCGCCTAGTCCTTTTGATTTCATTATATTATATTTTAAGAGTGTCTACTACAGCACCATCTCTTTCTAGCAGCCTTACCTCTTTTGCCAGTCCAGCTTTTAGATCTAGAGCAAAATGCTTTTTGTCTTTTATAAGCAGCCGTGCCAACTTTAACGTCACACTTTGTTACTGCTGTTTTTAGCTTGCTACCTGGGTTTTCTTTTTTGTATTTTTTAACACCAGCTTCAGTCATACCAGCACCTTCCTCTGTTGTTCTAAAGTTTCTACCTCTACCTTTAGTGGTTTTTCTGACTTTTGTAAACGGTGAGTTTATCTGCTCGTACGCCATAATTTATTTTTTAGATCCGTAGCCTCCCATTTTGAAAGAAGATGTTTTTTTCTGACCTTTATCAAATAAGTTTCCTGTAAATAATGCGCTGGTGTCTAGCTTGATTGGTTTCATTGACGCTGCAGCCATTTCACTAAAGCTTGATGTAGGGGTAGTTGTTGTTTGGGGGTTAGAAGAACCGCCATTAATTCCTAACTCTTTTTTAAAATTAGATTTAAACTCTTCTTCTGTCTGAGTTCCTTCTGGAGCCTTAACTGGCCCAGCATCTTTAGCACCTTTTAAATTACGGTCGTACTCCATTCTCTGCGTAATGTATCTATTACGCATACCAGTTGCCTGCTGACCTATATTTTTACTTCTTGCCACCGTGTTCGTTAACTCATCTTTATAAGCTGTTAAAGTTTCTTGATTAATTTTCCCGGCATCAAACTTTCTTTGCATTCTTTTAAGTTGCTTAGAAGCTTTTTTAACATTTCTTGCAGCTATCTTTCCAGCACGTGTATTACCTCTAAGTTCTTGAGGCCCCATTAAATCAATAGACGAAGCTGCTTTAGCATCTTGCATTACAGGCTCGGATTTAAAATCAGCAGATGGATCTACTTTTTTTCTAAGTCCCTGCTTTATTTCAGAAGCTTCTATTTCTTCTTGAGACATTTTAGAAAACTTTTTACATCTACGGTCGCTCATAGGCACTTCAATACCGCATCTTTCTTTAGAAGCAGTAACTTGATCTTCACCTGGATTGACAATTCCTGTTGTATTTTGTAAATCGCCTTGTTGGTTAGCAGTTTGTGCTGTTTCAGTTTTTTTCTTTTCGTCTTCAGTTAACTTAGCAATAGAAGACTTATGTTGAGCTACTTTTACTCTTTTAGTTATTGGTGTATACATAGTTTTAGTTTTAATCGTTTGGTCCTTTTCTACCTATTCCTCCAGTGAAGTCTTTTGAGAGTTCTGTAGCTCTGTCTATTCCTTTACCTATTTCTGCGCCAGCATCTATAAACTTGTTGCTTTTGTACATGCCTTTTAAATCGCCCACTAAAGCAGCCATGTATTTACTTGGTGAAGCGCAATTAGCAGCAACCGATTCTTTAGCTTTCTGCGTGATTGGTTTTGTTTTGTTCATTATTGTTAGTTGTTAGTTGTTATGAGTAAGCTTCATCTTCCCACTCAAAATTGCCACCTTCGACATCTTTTTGACCGGAATCCATAGCTATTAAATTTCCTTGATCTCTTTTATATACTCTTGAAGGCGATTTAGTATCTTTCTTCCAAGTTACCATGTTATCGTCGTAATGTAATCTACCTTGCTTCATTTGGCAGTGGTGCACGTTTTCGTGTTCAACCGCTTCTCTTTTTTGAGCAGGTGACAAGCTCTTGTCTATAAAAGTTGTACCGTCATTATTAGCCTCAGCCATAATGTTGCCTTTTAAGTTCTTTTCAAACACAGGTCTACCCCACTCAGAAAGCTCTTCGTTGTACCCGAATATTTCGCCTTTAGTTTTAAGTTTAAACGCCATTATTTTCCGTAGTAACCTTTCTTGTAGTTTTTAGCTGGAGCAGCTTTATCTTCTTTAGACGCGACAGCATCTACAATTTCTTTAGGTAGATTAGCTTTTTGCTTAGCGGTTTGTTTTGCAGGAGCTGCAGCCCTTTTAGCGCTACCAGCACACCCGCAGTCTTCCGTAGAAGCTTTCTGCTTTTTCTTTGGTTCATTAACTAGTCTTCCATCTGGAGCTATAATAGGCCCACCTGATCCATCAGCGTTTAATGTAACCTCTTGATTAGTTGGTGTGGTTAAGTTTTTGAATGCAGCTTGTACTCTAGCTGTGATTGGGTTGTTAGCTTTCATAATCATCTTTCTTTGTCTTTTATCATATCATCAATAGCCCATTAGTTACTCCCTGTGTTATTGTAATTACGTCTACTACCTGTAGAAGTAGTTTTTCCAAAAGAATCTTGTCTTAAGTTAGAACTTGGACTATTATTATAGTTACTTAACCTTGTAGTTTTTGTAGCATCTTTTGGAGAAGCCTTTTTAAATGCTTCCAATGCTTTTTTATTCTTGCTATTTCCAAAAAGTTTTTTTGCACCTTTTTTAACCGATGACATAAAACCACTTCTTACTAAACCGCCTACTACAGCTTTTTTGGCTAAACCACCCACGGGACCTCCCGTTAGCATGTCCGACAGATCTATAACAGGTGCTACTGCGCCTGTTGCCATTTTTCTATCTTCATATTTTGGCAATTCTTCTAAATTTAGGTATTGCTTCGGCTTCTCTGTCTTCTGCTGTTCTTTAGTATATGCACTACCATCTTCATTTTGCATTATACTTTGTTGTTTTTTAGTTTGTTTAAACGGCGAAACACCTAGGCCGCGAGGACCAACTCCTTTTGTTCTCATGTTATACTTTTTTATTATCTATCTTTGTCTTTTATCATATCATCAATAGCCTTATTAAAAACTTTGTCTGTATACGTTTTGTTTTTGTAAAATACGCTTGCATGTGAAGTGGGTAAATCCTCTTCTGCTAGCAGTATTCTATATATTCTACTTATTAATCTTTTGCATTTTGATGACGTTTTGTAAACGCTGTATTTAATGGTAGTTCTATTGCGCTCACGCCAAACATCTATCCATCCAGCTTTACGTAATCTTTCCCATCTAGCTTTATCCCATGAATAGGTGTAAACACCATCTATAAAATCATTACGTGTAAAATGCACTTTACAATCTAAATATATCAGTAATTCTAGATCAGCATCTTTTAAATCATAAGTTTTACAGGCCCATCTTCTGACAAGCCTGTAATACTTTAATAAATTTAATTCTCGCAAATCATTTGCTTCTATCCTCATTCTACAACAACAATGTCTGACACTTTGATTACATAGTAAAGATGATCTTTATGCTCTATACCGCTTCCAGCGTGTTTGTCATATCTTACAATATCACCTTCTTTTATAATAGGCACTTGATCCCCTACACTTATAACTTTTCCTTTTAAGTACCTAACGTCGCTATCTTGCTTTTCAGTTAGCTCTAAGCCACCTACTTTCTTCGGGGCTTCTTTTATTTTGTCAATGATCACGTAGAAATTAATTGCTTGCATCGTCTAATCTTTTATTACTGATTATACAATCTGCAGACACAATTGTGTTAACTACACTTACAGCGTTTTTCAATGCCGCTTTTGTAACCAAAACCGGATCTATGATCCCAGCTTTAACCATGTTCACTGGCTTGCCAGTTACAACATCTATTCCCCATCCTTTTTTATTTAGATCTTTAACGTCAAGACCAGCATTTTCTAAAATGGTTTTGTAAGGTGCTCTAATAGCTTCTAGTAGTAAAGCCTCTCCTTCGTTTTTAGGTTTAATGCTGTTAGACGCGTTCAACAAAGCAACACCACCGCCTGAAACAATACCTTCTTTCAACGCGGCTTTAGTAGCATAAATTGCATCTTCTACTCTGTCTTTCTTTTCTTTTAACTCTACTTTAGAATCAGCACCAACTCTGATGATACCTACAGTACCAGCTAGAGTAGCTAATCTTTGTTCTAGCTTCATTTTAAAGAATCCATTTTTTTCATCTTTAATCTGATCTTTAACAGTTTTTATTCTTTCCTGAAGCGAATCTCCTAAATCGTGTACCTGCAATACCGTTGATTTATTATCAGTAACAGCTTTTACAGCTTCACCTAACACAGTAGGCTCAATTAAATCTAAATCATCACCTAACTCTTCGTTAATAAGCTTAGCGCCTGTTAAGAAAGCTAAATCCTCCATTGAATCTAATCTTGTTGGTCCAAATCCTGGTGGATCTACGATGTTTACTTTAATGTTACCTTTAACTTTATTAGCTATCAAGGTAGCGTAAGGCTGCTGGTCCATATCAGCAACTATAAGCAATGATCTTTTTTCTTTTATAATGAATTCTAAGACACTTTGTATTTTTCTAATGTTTGGTATTGTAGATCCGATTATAAGCACATACGGGTTGTCTAAGGTACACGTGAGCTTGTCTTTGTCTGTTGCTAAATGCTGCGACTTTAACCCTGAATCAATTTGAGCGCCGTCAACAAACTCTACATAAGTTTCGTTTGTATCAGACTCCTCCATTAGAACGACTCCATCGCTGCCAACTTTTTCGTAAGCTTCACCAATTTTGGCTCCAAGCTCTTTGTCGTTGTTGCAGCTAATAGTAGCAACGCTTGTAAGCATTTTTCCTTCAACTGGTATACTGGTTTTATCAAGATAAACCATAACTTTTTCGCTGCATTGTTCAATGCCTCTTTTAATGCTTCTAGCCGTTTCTTCATGCTTTGTTTGTGTTATTGTTTTCAATAGCGAGTGAGCTAAGACGGTAGCTGTTGTTGTACCGTCTCCTGCTTCTCTCACTGTATTACTAGCAGCTTCCTTTATAAGGGTCGCTCCTATATTCTCGACCGGATCTATTAAGACTACGCTTTCCGCAACGGTTACACCGTCTTTTGTAATTACCGGCCTGCCCATAGCGTCTTCGTAAATTACGCATTTTCCAGAGGCGCCTAGAGTGCTCTTTACTGCGCTTGTTAATTTTTCGACGCCTGTCATTATTTTACTGTTGGCTTCTAAACCAAATGTCAGATCTTTTACAATCTGACTAGGATTATTAAATTCCATTAAATTAAATTTGATTGATTATTATTTGAATGTTTTTACTACTTTAGGTCCGTCTATAAATTCAACTTTTTTTAAGTAGTGCGCTACTGTTTGGTCGATAGCTGTTTCAGCTGCTTCCATTGTTTCACGCCTGGTAACGTCATGCCAGTTTTCTGGATCTTTGATGTCTTGGTACTCTGTTTGGTAAAAGCCGTTAATAAGCTGAACAATTCTCCAGTTTTCTTTGTTAGCTATGTGTTTCCATAGTTTAACTTGGCTTTTGCCTGGTTGTGGGTGACTACTCCATGATTCAGTCTGGTAAAATAGTGTCATTTGGTTTTGGTTTTGGTTATTGTTAATATTTATATAGTTACGTGTTTAGCTTTTTATTTAATTCTTGGTTGCGCCCGGTAGTAAGGTTTCAGTGGTTCTACATCTGTATCTGAAACTTAATGTTAACACCAAACCTTCCGTGGCTAAATTACTGGTAATTATGGGAGCAGTAGAGTAACCGCTTGGTCGGGAAATCCCTGTACTAGCATCAGTGCCTGATATGTTAGTTTTTATTTGGCTTAAAAATAAAGATGGAAACTCAACCCCATTGTTAGATATATTTTGATGTTGAAGTAAAGTTCCCATGAAAAAGAACGCGCCATCGTTGGTGATGGGGCTTCCTTCAACTGCGTAAGGAATGCAGTTTGTTATTTTTAAAACCTGACTTGGGTCTGATATTGAAAAACTAGTAGTTGAGATGAATAAGTGTACGTCTACCATGTTTCCTGTCCTTGTCCAATGCCCTATTTTGCCTATATAAGATGCACCTGTTATACCAGCTTCTATAGATGGATCAACAGTACCTGTTGTTTGCGTCACAACACCAGCTCGTATAAAGCCAGATAATGCTCCTACAGTGAAGTTTTTTGTTTTTCCAAAGTTATTACCTGGGTTTCCATCCGTACCTACTACTTTATCTTCAGAAGATATACTAGTATCGATGTCATATGTTTTAATTCTTGCCATACTTATTCTGTATTATAGTTGCTACTACTTTCTTTTTTAGTTCCTTCGCCTTTATTACCCCTATTTGACTTTATAGTCACGCATTTTTGCCTTCTATGGTCATAATCATAACCTTTTGGACACGGATTTTTTCTACGCTCTCTTTGTGAGTGCGCTTTTTTTGCTTTTCTAGCCGGAGTTTTAGCAAATGCCAAATCACGAGCTGCTTTTGCGCGTCTAGCGGCTGGCGATAATTTTTGTGGCATTACTTATTTAGTTTTAGCGTCTGCTTTATCCCACTGTTTATTTAATCTTTTATTAGCCTTACTAGCTCTTTGCTCAACCCTCTTTTTTTTCCTTTCCGCGCGTCTTTTTTGTCCTTCTGGCGTTGAAAGTGTTATGTTACTTATCTTATTAACTAGATTAGTAGCCCCATCCGCAATTTTACCAGCTACATTCTCAGCAGTGTCTACTACAATTCTTGGCACGTCTTTTACTTTTACTTCTTTTGTTTGCTTGAATGGCGAAGCGCCAAGGCCGCGAGGGCCAATCCCTTTTCTCATAATACTTGTTTTTAGTTATTTTAGTATGATTACGCTGTTTTACATGTTATTAATGTGACAATAGCCTATTACTATTTATATATAACTACCTAATGTCACAGTTTTTGTGAAAAAAAATATGTAAAAAATTTTTTGTTAGATATATAGGAGCTTTGTGTTGTACCCTTCCTTCCCTTACCCCTCATCCTTTAGTAAAACGCATTTGTTTTTCCCAGCCCCCATCGAATCCTACGGTTTTAGGTTTACGTTCCAGGACCATCCTAGCACTATAACGCCCGATGCGCCACTACTATTTTACAAAACATCTAGTATTTTTCAATACATACAGAAGTAATACGAGATACATTGGATAATAATACTGTAACCAATTAATAATAACCAATAATATATACGATTATGATCAAACCATTTAACCAAACGATTTATTTTAATAATTTAATCGACCTCGAAAATAAATATTCCGATATCGAATCAACCTTCGAAAACCACGACGATTGGGTTAATTTTATAAACGACCGAATGTAGGATTAATTTCCTTTATTCCAAAACCAAGTACTATGAAACGAATTAAATACATACAATCACTCGATATATTTCTAACACAAAATCCAGAAATAATCATACAAGATCTACTACCAAAATGTCTTGATACTGAACTGTATTACTTTCAACGATGTCAATACAAGCTGTTGTAAAACTGTGACACTAGCCCCTTACTATACTTAGCTTAATACCCTAATGTCACACTTTTTAATAACTAACTTTTACAAACTAAATACGAGTTATATTGGATAATATAAATGTAACTAAATAATAATAATATGACTACTACTTTAAATTTCGATCAATTACTAGAATGGGATAAATATGAACTAATTGAACAAATAATTTCACTTCAAAACGAATTAAATAAATAATATTACAAACTAAATACGATATGTATTGGATAATATAAATGTAACTAATAAATAATAATAATAACTAAATAAATTAAAACTATGCAAAATTTAAAATCAAAACGCTTCGTCGTCAGAAAATCATTAATCGGAAAAAATCAAATCATTGAAGTTACTTTCAAAAATGGAAAAACTTTTACTTACAATCATGATATTGTATATGATTTAATGAAATCAAAACTTGAAACTATGAATTGTTTCGAAAAGTATAAATCTTATACTTCTTCAACTTCAGTTCCAGTTGTACTTCGTGACAAAGTAGTAATATAAACTACTTGTCATGACAAACTGTCACACACTTAGAGGTGTAGTGTAATACCTTCTAACTAATTTTTACACTTAAACAAATAATATACTTTTAAAATCTATAAATAAAACTAATATGAGAAAATTCATACACACTATTGTATTCAAAATCAGTAACTTTAAACTATCAGATCACTTTGAAGTCGGTTTCGCTCCGAATGAAACTAAGTGGTAATTCAAAAATACAAACAAAATACGTTTCTTGTTGGATAATATATATGTAACAAATAAAAAATATAACTATGTCAAATTTAAACTTTAAAAACAAAACTTTCTTTCAAATCTACTATTGTTCAAAAAATAAAATGTATGATTTTACAATATTAAATTCTAATACAAAAGAAGTTATATATCATTATCATTTTTCAAATCTAAATGAAATTAACAAGTTAATACAAACTTATAAATAATTCAAAATGGTGACTATCCGAACCATGAAGTGGGCGCTCGAACTGGATAGAAATAAAGACATAACGGTTTCACTCTGCATTTTGACTACGTGAGCTCTACTTTGTGAGGCGGTTCGATTCCGCCGGTGTCTACAAACAAAATACGATCCACTATGGATAATATAAATGTAACAATATAACAATGAAATCTAATAATAACAAATTAAAAAACACTCAATTTACTATCCAAGAAACATGGATGGCGATGCGAGGTAATGTTTACAAAAGTAAGAAAACTTACACTAGAAAAACTAAACACAAATAAATAATAACTTTAAAATATAATAACTATGTACTATCAATCAAAATCAAATATGACTTGGGAACAAGCATTCGCTGAAGTCAACGCTTCAGTACTTAAACACGAAATAATTTGCGCTATCGCTTCAGAAGTTGCAGGTAAATCAGTAGAAAACTTGATCGGTTTCACTAACGAACAACGAGATTTAGTATGGAATGACTACTATAATACTACTGAATTATGCAATTAACTAAACAAGAAATTAGCGATCTTACTTTATCATGTGAAACATTAATGGAACAACTCTATGATGACAGACATAATATTGAATTCAAAGAGAGATACTATAGAATATGGGATTTAAAATATAAACTAAATAAATAACTATGCGAATAATCAAACATTATAACTCACACTTTCCAGAGCGTAACACATACAAGTGTACTGTTCGTAACGTAACTAAGTTCGGTTCACTTGAAGAAGTAACAGAATGGCGAGATGATCAAATGCAATTTGAAGCAGAGTATAAACGAATCGAAGAATTAACTAACAAACGAACAGGTGAGTATTATAAAACACTTGAATACAAAGGAGATTAATATGAAAACGATATATATAGACATGGACGGTGTACTCGTTGATTTACAACCTACACTTGCAAAAAAAGGTTGGTATCAAAGTATATTTAAAGATCTTCCACCAATGAAAGACGCGGTGGAATCTTTTAATAAACTATGCGAATCAGATAAGTATGATGTGTACATCTTATCTACCGCTCCATGGAATATGCCTATTTCTTGGACACATAAGCGCCAATGGGTGAGTAGATACTTAGGTAATAACGCTTACAAACGTTTAATACTTTCTAATCACAAGAATCTATTACGTGGCGACTATTTAATAGACGACAGAACAGTCAATGGTGCTAGTGAGTTCGACGGTGAGCTAATACAGTTCGGTGTAGGTAAATATCCTAACTGGCAAGAAATATTAAAAATATTAAAACCATGAAGAAAACTATAAGAACTAAGCGTAAATTTAGTCACCATAAGATTAAATTAACAGAGATCGAAGCGATCGAGCGTGAATGGGCGAGTAGATATAACTCTGAAATACCAAAGTGGCAACAAGAAATGTATCAATAATACAAACAAAATACGATTATCTTTGGATAATAATACTGTAACAAACAAATAATATACTATGAAAAAAATTAAATTTATCAACTCGACAACTATCAGGTTTAATGGCCAAGATTACAAAGGTTATCCTGTCGGCGAATTACCAAAAAGATTCGCATTTATCTACAACGAAGACAAAGATCAAGAAGGTATCACTGAGTGGTTCAACTTCAAAGGACTAACTTTCGTAGAGTACAACCCTTCAATCTGGTCTTACCTTTAATATGAATATGAAGGAAGCGTGTCAAGCTATGATAGATGCGAGAAGAAATCGTGCGCGAGGGCATAGACTCAAGCACCAACACGAGATGTGTAGCGGACTGACTGATAAAGAGTGGAACGCTGTGGTTACAAAGCAAAAAAGCTCTTTCGCTAAAGGCAAGTCGTTCGCTTACACTGCTCGATGGAATGATTACAAAGTAAACTATAAAACAAATAAACTATGAAACTAATAGAAGTAAACAAAAACGGAACATCTACGTTCTTATTAAATGATAAGCGTAAAATAAAATCTTATCAATCAGGTTATATAAGAATTGAAACCTCTTATCTTGATCGAATGTATCAAATAAACAAAAAAATTAAAGTCAGGGACGAATACTGGACAGGTTATTGGTATGGCAGAGGTTATACCGGAAGTGATGCAAGAATCATATACAATTACAAGCGTATACTAATTCCAAACGAAATGGATCGACTAGAATATATTATTAACTGGGTAAAGAAAAATGTAAAATGAGAAATATAAAACTTAACGACTCAGAGTGTATGTTTATATACTACACATTAAGAAAATACGCCAATCAAACAGAAAATTTAGATAACGATGACAAAGAAGACATACACGAAGTAGCAAATAAATTCAAATAATATGACAGAAAAAATAAAAGACTTTGTAGAAAGCGAATTAAAAATGTTAGATCGAGGTATTGTAGCTACGCCTACAGAAGATTATCTTGAAGACTTTTCAAAAGCTAACAATGGAAGTAATGACTTCTTACTAATGCAGATGGCAAAAAACCTTGGCTATAAAATAGCCTTATTAAATATGAAAGACAGATTTTATGAGTAAAATGAACGAAATAGACGAGATAGCTCAGTATCAAGCTGATGTTATACTAGAAACCCTGAAAGAACAGGTGGAATGGTCCATAGCGGACTATGATTTAAGCGGTGATGACTATTATAATCTAAGAGATTACACTGTCTACCAAACTGTAATAAAATTACTAGAACAAGTGGATCTTGTAGATGTTGATAATTACAAACAAAATACGATTATCTCTGGATAATATATATGTAACAAATAAAAATAATAAACTATGTATTGTAAATGTGGAAATGAAGTACACCCTGTGAGGTTGGAATTAGGTTATAAAACGTGTGTTGAGCACTCAACAACTCAAACATATTCGTATGTACCTATTATCGAGCACAAAACAGGTAATACAATACAAATCGTCAGTCAAGAAGTAAGTGCATCAGTGCACAGAGCTTGGCGGCGTAAATAAGTCCTAACAAACCAGCAAGACCACAAAAGACTCTTGCAAAGGATTAGGCAAATAGCTACGGACGGGTGAGGGATCGTTATGAACTCCGCGAGTAGAAAGGAAACTAGGTATGGTACGCAGTTCGCAGGTCTTAAACCAGCGAGTAGAGGCAACTAGGTATGGTAAGCAGAGGAGCACGGCCCCAACTGTTACTACTGACGAG
>OBOU01000061.1_pt1 | contig 12859 bp, 1 predicted proteins | sample 1494291 | NCBI WGS metagenome assembly OBOU01 (sample SAMEA3275627, study PRJEB22092) | marine metagenome | biome: ENV:00000447; feature: ENV:00002042; material: ENV:00002010 | collected 2014-06-20T10:30:00+00 | depth 20 m
CACCCGTGTTTGGGTCTGCCTCAACTATAGGATTTGTAAGGAAATACTCAACAACTGCAGCCGAGTCATCACCGCTAAAACCTTGGAAACCTAAATCACCTTGGATACCAGTAGTACCCTGAATTGATTGTGGACCCTGTGTACCTTGGTTACCCAGTAAACCTTGAATTCCTTGAGTACCTTGTACGCCTTGGACTCCTTGAATACCCTGCGTCCCTTGGTTTCCTTGAATGCCTTGTACACCTTGGATACCAGTATCGCCTTGTACACCTTGAGTACCTTGGTAACCGCGGAAACCACGTGAACCCTGAATACCTTCTTCACCAATCGTACCCTGTACACCTTGAGTACCTTGATTACCAGTGAAACCTTGAACACCACGGAATGAACCAACGTTAACCCATACTGCACCATCGTAAACCCATAACTCATCATCGGCGTTATCAATAACACCTTGACCAACTACGGCTGATGGGAATGCTGTATTAAGAGTAGCTTGTTGATCGCCACCCGTGTCAACATCAGTGACAGAACCAATAATGTTAAACCCTGGGCCGTATGTACCTTGTGTACCTTGTAAACCATCTTCGCCTTGAAGACCGGTTGTACCTTGAATTCCTGCACCAACTGCGTTCCATGCTGTACCATTAGAAACATAAATTAACCCGTCGGAACCATAAGCAATGGCACCTTTGTACGGGGCTGGATCTAATTGAATAGGTACTGCTTGCGGAGTACCTTTTCCAATTATTCGTGAACCGCTAATTGATTTGAAAGCCATTATACATCATCCTCTTCAGATTGTCCAAGAGTAAAGGATAAGGACGCATCAACAGCAAGATTTGTGTCGCATTTAATTTCTAGCAAATCGCCAGATTTAAAGAATTGCCCGTTAAGAGGTAATGGAACCGTGTCATACGCTGGAATTTGTAGATTTCTGATAATCCAAAATTCTGCGTTAACATCTTCTCTATGCGTTCTTACATCAACAGCAACAGTGTTTGCCGTAAAGTTACATAAAATGAGCGGTGAAATAACTTCACCAACTCCAGGTTCTACTGTTGTTGAACCACCAAAGACTAGCTCTGGAACTTCATAGTTTGGTACCTCGATCATTGTCTGCCAGTTTTGCGTCAATGTAAAGGACTTAGCGACCGGTTTTGCATCAGGCGCCTGTGATGTTGTAATTGTTGTAATAGCCATTATAGTGATGCCCTACTGTTTGATGCACGTCGTGCAAGTTTTCTCACTGATGAAGTAAACGGACGACCTTCAATTCGACCTGTTCTACCGTTAATTTTGAGACCTCTTGCGAAGTACTGGTTGTTTAATTCGTCTGATCCAGACCATCTAATTCTACCGCCACCTTCTGACAATACAGAGGCATTAGCACCAATTGCTGCGCCAACGTTTCTGAAGTTCAGAGGTAAGGCGTTTCTGTTAACACCTGCCGAAGCACCGTTAAACTGGTGAGCAATGGACTCAACGAGCGATCCGAAGACCAAGAAGTCTGGTCTAATAACACTTTCTGTAATAAGATTGTCTATCAATTCGGTTACCATTGTTGAGTGATCCACATCAGGAGCGATATTGTTATTTATATAAGTTTTCATACGCGCCCAAGCACCAGTGAATGAGTCAAGTAAATCAGTATTGTTATTTCCTACTGTATCCCAAGTAGTTCCATTCCATACATATATAATACCGGCATAACGATTTGCATTGTTATCTGTAGGGATAATATAAGCATCCCAACGTTTAACATTAGTTAAGGCATTTCTTGCAGCAGCGTTTTGTACTGTACCTTTAAATCTTAGCTTACGCCAATCAGCAAATGTATCCGGTGCATTAAACACTGGGAATACATGTTGTGCGTCAATATTAAACAACGCACCAACGAAGGATCTTGATGCTTTATCAGAACCAACAGTTCCAACAACCGGATCAATAACTCTACCTTTGAAATCGTTCATAAGAACTTTAATAAGGTTGCCACCGTCACGATATGTTTTTGGTAAGTCAATAAACTTATATTCAGAAGTAATAAATCGTTGTACTTCTCTTTGTAATTTATTTCTATTATTGTTAAGGATATCCTTAGCAAAGTTGAATGTTTTATCAGTTTCCCATTCGAAGTTAGGTTCTTCTTTTGGTCCAAGAGATTTTGGTGTATTGTAGAACATTACGTTATGTAATATATCGCCAAGTCTGATAGCTTGAGCTTCTTGAGTAGTTGTACCTAACTCAGAACGTATAGCTTGATTTGGTAACTTACCGATAACAACTTGACTTACGATTTTACCAAGTTGACGATATGCTTTCGCTGTTGCAACTCTTGTATCCTCAGGGATACGTAATTCGTTGTTCCAATAATAGAAGTCTGCGTTCCAATGAGTAGCTAAGTTACCACCATAGTTGAGATCCCAAGACATCGCGTCAATAATATATCCTGCATCTCTGCGACACTTAGCTTTAGAGTAATCAATAATTGTAAATGTATCTTTAAGGAACTTAGTAACATCGTCAGCAAGTTCGTCAAGGTTATCATCAATAATTTTTGAAGCTTCAATTTTACCAGCATCAACCCAGCTTGTGTCAGGCTCAATAATATCTGGTAGACCGTCAATGTTATCTCTTCTGATTGCATCTTCAACGATACGAACTAAGTCAGCAACCTCTTCACCTTCAACCGTGGTTGCGGCAGTGATTGATGTATCTTGTGTTGTCCAAGTTCTAACCGCTTTCTTCAGTCCGCCTTCAGTTGCGCTTACGAATGTATGAGCACCTGAGTATGTAGCAGCTGCGCCAACCCACATTGTAATTACGTTACCTTCAACGTAAAGGATTGGACAAGGAACATCGTAATAAGGATGATGTGCTTCAGGAACCGCATGGTCAGTTGGACCAGAACCAGTATCACATGAGAATGTAAAGCTAGCAGGTTCAAACGATACGTAATCGCCAATTTCTAAACCGTGGTCAGCATCAATAGTTGCAGTAAAGTAACCTGTATCGGCATCATATGTTGCATCAGTTGAAGTAAATCCTCTCTGATATGCAGTCTCATTTTGAACTACTGATTTAACAACGCCGGCCATCTCTGTAAAGAACTCAGCAGTTTGTTGTCTTTGGTCTGCCGGTAATATTGAATGCGCACCTTCGAAGTATAGACCCGCAGTCATTATCATCGCGTAGTTAGTTGTATAGTTAACATCGTGTGATATAGCATCAATCATTACGCCAACATCTCTGCGGCATTTCTCTTTCGAGTATGATATACCATTGTATGCATTACCGATATGAATTTGTAGATCTTTCGCCATTTGAATTGAGTTATCATCAATTGCATCTTTAGCAGTCAACAAGTCTTGTTGTACCCAAGTAGTATCTGGATCAATTCTTGATGGAATATTTGCTGGGCTATTATCATCAGCAACTTTTGCTAACATAGTTGCCAAGTTCATCGCTTCGTCTGCGATTGTACGACGAGCAGCTCTGTGCTTCATCTCTTGTCTAACAGTGTTACCAGTTATATGAGTGATTGCATTTAATGTTGCACTTACGAATGTATGAGCACCGCCACCTTTACCATATGGAACCTTACCAACATTCATAGTGATTGTTGTACCAGTTCTTGAAAGGATTTTCATTGGTGCATTGTAATATGGATCGCCTGCTTGTGGGCTTGGGTGTAATGCGATATCACCATCTAAAGAACATGTAAACACAATGCTGTTTGGAGCAATCATAACATAATCGCCAACTTTAAGATTGTGGTTCGCCATAGTTGCAGTGAATACGCCTGTATCAGGATCATATGTTGCAGTCGATGGTGTAAACTTACGACCTTCTTTACGTGGTACCATTTCGTTACGAGTTACCCAACGAACTACCTTACCAAGATATTCAAATGCTTCTCTTGTTGATTGACGTTGGTCAATTGGTAGAATATTTACCGCATTTTTGAAGTAAAGTTCAGCAGTGCCATGCATTGCAGAGTTACCACCATATTGAATATCGTGCGAAATTGCATCAACAATATAGCCTGTATCTCTACGGCAACGAGCTTCATCGTACTCAAGGTAATCAAAGTTATCTCTTAGGTATTGAGTAATTGTTCCTTGTAAGTTATCCTTACGTCCTGCAATTGCTGTAGCTTCCGCGTTATATAAGTAACCGTCAGCACCTGCAGTACTTGTAGGAATTTCAATAACATCAGGCATATTGATTAAGGAGTCATCAGCAATTAGATCGCCAACGATTTTCCATAATGCAGTGATGTGCTGTGCGATTGGAGCAGTAACTACGCCAAACGATGTATTTTGAACAACCGTGTTACCAGCTGATCTTGCAACTGTTTGTTTAAGAACAATCTGATTTGCTATCGCGCCAAGGTGAGTATATAATGCCGCAGTTGGCGCTCTTTGCGCCGTGCTTAGTGTTGATAGACCGTTTTCAAAATATAGTTTAGCAACATCTAGCATCGCAGTGTTTGACTCGTGTTGTGTATCATATGATACCGCGTCAACCATAATACCTGTGTCACGTTTACATTTATTTACATCATATGATAATCCGCCGTAGTTCGCGTTAACCCACGCTGTTGCTTCTTCTTTTAAGAATTCTCTGTTAAGTTGAAGCGCTTCGCGAGCAAACTCGTGGTTATCAGAAATATGACCAACACCGTAGTTGTAGTTTGTACCATCTGGTGTGTAATCATTAATCATAGATGTAATAATGTTATTGAAGGAATCTTGAGCTCTAGTAAGCGCTACACCGGAAAGCTGTGCTTCGATGTCTTTTTGTACATATCTGATTCCTTCAATTGTTTCGGCAAGTTGGTCCTCAATAACCTTATCAGCACCTACTGTACCAATACGATATGATTTACCGATATACTTACCATTGTATGTTGAACCTGTTTGAACATCTCTTCTAACCGCATCAATAATGAAGCCTGCATCTCTTGCGCATTTCGCTTCATCGAATGTATAGTTATTATCTCGTACGAATTGAATAAGCTCTTCTTGGATAAACGTTCTGTTCCATTGTAGAGATTTACGTGCGAATGTTCTAGCAGGATCTGCTTTTGGTTTAGTTAATAAGTTCTCCGTAGGCAGTGGCTTAGGAGTTCTTTGACTAATATCTAATGAACCTCTGTAATCTGGGATCACTAATCTATCATCAACAATATTCGCAATAACCATTGCTAGGTCAGATGCGATAGTGCCTGTTGCCGTGTCTGCTGCTTGTAGCGATACATTCTGGTATAGAAGGTTACCATTAATTTCTGAGATACCATCAGCTAATGCGCTTACGAATGTATGAGCACCGGTATATGCGCCAGCATTACCTACCCACAATGTAATCGTTGTTGCATCAGCACCAATAACTGGGCATGCTTTGTTATAGAAGCGATGATGTGCTTCAGGGCTTGCGTGGTTAGTTGGACCGGAACCAGTATCACAAGAGAATGTAATTGCATTTGGCTTGAACCAAACGTGATCGGCTGTTGTTAATGTGTGAGTACCGATAGTAGCAACCATGATACCTGTAACAGGATCGTATGTTGCGCCAGTTGGAGTAAATCTTGCTCCAAAGATTGGCTCTTGTACTTCGTTTTTAACAACCTTTTGCATTACGCTCGCTAAGTGAGTAAATGCTAATCTTGTTGGTTCTCTCTGATATTGTGGTAATACGTTGATAGCACCTTCAAAGTAATATCTTGCATTGAATATTGTAGCAGAGTCTCCGCCATATTCTAAGTCTTCTGAGATCGCGTCAACAATGTAACCTGTATCTCTTGGACATTTCTCTAAGCTATATGCTAAGCCATTATATGTGTCTGCGATATACTCGTTGATTTCAGTTTGGTATTTAACAGCTTGACCTTTGATTGACTCAAACTCTGCGCCTAATGTATAGTTTGCAGTGAAAGTATCAAACGCTGGTTCTACGATAGCAGGGATTGTGCCATCATTTTCTCTGATAACGCCACCAACATCTGCGAATAATTTTTCAGCATGTTGAGCAATTGCAGGTTTAATAGATCTTCTAACACCGTCAGCTAATGCGCTTACGAATGAGTGAACTTTATCAACTCTAGCTTCACCAACTTGTAATGTAATAGTTGTTGGAGTAACTGAGTCAATTCTAACTGGTTTGTTGTAGATTGGATCAGTTGGTCTAGGGTGTGATATGTTAATTGGTGTGGCATCAGTTGGTGATGTTGGGCAAGATAATGTAATTGCATTCTCTGCAAAGATTACATAATCCTTTTCAGTAAACGAGTGAGTACCCAATGTCATTGTCATAACACCAGAGTTATGATCGTATGCAACGTCTGTTGGTGTATAAGCCTCTGCCATATTTGCTACATTAACTGCATCAGCAGTAACCGATACGAATGTATGTACAGTTTGTGGCTCATGTTTCATCGCATTGGCTGTTGCACTTACGAATGTATGTACTGAAGCACTTGCGCTTCCTGCATTACCAACATTGAATGTCATTGTACCAGTTTGGCGTCTGATTGAGTTAGCAGTTGCTGATACGAATATGTGAGCACCATTATATGGAGATGGACCAACATTTAATTTGAATGTATCAGTTGTAACATCTGAAATTTCCAACCAACGGTTAGATGCGAAATCAGTAGCTCTTGGATAACCTTTTTCAACCGTGTAACCATCAAGTACACATGTATATGTTAATCCGTAATCTGCAATCATTACATAATCGCCATTACTAAATCCGTGGCCAGCAACCGTGATTGTTGTATCACCACTTGCAGGGCTATGAACCGCATTTGTTGGAGTATGTTGAGTTTCACCAACTGCAGTAATTGATAATGATTTACCAGTTAATGGATCTCCAACTCTTGGATATGTATGTTGAGTTGCGTTACCATCTTGATCACAAGTGAATGTGAAAGAATTATCTTCTAGAACAATACCGTTACCAACTCTTAAACCATGTTGACCAACATTAACAGTCATTACGCCTGTTCCTGCATCATAGTTTGCAGATGTTGGTGTAAAGTATTTGTTAGGGCCAGAGGCTGCAGCGTCTAGTGTAACTGTGCTTGATGTTACTTCTTTAACCAAGTATGTTTTCAATGCGTATGGATCAAGTCCTGCACGAGGATATGTTTTAGCAGCATCATCACCGTCCATTGTACATGTGAATGTAAAGCTATTTGGTTCTAATGTAACTCTGTCATTAAGAGAAACACTGTGCCCAGGCATAGTCATTACGAAGTCACCATTTGCAGGATCGTATGATGCAGTTGTTGGTGTATATGTTGTTGTTTCAACAATAGTTTGAGTTACCACGCCTTGAAGTGGAGTAACAACTTCGTTTCTAACAATTTGTCCAACTAGATCTGATGCGAAGAAGAATGCTTCCGATGTTGGAACAACTTCCTCATCATCTAATACTGGGATAGCATTTTCGAAGTATAGTTTCGAGTTAGTTGCACTTAATGCGTTTGAACCGTTTTGTGTATCCCACGCGATTAGATCAACAAAGATACCCATATCTCTTTCACAAGCAGCAGTGTTATATACAAAGTTTGGATAGTTAGCTGTGATAAACGCGATGATTTCTTTTTGGATAAACGCTTTGTTAGTAAGTATTGCTTTACCTGCTTGACGATGTTCTGGTGAAATTGTCAAGTCACCGTATATTGGTAAATCAGCACCTGCGATACCGTTTGACATAATATCAATAATAGTATCAAACGCAGTGTTAGATCTTGCGATCGCTGTAGCATTAGTTAATACGTCAGTTGCGATTTTACCTTTGAGCCAAGTGATAGCACCAACAGTTTGAGTTAACTGATCGTTGATTACTGCATTAGCACCAACCGTACCAATTGTGTAACCTTTACCTACATAGTAAGCGTTAACAGTTGAGTCTGTTAGAATATCTCTAGCAACCGCATCTAAAATTAAACCTGTGTCTCTAGAACATTTAGCGTTGTCATAGACGAAGTAAGTATTTTCCATCCATTCTTTAACTTCGTTCTGAAGGTAAGCTTTGTTTTTCTGTAGGATACGAGAAGCATATGTACCTTGTTCTTTAGCACCAACCTGTACAACTGCACCTTCATCAGCACTTACGAATGTATGTGGGTCAGTATTTGAACCTGCATTTCCGCAATTTACTGTGATTGTGTTTGTAGTTGTTGCACTAATTTCTAATGGTAATTTATAAGCCTTATCACCAATACGTGGTGAGTAATCAGTACCACCGCCATTATGAGCGCAGCTGAATGCAAAGCTTAATGGTTGTAATTCAATATGATCGCCAGTTGTCATACCGTGGTCAGTAATAGTAATAACCATCTCGCCACTTACTGGGTCGTATGTCGCTGTTTCTGGAGTAAAGGCTTTAATAACTCTAGCAGAGTCTGAGAAGAATAATGCGTTTGAGTCGATTGAGTCTTCTGTTGCCGATACGAAAGTATGGTTGTTAGCATGTCCGCCAGCATTACCAACATTAACAGTAATTGTGTCTGATGTTGTTCCAGTAACTCTTACTGGTTCTTTGTATGCAGGATGATCGTTTAGCGGTGAAAGGTCTGTACCTGTTACGCCACCAACATCACAACTGAATACCATTGACTCAGGAGCGATTTGGATCCATTTACCAACCGGTAAATCGTGTTGTCCAATAGTAATTTCTAACTCACCAGTTACTGGGCTATATGTTGCTGTTTGAGGAGTAAACTTACCAGTCCACATTCCTGCTTCACGTATTGCGTTATTAGTTGCTGATACGAAAGTATGTACTGATGTATCGCTTGACTCACCAACATTAACAGTAATAGATGTTGAAGTTCTTGCTGAAATTGTAACCGGCTTTTTATATGCAGGATGTATTTTCTCAGCTTGGATACAGTTATCAGATGCACTTACGAATGTATGTAAGCCTCCGCCATCAACAATTCCGCCTACATTCATATAGATTTTTGTTGCGTCAACTTTTTCAATAGTGATTTGTTTCTTATAGAACGGGTGATGTGATTCTGGCGCAGGGTGGTTTGTTATATAACCATCAAGTGCGCAATTAAATACGATTGAACTTGGTTTAAATTCAACCTTATCACCAACCTTCAGCGTATGTGTACCAATAGTTGCGCTAAACTCTCCAGTAGCAACATCGTATGTTGCATTTGTTGGTGTAAAGTTTAAAAACTGATTAGCAGGATAAGCATGCTTAGTTGCATTGCTATCAAGTGCACATGTAAACACTAAGCTATGTGGTTCAATATAGATTTCATCGCCGATGTTAAAGTCATTAGAACCAATCGTCATAACAACTGAACCTGTAGCAGGATCATATACAGCGTTAGTTGGTGTATATTTTTTACCGTTGTTATTTAGTAATCTTGACATTTCATCGAAAGAAGCATTTGTTCTATCAACAGCAATTGAGTCATCACCGATAAATGTAGCAGCTCTTGCTTTTAAATAATCAATAGAACCAACTGTTTGCTCTAACTGTTCAGTAACACTTACCTCACCAGATTTAGTACGGTAAGCAGCGCCAGTTTGAATTGCGTTATAGTTTGTACCAAGGATCAAGTCACGTTGTACTGCTGGCAAGATATACTCTTCAGTATCTCTGTGGCATTTTTTACTATCGTAGAAGTACCATTCGCCGTCTGCCCATTCCATCATATAGTCTTGGATGTATTCTTTATTCGCTTGTAGAATTTTACGTGCGTTACGCTTATCAACTGATATACCAGTGTTATCAGAGTATGTCAATAGCGAACCAATTACTGATACCGCGTTGTCAGATGCTTCAACAAATCTATGTTCGAAGTTAGCAGCTGTTAATCCTGGGTTAACCGTAATAGTTTTTGCTGATACCGCAACGATTGGAAGCGCAGCCAAGTAAGCCTTTTCTGATTTACGTGGATGGCTAATTTTTGTTTTAAAGTTATCACTTGAACATGTGAATGTAAATGATTCTTCACCAAGGTTAACATAACGTCCAACTGTTAAATCGTGTGTACCGATAGTAATAACCATCATACCAGTTGTTGGTTCGTATGTTGCTTTAGTTGGCGTATATTTTTCGCCTGAGTTTGCAATCGTATCAATAACGTTATTAAACGCAGAGTAAGCCGATGTTGCAGCCGGTGCAGAGTTAGCTTGAATTAACTCATCAGTTGTTTTGCGTAATCTCTTAAACGAAGCAACAGTTTCATTACGTTGATTTTCAAGGCTTGTTCTTGCAGTGTTAACATAATATGCTAATCCAGCGTTTTCAGTATTATAATTTGTATCTAACATCATGTCATATTTGACAGCAGGTAAAATATATTCTTGAACGTCACGCTCACATTTAGCGCTGTCGTAAGCATAGAAATCATCGTTATTGTCGATCCAATCAACAAAATCGTTAATGATTAATTCTCTGTTAGACTGAACAAGTTCTCTAGCAGCAGTCTGATCTGACTTACCAGTATCTGAGAATATAATAGGGTTCGCCGCAGCTTCACCGTTTTCTAAGATGTTTAACGTTTCATTAAGTGAAGAGTTAACTCGAGATATTAATTCAGAACCTGCGTTACCAAAGATACCACCATTTGTACTAACAATAGAGTCCTTAAGGTGATTAATAGATCCAGTAGTTTCTGTTAATTGTTCGTTAACAACAAGATATGAAATTGGTGAACGATATGAAATACCATTTAAACGACCCCAGTAGTTACCTTTTGTAGCAACATCGAAACCAGTGTTGTCAACAATAATTCCTGTATCTCTGAAACACTTATCAGCATTATAACCTTGATAACCTAATCCACCGTCAGAAGCAGGTGATGTTAAGTAGTAAACCATATCATCAACGATTTCATCTGATTTAGTTTCAAGAACATCGGCAAACGCAGAGTTAGCAATTAAGTTTCCAGCAGTACCTTCAGCTGGTCTAATAATAACAGTTGAACCACGAGCACGCATTGAGATGTCACCAAACTGAGAACCAGAGTTGTTCAACGTCATTTGACCACCGTCTAAGGCGAAGAACGCTTGGCGAGTAAAGATTGACAAGGAACCAATACCGTTAACACCAGCACCGTTTTTAGCAACGTAACCTGTACCATTTTGAGTACGAGGTGTAAAACCAAAACATAATACGTATGTATATAGTGAGTCTGTATCTAGTACCGCTCTATCTGCCAATAGACAACCACCGCCACGACCAACTAGTCTGTTAGGGAAATCATCAATACCAATTGACTCGATAGTACCTGTACCACCACGTTGTGCGTATAGTACATCGCCAACTTCAACATTACCTTTAAGGTTACGAACATAAATTTGTCTGTTAGCATCAATATCAGCAATATATGAAATATAACCTGATGCACCAGATGAGAATGTTACTTCATCATCAACTTCGAATTGAGCTTGAACAGAGTGACCTGCAACTAAATAGAATTCCTGACCTAAATCAAGGATGGTACCTTTTGAGTTAAATGGATTTAACGGAGGTTCAACATCAAGTCTATTAAAGTTTGAAAGCTGAGTAGAGTCACGAAGATATGGTGAACGTCTTAGTAGAGCACCCGGTCTGTAAGCGATAGCAAAACCACCTTCAGGTTGGTCAAAGTTATCAACTTCGAAGTTCATGTAAGAGAAACCTTGGACATAACAACCGGATCCAACTAGAATACCATTTGTTTTTTCCCAACCCTTTTTCTTTTGAATAAGTGTAGCATACTGACCACTGGTTGATGTCATTGATGTATCATCAGGTAACATAACCGGCTCATCAACATAGTAAGTTCCAGGACCTACTGAGATGTGAACAGCATTATTAATATCGTTACGATCGTATGAACCACCAGCTTTTTCTAAAGCAAGCAACCCAGCGCGTTTTAGTGTTTTAACTGGCTGTAAAATAGTTCCTGGGTATTTGTCGTCACCATCAGAAGCAACGTGGATCTTAAGTGATTTTTCTGTTTGTTTAGAGAATTCGTCATACAGTTGACGATAAGTCATTTTCTCTGTTTGACCAGTTTTAACATTTTTCAGAGCGAAGTAACTATCTTCATCGAGCATTGGCTCAAACTCTTTAGTGATGTTCATATCAAAGTCTACAAGAGTACTATCCTCGATTGTAGAATTAGCTATGGCACCATCTTTAAATTCTGAATTTTCAATAACTGATTTTTGTTGACCAAGGCCGTCAGTTGATGAACTTGTAATTGTCATATTCTGAGCAGTTACATTATCAAGTGTACCTTGGAAAGATGAATTTGTAATAACGTTATTTGCTAATACACCATCTTGAATTGTAGTATTTGTGAATACGTTATTGTTACCAGTTCCATCAGAGAAATCTGAGTTTGTAATCTGAACGTTATTTGCAGTACTATCGTTTAATACTGAGTTCGTAATAACAATGTTGTTTGCGGTTGAGTCAATGATAGATGAGTTACTTGTTGTAGTATCCCAAATTAAGCCATTAGCAAATCTTGAATTTGTAATCGTTACGTTATCTAAATCAGTATCACGGATATCGGAATTAGAAATATCTGTATCGACGATAGTAACATTTGATACCGCAGTGTCTCTGATTGTGCCATTGCTAAAGTCAGTAGTAATAATTACTGAGTTTGACATTAACGCATCTTCGAGAACAATTTCGTCAATCGTAATGTTAGTAAGGATTAAGCCGTTCGCTGTACCTTGCTCAATAGCAACGTTCGCAAAAGATGAGTTATCAACCTGCGAATTAGTAAAGATATTATTGTTGCCGGTTCCATTAGAAAAATCGGATTGGTCAATCGCCATGTTATTGGCAGAGCTATTAAGGATTGTTGAATCGTCAATAGTTG
>OBOU01000068.1_pt1 | contig 12640 bp, 9 predicted proteins | sample 1494291 | NCBI WGS metagenome assembly OBOU01 (sample SAMEA3275627, study PRJEB22092) | marine metagenome | biome: ENV:00000447; feature: ENV:00002042; material: ENV:00002010 | collected 2014-06-20T10:30:00+00 | depth 20 m
TTTGTCACGGTTGGGTTACGTCTTCCTGTCGCTGGATTAACTGGTTTAGTGTTATGCCACTGTCTCATATAGTCCCACATAACACTGCTAGAAAGGCTATTAGGGTTACTGCCGTATGGACTTATATTAAAAATGGTTGCATCTCTTGCCCACCCTTGTGTGTTACCAGCAACGGTACCTGCACAGTGTGTTCCATGGTTGTTATCATCTTCATCTATAGGGTTTGTGTAAGAACCGGAACGATCATAGTTGTATGTACTATTAGAACCACCAGTAACGGCGTTTGTTAAACTAAACCAATTAAATTGATTAATACGAGATCCGCCAGTACCATCACTGTTAACAGCAAACTCTGGATGCCCAGGATCAATATGACCGTCTACAATTATAACATCAACGTTTTTACCCGATGCAGTAACTGTTAAATTTGAAGTAATATTTGTTATGCCATTAGCACCCCAGTTAGATCTATTCGTTGCCTCAGAGTGTCTAAGCAATCCCCAGTTAACATCGGTTGCATCAGTAAACCAGTCTTTTGAAAACTTTTGATTTTCTAGTTTCCAGCCAGTTGGCTTTGTTGTTATATCAACTAATTCTTTTAAATCACAGTCCCAAACGCGCGGATCGTTTTTTAATGTTTCTGCTTCTTCGTTTGTTAGCATATAGTGAGTGTTGCGACTAATTAATCTTCTGTTAGTTAACTCAACAGCCCGCCCAGGGATATGTAACGCTCCACCAACATTTTCCATGTCTTCATAAAAGGAGTCTAAATCTTCCTTATCGTGAAGTGTAACAATCCATTCTTGTAGCATTTATTAAGCCTCTAATTGTAGGAGGTTAAGTGTTACTAAAACAGCACTCGTTGATCCAGATTTGTTTGTAACTCGGCATGGTATAGATGTTGTCGGCGATGCTTCAAGATTAAATCCAATAACACCGGGAGATACTATAACTGTTTCAGCACCCGTAGTAATTACTTCTGCAATAATGCCAGCATCTGGAGTTGGATCAGTACCTTCGCCACGTGAATTATCTGCAGTGCGTGTAGCGCCATTAGCATAAATCCTAACCCAAGCAGCTCTATCAGTTGTGATAGTAAACAATGAATATGATTTAAATCCAGTTAGATCGAGATCGCCACTTACACCATCTGCTAAAGAAGCAGTTGAACCGCTTGGTGAGGTTCTTGACGGTAATGAACCACCTCCACCACCACCGATGTCTGAGTTGTTAGCTAATTGAACCCAAGCACCATTATGAGCATAATACGCAGCACCTGTACCATGTACGTGGGCGAACATGCCGTGATAACTACTAGCCGACGGTAAATCAACTAATGCATCGTATACGTTACCAAATAATACTTTGTTGCCTGCCATATCTAAGTCAGATCCAGTTACAACATCAATAACTTCTGTATTTGATAAACCACCACCAGAGCCAGCTGCTTGAGGAATCCATTCATAATCGGTGCCTGTCCAAGCCAATACTTGATCCGCGGCTGCACTGCTTATATTTAAATGGTCATCAACATCAGTTGTTCCAAATCCATCTTGAAAAGTAATAGTGCCATCGCCGTTAGTCGTAAGTACTTGGTTATTAGCGCCATCATTTACAAAGAATAATAAACTAGTTGGTCGACCAGTTAATGATGTATATGCTCCGTCAAATGCGTCATCGTATAATTCTGTAAAGTTTTCGTTTACTTTAACCATAGCATTTCTTAGTGGATCGCCGAGACCATCGTTTCCAACTAATCCAACGCCAATAACTTGCTTTGCCATTTTGTGCTCCTAAAGATTTTTATCTATTTATTAAACCGTGTCAACTTTTAAGTTGATAGTGTCTACCGAAATTGTTGTTCTATCTGAGCTGTACCTAGGGATAGTAGCTGCTTGATTTGGACCAACGATTGGATCACCACCAATTAATGGGTCATTTTTAATTGTTCTATTAAATCTATGGCTAACACCAACTACTTGTTTCTTTTTGTAAACAAACGATCCAAATATTCGCGTACCTGCTAAGTGTACGTTTTGTTTTAATGTATCTTTGTATGAGTCAAAGTCAATCGTAGATCTAATTTGATATGAGAATTCTTGATAGAAGTCAGAGTCGTGTACCCTGCTTTTACTATCATAATAAGTTGTGCCATCTGGTTTATAACCATTCATGTGAGATGTTTCACTACCCCAGAAACCAGCAGTGATACCTTGTGCGTCAGCAAATAGTTGACCCTTCGCCAAACGGTTTCCTGCAGCATTAGTAAGGAATACTATTTCTTCATTTAAATATCCAAATCCAGAGTTAGTAACTCTTACTTCAGAAATCCTACCTGTAGCAAATTGTGTACGTGAAACCATTTCTGCGTTTGCACCATAAACATCTGTAGTGTAATCTCTTTCAGTTGCGATAACTGTGTATGTCGTGCCTTCATGCGAAATATCGGCAGTCTTAAATCCATAGTACGCATATGGTCTAACTTGGATAAATCCTTTGTCTGCATTAATGGCTGTAATTATGCCTGATACTGAAGTACTAGGTTGACTTATCGCATCACCTACTGAAAACGCTGCACTGAATGGATCAATAACTAAACGTTGTTCATATCTATCAAACGCAATCATAACCTCGTCTCTAATTAATGTAAACACATCGTTTACGTAATCTTCGCCTGGGTTAATATTTTCAAACGCGTCAATAGTTCCAATTTCAAAAGGTACTAAATCAAATGCTTGGTTTAACGGAGTAGCAAGTGTTACTGGGTCTGCCACACCTGACATAGCCTGTGTAGCTGGCGGATCGTTATAGTTTGCCGCGTTTATTGCTACGCCAAGGAAAGGCGCAATTGGATCTGTAATTAAAGCAATAGTTTCAATATTAGAAAGCGACTCAACTTTAACATCTGTGTTTGCTGAAGTGTCAGGATATAATAAACCCGGAGAACTGTCGTTTCTAGCTGCTATACTAAATATATTTGATATTGTTACGTTTGGTGTTCGGTCAAGAGTTGAAATTGCGCGTGTAGCAATAAAATTAGATCCCGGATCCATTTTTATGCCAACTGCCGCAGCATTTTGACCAATCACTGTTCCTGTATTACCGCCAGTATCAGTTAATCTTTCTAATGGTGTAAACGTTAAGTCTTCATTGTCTAAAATAAGAACTTGGTTTGAAACTTCGAGTCTTGTATTAGCTATAGTATAACCAAAACCACCGTCTGTCAACTGATAATCAACAATGCCAGTGAATTCGTCTTGTGTATCAGTAACAATTGCTACACCGCCATTACCATAATCACTAGTAATATAAACAGTGTCACCAATTTCGTTTCCAGTTGTGCCGCCATAGTCAAGGTCAATTTCTATGTTAGATGCTGAACCATTTAATACACCAAAAGATACATCTTTGCCATCTATTCTTGCCATGATATTGTCATAGCGTTTAAATTGGCCTTTCACTCCAGAAAGATATAGAATTGGTGTAAGCGTATTATTTAAAAGGATAAAGTTAATCTTATCAACTGCAGCCTGCGCCTTTGATGTAGAACCAGTAACTGTTTTGCTTAGCAGGTCAAGGTATTCGTAATAGTTTTCTCCGGATGTATCATAAAACAAACCATTGTTTGGAACCATTTGCAAATAGTTGCCGGTTTGCCATTTAGAGCTTGATGGTTTTAAAATGTATTGAGAAGGGTTAAAGATTTCAACATCTTCTTGGTAAAACATTCTAAAGAATAGAAGAACACCACTTTGAGATCCTTTTCTTCTATAAAGATCTAAAATGTTTTTAATAATTAAACGTACACTAGTATCGTCTAGTAATGGAAGGTCTGCTAAAAACTTTTTCTGAAAGAATATAATCATACTTGATAACGTGGTTGTGATGTCACGATATTCAAACAATCTTCTAGCATTATATACAGACTGATTAGGTTCAGTTTCTAGGAACTTATAATAGTCAGTAATAAGCTGTACTAATTCGCTATTGTTTTCTCGGTAAATAGCAGGGAATTGTTGTGCTATTTTAAACGAGATATTCTTTTCTATTTCAGCGGCCATTTGTCTGCGTTCCAATTAATTTAATTGTTACATCTGAATTTTTAATTCCAAATATTCTTCCATTAGGCGCAGTAACATCATTTGATATTGTATTAGCCATAAATTTAATACCAGAGCCAACATAGCCATCGGTAATAAATCCAACTAAGTTAACTACACCTTTTTCATAATCAATGTTTCCAACGATTGGTTTAACAACTTTAGGGTTTGCAATATCATTAGCAATAATTTGGATATTTCCTTTACCATCATCTTGCAGATATACGTCAGTACCATTGAAACTATATACACCACTTTTAATAGCCGGTTTATAATTAGCAAACCCGTCATTTACATCAAACGGATATGGTTTAACAAGTGGGGCTTCAAACTTAAACGATGGATTTTGAGCAATGTTTACGGCTGGTGAATATTCAATATAAGGCATAATAGAAATGCTAGTACCAATAATTGATTCTTCAAGCGCATCAATAATAGTTGTTAATTTGGAAATCCTTGCTGTTGTATTAAAGTCATCTAAATACGTGTCGCTGTAAAGCTTGACTGCATCTCTAACTAACACATCAAGATCGCCTTCAGATTTTTTAGTAAGCTTTGCATTATATGTTACATTTACTGTAGTGCAACCATATATAAACTTAGAAGGTACAAACACAGGTTCAATAGCAAGTGGACTTCTATCTTTTAAATACTCAATGTATGTATTAGAAAGTGTAGTTGATAAGCTTGTCTGGTTTTGACCCAAGTAAACTGAAATAGCAACCTTACCAAATTGTGGTGGTTCTAAATCTTCACCGCCATATGCAGCTACTGATTGGATTTCAGGGAAATTAGATTTCAAAAGAATTTCGTAATCGGAAGTTGTTACTGCACGTTCTTGGATCTGTAATGACTTAGGAGCAAAATATCTAATGCTTTCCATTGACTCACGCTCAGCACCACCAGATGCTATTTGTACTGTTTCAACAAATGCAGAACCATAAGTAGTTGGTAGTGAAAAGAGGAATGCTCCATTACCTTCTGTGCCAGACGTAATTCTATATCTTACTCGGATATCTTCAAACTCTTCTGGTTGAAAACCAAATATGTTATTACCAAAGTAAATAGTATATCTGCCATCGATGTATGGCTCAATATAAAATACCTTGTCAGTTGGACCTACGCCAAAGATGTCGTTTTTACGCAAGAATACGTTTTCGTTTTCAGTTGCTTCAGCATCAACGAATACCGATACAGAGTCAGTGTCTGCGTTTTCGTTTGATAGTGTTACGCGAAGGATACCGTCTTCGTCAACAAAGAAACCTTCACGTTCAAAACTTGCAAGCATTTGCCCTTCAAAGATTTCAACATTTTCAGCAACGAATGTACGTGGAGCAGTTTTCTTAGCAACGTATGTAACGTTAGTGACAAACTCAAAGTTTTCGCCGTTGTAGCTAGATGTGAACGCTGAGTATTGAGGGATTGTGATTGCTTGGCCTGTAGCGTTTTCATCTGTAATAGTAACTTTAACTACAGCCTTAGCTGACCTTCTGGATCTTGGAAGATAATTAAGTTCTTTTGCGTGTGAAACAATAGAGTTTCTTAATACTGCAGAGTCAAGGAACATTTCGTTAACAGCCATGTTCGTATAAAAGTTATTCTGATATGTATTGTAAGCTAACACATCAAGTAATACTGACATGTTTGAACCTTCAAAGTTATAATCCTTGAATTGTGTTTGCGATTGCAAGTATTGTTTGAATTGTGTTTTGACTGACTCAAAATCTAATTCAGAAATATTTAGCTTAGCCATTTATCTAGTCCTCTCTAGAAATACGTCAACAGATATAGGTTGCTGATTATTTGATATGTAAAAATGAACCTGTATCTTAACAACGTTATCGTCGATGTTGGAAGTAACCAGAACATCAATGATCTCTGCTCTTGGCTCGTATATATCAAGTGTGGTTCTTACTTGATCTTCTATCATAGTTAGGGTGCCGGGTGTTATATTTTCAAAAAGCATGGCTCTTAAATTGCCACCAATGTTTGGCTGCATTAGTCTTTCACCTCTGTCAGTTAAAAGCAAATTAATGATTGCTTCTTTGACAGCGTCTTCGTCTTTATTAACAGTAAGATCTTGTGATAACGGGCTGATCTCAAGGTTCTTCTTGAAATCAGAATATATAGAGATTTTCTTTTGTCTCTGCGTTACTAAATTTACGACCATTGTGTTGGTATCCTAGACTTACATTTACTGTTATTTATGTGAATTTATATTATTCATTTTAAATCAATTTCCACCAATTGAATACTGTGCTTCGAAATCTTCGTTTTCCTCTGCAATTAAGTTAACTCGTTGCATTCTTCCTTCAAACATAACATAATCTCCGTCGTTATACACACCATCATAAACATCTAAAAGCACTTTAGCATCTGGGTACAAGTCGTCGTCTGGCGATGGCGGTGGTGTTTCAACAACTGGAGGTGGTCCGATAGTGTCAGGCGGGCGTGTTCCAGTTCGTTTATCCCACGGCACGTATGTTCCTCTAAGATCTATATGTATAAAAGTGTTGTAACGCCCAATGCCATTAAAACCTAGAGCCCTTGCGTGATCGACGACATTATCAGCTTCTACGCCAAATTTGGTAAACGATCTCCATTTTAAATCCAGTGCCAAGCCACCCGAATGTTGTGATACTTTTGCAACGCTTTTGTCAGATACGCCATTATTCTTTGCTAACATGGCAGCATATAATTTGTCTTGATGCTCTTGCGTTCTATAACCACTAACGAGAGTAAAGGGCCCAGATATTTCAGAAATTTTGTGCAATATCATTAGCTTTTGTTTTGTTTGTTCCTGTAGGCCGTTCCAACCAGATCTTAACCTCGATGAGCCATCTCCCGGTATAACAACAGGATGGTTACCTTGAATATATACTTCATACGACGGGTAGCTTCGACCAAAAGCTTCTTGCTCGTCAGTAACTCGGAAAACACCAGCAGCATCACTTACTTCTTGAGCTCGAGCTATTTCTCTTCTTCTAGTATCATCGTCCATTCTTATCGCACCTGCGCTAATCGCGCCTGCAGTTGTCAAACCAGAATTTGCTCTTAGTATCTCGACGCCGTCAATGAACCTATCAGCAGTTTGGTCTAATGGATCTTTAAGGCCTTGGATTAAAGTTTCAATACCAGCGGCAAAACCACATATTCTGCTAATAAGAAACATAATCTCTTCTATAGACGGGTTATCAAATAAACCTACTGCATAATCAATCATGCCCTTAAGTTTATTCTCAATCATTTCCATGTTTTCTTTGCTAAAGAAATCTTCAATACCCTGCTTAAGGTCAGCAAGTTTTGTTGCAACGGTGTTTCTTACAAATGACTCGACTTGATTTACAACATTAGCAATATCAAAGTTTGTGATTGCATCTTTGATTTTATTAACGACTCCCATAACTGCTTTAGTTACTTTTTCTTTAATTGCTTCAATAAGTGCTTTAACTTTAATGGCATCAAAAAGCGCTTTAAGCGGATCTTTAATATTTCTTATTTTTGCAATGAAGCTTAGTGCATCTCCAATTAAACCGTCTATCTGTCCAATAAGACCAAAGAATGCGCCAATAGCACCAAATATATTTGGCATCGTTGAACAAAAACCACCCATTACCGAGTCAGCAAAACTACCTCTATAGAAATCATCTAACTGGCGTAAAAACTTTGGCGGGTTTTGGTTTGCTGAAAAGTTAGCAGCAATAGGAGTATAGTTATAATCAGAAATATATTGTGCGAACTCAACTGGCGTTATAACCATAGGGTCTTTTAGTGCCAAAATTTCATACTTAGGTATTTCACCTAATACAAACTCTGATTTTAAAAACTTGGAGTTAATATCGCCTAACACTTTATAGAAATCAGGAAACTTTGTAACAGCTCGGCTTAATGAATTGCCAACTGCGGTTTTAGTAATATTATCTCTAAATTCTTGCTCAAACACTGCTATCTGCGATAAAGTAAATTCGCCATTGCCATTTGATGTTGGTGTTACGGAAGAAGCCGATACTCTATTAACATCTGGTGTTAAACAATCGTTCATTGCTTCAATGCTCATTACCTAGCACCTCCTGTGTCTAATGCTGTGTTAGAAGATGTAATACCTCTTAGCACGTTTAAGAATGCGTTTACTTTATTCTCTGGTGCAGAATTTAATCCATCGCCTTGATAATAGCTTTCGCCCGTTGTTTTACCTATTGCCTCACCATCAACTACTGGCAATCCTGCCCATTCCTTTGCTAAGTTATTACCAAACGTGTATATAGTCATTGTACCTGCCAAATATGAGTTTAGACCTCGCCTTTCTAACAAAGACATAGCCATTTTATCTTGGTTTGATGGATTAAACAAGTCGCTCTTTGATAAGCCAGCTATTTGATAAAGCGGTGTTGATCTATTGCTTTGTGGATCATTGTTATCAAATCCGCGAAGAGTATCTTCAACAATTTGATAACGACCTAGCGGTTCTGATCCTGACGCTGAATCAACACTTTCTTGATAATCTAATATCTCACCGATAGTCATTGTAGTGATTGGTCGAGATGGCCTTAAGTTGCTTGGTATTTCACCAGACACCGCTTCATAATGACCATAGGCTGCAGACTCTACTGACGCAATGAAGTCCAGTAACGGTGCGACTGAAGATTGTGTTGCCGTCGATACCGTGGTTTGTGTTGCACTATTATCTGTGTTATCATTGCCATCGTCACGAGAAGTTACTCCCCCTCCACCAACTGAATACCGATCTTCTGCTGGGTGGATTGAAGTTGATTGCGTAACTGGTTCTGGCGCCTCAATAGCTGTTGCACTCTTAGATCCTTCAGCCGGATTAGCACCGTCGGCAGAAGCTGCATCGCCGTTAGCCATGTTAATCATTGTATCCATATTAATAGTTCCCGGTGTATTAACATGTATAGCGCCATCTGATCCTAATCTTAATTCTGTATCACCCTTAATATCAAAAGCATCAGTACCATTTGCAAAAACTTGTGCACCAAATATCTCAAGTTTAGATGTACCTTCTAAATATGTAAGATCGGCTTTTAAATGCAATTCTTCCATTGCTTGAATATATACTTTGTCAGATTTAACATAGATACCTTGACCAGATTCAAATTGTACTTCTTTACCTGCTTTAAAAATAAGTGAACTAACGTTAGCTTCAATCTTAACATCAGCAGCTCTTATTTGTGCCTGAATACCAGCAACCATTGTGTATTGATTACCAACTGAGTGTAAGTGATTACCATGAACTAATGTTTCTAAGTCACCGGTAATTTCTTCAATTTTATTGCCGTTTACTTTAACATATGAATTGCCGTTAATAGTTACAGTGCTAAAACCGCCGCCGGCTCCGCCAACAACTTTATGTTCGTTTCTATCTAATACATCATATTGGTCTGACACAGCTTTATTAACAACCACACCACGATGATCTATTTGAATATAAGAACCTGCTTTATGGTATATTGTAATGCGTTCGTTATTTGGTGTATCGTCTAGCTCAATTGTATGAACACCAGATTCAAAAACTCTATTAAATGGATATTGCGGTGCGCCTGCTGGCGGTGGTTCAGACCAACTTCTATCAGGTCTACCTGCAATTTCAACACCTTCAACTCTAGCGGCGTTTTGAGATGTTAAAGATGTTTCGTCTAAGTATTCACCACGAGATCGTCTAGAATTTTGCGGTTGTCCAAAGTCACTGGGGTTAGATCCGCGGGCAAGTAATTCAGCATTTGACAGCGCAATCACACCCCAACCATTTGCTATAGGGTCTACGATTTCTGTCATTTGCGTTGGTATTAATCCAAGAACCATAGGCTGTTGTGCTGCGTCTCCATCTAGGAACGTTCCAAATACAAAACTGTTTAGCGCTGGCAATCCAAGACCTGGGACTCCGTTAGGATCATAATCGCCTTTAACACAAATAGCCCAAGGCAACTCATCAGTTGCAATATCGCTATTAGTTCCATGAATGCCAAAAGCTCTAACTTTAACACGGCCTTCTAATCTTGGATCATTATTTTCTTCAATAACTCCAACAAAGAATAGCGGATTTCTAATACCTTTGCCATGATCAAACATTTGTGTCACCTTTACTCCAGCCAAATTTATATAGTTTTAAACCACAATGCAATGTTCCACTATCGTCGCGGTTATGATTAACGGTATTAACTAAGTACTTACCAGACATTGTAGTGTTAAGGCTAGGAGTACCCGCGATACCGTTTAGTTGTTGAACATCAAGATTAACAATCATCCCAGGGCGAATATCTAAACGCCCTTTCATCTTAGCAGATAATACTGTCTTTGTTAAGTGATGGCCATATGAAACCTTATTACCAACAATCTGTGGCAAATATCTATTAGTGTGCAAGCTGCTAGGAATATCACCGTTGCTTTGGTAATCTTTAAACACAATGAAGTCACGTGCATTTTCATCAGTAAACGTTTTATCTCTAAACGCTGAAGTATGAGTGTCAATAGTTTTATCAACTGGGTCACCCGACATGTCAATGTAGTTTGCATTTTCATCGTACGACCAACTGGTGGTTACTGTTCTTCTTCTTACTAAATCAATTTCTAAAGTTTTGTTTCTATATGCGCCTGAATATAGATCACCAATAGTATCCAATCCTTTATTCATTACAGTTAATTCTTCAATTCTATTAACTTGGTGATCCCTAAACCTTGGATCATACGATGCAGCTGGGGAATAGAATAAATTAATTAAATCATTTCTATTCGCGGTTTTAATAAAAAACTCGTCAGTCGCAAAGTAATAGTTATCTAAAGTTTCAAAAAATTTCCATGAGGACGACGGTGTTTCGGGATTAAAAGCTACACCACACAAGTAATGCATGGCTTCTTCTGGTATATAGTTTGGGATAACCATGTCAGTTATATTAGCTGTCGACTGCAATATGAAATTACGCTCAGGCTCTGCAGTAATTACTTTTCTATAAGCAGCGTATGCAAATGTTCTGTTATTTTCATCTAGGCCAATTCTGTCTGAGTTCAACGGCGAATAATATCCGTTAAATACATAACGCGCAATTTGGTCCATTGATTTATTTTGAAGCCCAGCTACAACTCTTCTTGTGCTTGCTTTATAACTAATTGCAGAAACAAAATTAATTGTGAATAATACGCTGCCCGCACTTTCTGAAACTGTTATTTCGTCAACTTTATATACTTGAACTTTTAAATTAATTTCTGTATTTAAATCATGCCCTTTAATTCTTAAATCAATACTTTCCTCGGCTCTTATTGGAAATCCTTCTAACAAGTTAATTCCATCGAGCAATGTTAACGTTCCAGTATAGCTTGCGCTATCCATGGATTGACTTAAACTAAAACTAACGATTTGCGCAGTGATATTCTGTTCAGAACTACCATCAGAGCTTTTCATTATAGCTTCTTCGATGTCTGCTGCACCTGGGTTAAATTGATTTTCAGACATTACTTACTTTTCATCTTTTTTCTAAATGATTGAGTTACCTGTGGTAAATACGCGTTGTCTACTAGGAATATCTCTTTTTTGTTATTGTTATCAGCTAATTCCTGATCGTAAATACGCCAAGGCTTCCACTCTTCTGGGATAATACGTTTAATGATAATCTTCCGACCTTGTTCTGTACGCAAGATGATGCGATCCTCTTTGCGAAGGTAAATCGTTCTAAACGACTCAGGTGCTAATTTTACAATATCTACTGCCATTTAATTAAACCTCTTTATAATAATATAAAATATTATCAGTGTTATCTTCTCTAGCCCAGTCAACAATATCCTCACCAACTAAGCCTGACTTTTCGCCATACTTTGCAATTAAATATTGATTAAAATCCGCTTCAGCTTTTGGCCAGTCATGATATGGATCCATCATTGAGTTTGAGAAATAAACAACCCAAGTAAAATCAGTACTACCATAATAGAATTCGGCAATATCTTCTGGTCTCTCACCTTCTTTAACAGTATATGGTAAATACATTAAAGGGTTATTAGAAACCTCTTTAGTAAAGTTAGTACGTCGAGTAATATCTCGTACTAGTTTTCCTTCGTATTCTATTAACGGAAAGTTTTCAAAATATTTTGCCATTATCCTGCACTCGCACTAATTATGTTTTGTCTTCTTTGTTCTTCCTCTGAAAGTGTAACATCATTGCCACCTGCTGTGCCATAATCATGTGCCGTTTCAATTTCTAATTCGGTCAAGTTAAGACTAATAGTTACACCAGCAGGCTTACCACCTTTCATAATTGCTACACCGCCACCTGCACCGTAGTCAACAGTAAATTCAGTAATCATTGAGCTCTTATATTTAATGAAGTGATCCGATCTAACACCGAGCAAATAAATATCTACAATAGATGGATACTGCAAAAATGCTTTTGGTATCCCCATTAAATTTGTTACTTCTGGTAAAGCTTTGCGCTTTATTGTTTGAATAATGTTTTTAATTCTTTCTGAGTCAGCTTTACTGTTAGGGTAAAGTTCCCAAGCAAACTGGTGATTTCTTAGATTAACACCTTCAAACG
>OBOU01000069.1_pt1 | contig 12562 bp, 17 predicted proteins | sample 1494291 | NCBI WGS metagenome assembly OBOU01 (sample SAMEA3275627, study PRJEB22092) | marine metagenome | biome: ENV:00000447; feature: ENV:00002042; material: ENV:00002010 | collected 2014-06-20T10:30:00+00 | depth 20 m
CCATCTCAGCGAGAAGTTGAACTACGTGGCTACCAATATATCCAGTAGCACCTGTTACAAGAACCTTACTCATCAGGCTTCACTATAAAGTGGATAATTGCAACTTTTCCGTCAACTTTTTTTACAAAAAATTCTATATTGTGATCAGAAAAGAGTTGGCTCAGTTCCTTCATTGTTCGATCTTCTTTATTGAAAATGTTTCGCATACTTATTACCTTGTTAAAGTTATGGGTGGTGCGCAAGAGGAGTTTCAAAGTCAAATATCGTAGAACGTTAGATATTCTTTGGTATAACTCCACCCCTACCTTGCTAACGACATGCACCTGCCGAGATACTTCCATCAAGCCTTTTGTTGTGACTGCTAAATCACTTCTCATCATATGGGATTTGCTGACCCATACTAGTCGGTGCTACCCAACACGTTCTTGGTGCGAGAGACAGGGATCGAACCTGTGACCTGGACGTTATGAGCGTCTTGCTCTACCGCTAAGCTACTCTCGCACACTGTTCTTGGTATGGATGGTGGGACTCGAACCCACACTGTTCAGATTTTAAGTCTGTTGTCTCCTACCTATTGGACTACATCCACACTCTATTTTGGTGGTCCCGCAGGGACTCGAACCCCGAACATTCTCATTAGAAGTGAGATACTCTATCCAGTTGAGTTACGGAACCAAACTCTTTTATGCCACTTTGGCTATATTCGGACCTATGATACCAGCTTTCAAAACAGTTGCAACTTCTTCAGCCGCCTCGTATGTTTTAAATTCAAGATCGATTACATTTGGTTTTTTAAAGTTGTCATTTTTTTTACCAACCATCACGACATGCTGTACTATTTTTCCGTTTCGTTTTAACAGATATGGCATTTATTCTCCATCAATTGCTTTTTGCATTACGCGGTAAGGAATAGTCCCTATAAACATGTATATAGGCCAAAACACCATATTACCAATTACTATATCCATCATCGTTGAAATTCTAATACATGACGTTGACCATCTACATAAAAACGAATTGTAGAGTGGCTATACACTTCTTTATAAGACTGTTGGTTCACCGTAACGATTTCACAACGTTCTTCATATGAGTAACCAACAATACCTCTTTCTGTTCGTGGCTTAGCGCCATTATCAGCACCAACTAATCCACCGATCACCGCTCCAGCCGCCGCACCACCATCGTCACCAGTTACCCCTTTACCAAGCAGACCACCAATGATCATGCCTAGAAATGCACCACCTGCGGCATCTCCTTCGGTCTTGTACTGGTCATAGACGGGAACTTTCACGTCACGACACTCACGTACCTGAGTAGGGTTGTTGACTACTACGGTCTTATTATGATGGAATACTGCTACATCACTAGCGTTCCCATTTGCCGTAGCTTGTGTTGCAGTAGCCAGAGCGGCTACCAATACTAATTTCTTAAAATGCTTCATCGGGTTGCTTCCCATAGGTTTTTGTTAAATCTGTTAATGGTTCTGTATCAAAGTCAGACAAGACAGAAAATGCATCAGTATCTGGTACGTTATCTAAGTGTGCTTCCCAGTATTTATCTGCAATATCTTCAATAGTCATTCCTTTAACTTCATCAGGCATTGTATCCAAAGCCCAATCCATAATTTCAGCAGTTACTTCATCTTCATATGAAGTTTCAAAGCCTAGCTCACTCATAACACTTTCCTTGCATATTTAACAACCATCTTATCAATGTTATCTAGCTTTACTTTATCATAAGCATTCTCAGCAAGATTTTCTCCGACACGAGACATCGCATTGAGAATTTCCAGAGGAACATCAGAATTTCGATAGTTCTCAGAATACTCCATCATCTTGCGACCAAGATTAGCCACTTGTTTTTGGGTTTCAGTAACCTCGAAAAATGTAAGATCAGTTGTACTCATTTGGTTTCCTTTATGTTAAGTGTATATTACACTACTATTTGATTGTTGTCAACTCGAAAGTTTAATTTTTTTAGCGAAAGATTCTACAAGAGGGACTGCACCACTAAAAGCTTCATCTTCCCACCAACGGGAATCATACGGAAGTTCCGTACCTTCGTCAAGCAATGCACCAAGATTTTGTGTCATGTATTGCTTAACATGAATCATCTCATGCGCAACTGTTGTAAACACCGATCCCATATCATCATTTCGCTTAACCAAGATAGTGTACTCACCATCATCGTCATCAAAACACAATCCTCTGTTACCAACAAGATCAGCAGATTCGATGCTAATCTTCCGTGGAATAATTCCAAAATGTTTACAGATGTAGTAAACAAAGTCATCTAACAAAGCATCATACTCTTCGTTAACTGCAATATCGATTATCATACACCAACCTCTTTTGAAAAGATATGCCACATAGCTTCTTCTTGCTCATAAGCTTCTTTCTCCCATGGACGATCTGAATAAGGAACATCAACGACCTCACCTTTCCAGAGATTATCTGAATTTTCGTGAGACAAGTCGCCTTCAACATACTGCTTAACGTGAACCATCTCATGAAAGATAGTACGGATTAGTTCGTTCTTGCTTTGATCTGGATTGATACCGACAACGATGTCTTCACCTTCTTCAAAGTCAACATACCCACCATTCTCTACACCCTCGAATTCTATCTCTAGGTCAACATTAAGATCAAGGAAGTCACAAGCAAAGACAACAACTTTGTCCATTAGCTTGCTTGATAACTTCTTTGGTTTGGCATAGGCAGTGTAGTACATGTTAATCCTAAAATTAGTTCAAGAAAGCTAAAACGTCAAAACCCATGAGGTGTAGCCCTACGACGAACATAGCAACATAGAACAGCCTTGTCAAGCCAAGATTAAGATTAAATCCTGAGTTGTTATCATTATCATTATTATTTTCCATTATTTTATTCCTTCTAAGTCGTTTTCAAATTGATCTTTAGGTGTTGTTGCTTCCCAGAACTTGAGGCGTTCCTTACAATCAGCAATTTGCTGTTTGAGGTCTTTAACCATTTCGTCCGTCAGTGATAGCATATTGATTCTGAGAAGTTTGTCAACATCTAATTCTAATGCATCAGTAACTTTTAATATCTGTGTAGCAATAACATCCTTCTTTTTGTTTTTAAACTGAATTGTCCCATCTAGCACTGCTTGGATAAATTGCATCTTAACTTTGAGCCAACGTGATTCTTCAGTCTCTTGTTTCTTTCGTAGATTAATTCTTTCTTGCAAGACAGTCAAGCGGTAATCGACAAAATCTTTAATCAGATCACGTTCGTCTGTATACTCACGCAACTTACCGTTCTGATCAATCACAGTAAGGTTTTCTGTTAGTGGTTTGCTCAACTTGAACTTACGGATGATACGGTCATCTGTCCAAGACTTAGCTGACGCCAACTTTAGTTTAATAACAAATCTAAAACCAGATTTATCACACAAGTCTTCGTATGACACGATGTCGTTGTTGTCCTCTAATGTGTCGAGTACCTTGATGTAACCCTCACGGTCAAATCCATAAGGTACTTCGGTGATGACCATCACAGTTTTACTTCTACGCTCAAAAGAACCAATGACTTGGTATTTGTTTTCTTCTTTATTATATTCTACCTTGCCACTAAAGTCTGGAAAGGTGATAGGAAGCTTTCGTGCAATAGAACCTTTCGCAAGATATTCTTTAACTGCTTTGGCAAGATGCTTTGTACTTCTTGGTAGAATACTAGTAGCAAAACCAGTAGCAATGCCCTTAGCACCATTAGCCAATACTAAAGGTAGTACAGGCAGATAGAATGATGGTGGCTCATGCTCTGGATCATCATGTACTGGTGACAACTCAAGGTCTTTGATATACGTCTCAAAGTTTTTATGTACACGAGTGTATACATAACGTGCCGCACCCGCTTGTTGAACAAGCCTAGTACCAAATGATCCACGACCTTCAACCAAACAAACATTGTTATTCCAAGATGCCGCCATTAATTGACCTGCACCTGCGGCTGATGTTTCACCGTGATTGTATCCGTAATCTGAGATAATACCCGCAACAGCCGATACTTTCTTGAAGTCTCGCTTAGAGTTTAGCAAAGATGAATACAAATAGAACCGCTGAACTGGTTTCAGACCATCGATCATATTTGGAATGGCACGAGACTCAACCGTGTACATAGCAAAGTCAAGCCATTCGTTCTTGGCAACATTGCTAATCGGATAGTCCGTAGTGGACTTATCATCTTTTGTAAATTCTAGTAAACTCATCTACCGTCCTCATCTGATTCAAAGCAAGGCTCATACTCTTCTTCGTATTGTGCTTGCGCTTCTTCTTCAGTCATTTGCTCTTGTAGCTCAACTACATAGTTTCCCATTTTACTCATTTCAGATAATTCCCATCTATGTCATAATGTTTACTGTTGTATATCGACCAAGCAATGCAGTTGTACCACTTATAACCAAATGGTTGCGCTCTTAGCTTCTTATACCACAATCTGAATCTTACCAGTCTTTCCAATTGGTGTCAACCCCCTACGAAAACATGAACTGTTTACGTAGTGCCGAATCTTTACCAAACATCATTTGGAACATAGACGCATCGTCAACGGTAACAGTGTCGTACTTTGGTTTGTTAATAATCACATCATATTCTTCTTCAGTCAAAGAGCCAAGCCCCTTAATGTAACGATGCTTCCAACCAGATGGGTTGTCTGTTTTGAACTTCGATGCTTCTTCGTATCCGTAGAACCACTTCACCTTCTTATCTTTAGTTGAGATCATAATTGGTGTTCGAGTAATCTTAACTCTTCGCTCAGATAGCAGTCTAGGCCAAAACTTATAGAAGAAAGCAATCAGCAATGGACTGATGTGTCCGATACCATCGTGGTCAGCATCTGTAAGAGTTGCGATGTTCTCATATTGCATATTGTCTACGCTATCTGGATCATTGATATTCAAACCAAGTACAGCAACCAACTCAGACAACTCTTTGTTCTTGAGAACGTCTGCTGGCTTCATGTCCCACGTATTCATAATAACCCCTCTGAGCGGCATAGCGCCCACCTTATCGGCGTTACGAACTTTCAGTAGGAACCCCATGGCAGAATCTCCCTCGACAATCTTAAGTGTTGCTGAGGGCTTGTTAGCGGCAATGTGCTTGGCTACCTTTACCTTGCGAAGGTTCTTTTGAGCTAGAGTAGCGGCTCGTTTATCTTGCGCTAACTTCTTAGCCAACTGAGCCTCAATGATTGGTTCGATGATCGAAGGTGTATTCATGATCTTTTGCGAATAGAACACAAAGTCCTTAACGCCAGACTCAAGATAATGTGCTTTGACATTACCCATTGGATTTGTCAAACGCTCTTTTGTTTGTGAATCAAACTTCGGATTGACAAAGTTACGACTGAACATCACGAACGATAACCCACTCTTGATTGTGATCTTAGCCATTTCGATCTTATACTTACGCTTGATCTTAACAACAAGTTCGTCAACGATACCATTCATCACGAAGTCAACGTATGTGCCGCCTTGGCGTGTGTTCACACCATTGACATATGAGTTTGATCTGAAACCGTCTTCACTGGATGCAATGAAGAACGAGAGGTTGTCGCTCTTTTCAATAATAGAAGCTTCACCCTCTTGGATGAACATCTCAGAATATTTCTTAAGGTTATTTACCTTGATGCGTTTCTTATTGAAAGAGAAAGCAATCTCAGGGAAAGCCATTTGTAATGCAATCAAACGATCTTCAAGCAAAGCAAGAGTGTCGAGATCATTAAGGTTGTTCACCTCAAACAAATCAAAGTCTGGTACGAATGACACCTCAGTACCATTGCCAGTCTTTTCTTTCTTTGTCTCACGTATCTTTTCAGCACCATTAGTGCATGACACTTGAAGGATAGTACCATTAGACCAAGTTTTGCCAATGAACTTAGCTGATAGGAAGTTAGTAGCGGCTGAGCCAACACCATTCGTACCAATAGTCACACGTTCATCATCAAAGGACGTACCCGCATTAACTCTAGTCCAAGCCGCTGTAGCCCTAGCTATAGTCTTCTTGGTGGTTGCATCGAACACATCCTCATGTGGGATACCACGTCCGTTGTCAGAGATAGTAATAGAGTTATCCATCTTGACTGATACGTCGATCTTATTGGCGTGTTTAAAGTTTGTTCGAATCGCCTCATCTATTGAGTTGTCGAGTATTTCATCTACCATTTTAGATAGTGCAGGAACGTACTTTGCAGTTTTCCATTCACCCATAACAAATCGCTCAACTTCCTCAAGGGAACTTGAACCCATATACATGCCAATACGTTCTCTGACGTGTTGACGTGCTGTTAAAATTTTAAAATCTTCTGCCATGTGGCCTCGCTATTCTCAGGATTGATCAATAATCCTTATTTAGTAACATTTATAAATAGTATCATAGAAAAGAATGATTGTCAAATAGGAAAGTTTTGAAAATGAATACTAATTACCTATCACCCATCGGTTTTACTGTGGCTGTGTCTCGTTTGCCTAACGTAGAGTTCTTCACACAGAAAGCATTTATCCCAGGCGTCACATTGGAAGCACCACAACTAGTAAACCCCATGGGCAACTTGTTTGTTGCTGGTGACAGATTGGCATACCAAGATTTGGATTTGAGTTTCCTTGTAGACGAAAACATGGATAACTATATGGAATGTTACAATTGGATGAAGGCTTTATCAAGCCCAGAAAAGTTCGATGACTACAAACCATTAGAAGATGGGGTTGAAGGTCTTAATAGTGATATCAGCATTTTGATCTTGAACAGCAACAAAAATCTAAACGTGAAGTTTAACTTCTTGAACTGCACACCAGTATCTCTGAGTGCTGTAAATCTTGACGTGACTGGAACTGATGTTTTTTACCCAGAAGTTAACATGTCCTTCAGATATGACAGGTACACCTTCGAAAAGGTTGCTTGACAACATCCAATAACTGTGATATAATTCTCTTATTACATTAGAGAGGGATATGTCTTGGAAAATAAAATCAGTGAGATTTGGTCAGAAGATTCGAAGATCAACGAAAACGACTTAATGAATGAGTTGCGGAATATCCCTTCGCTACACAGTAAATATTACAACATGTATTACACAGAAGCATTGCGTGTTAAGAAGCTCAAGGGCGACTACAAAGAACTTGAGATGGACAAGCGTGACTACTATAGTGGTGAGATGGCTGAAGAAGACTTGCGAGTTCGTGGTTGGAAGCCATTTCAAAGAAAAGTAATACGTGCTGACTTGGATAAACATATTCAATCGGATAGAGATATTATCAACCTAAGCCTTAAGATTGATTTCCATACAGAGAATGCGAACTATCTTGAGAGTATTATTAAGACTATTCACAGTCGAAACTTTATTATTAAGTCTATGGTAGACGTGATCAAGTTCCAAGCAGGTGAATATTAACCATTAGCCACCTTGTATAAATAGTAGCATATACTATGAACAAGTGAGGTTAACATGGCTGAAGTAATTACTGTTGAACAACTAGATGCTATCAATCTTAAGGTGACTGCCGACCCAGGCATTCGTCAAGAGATACAGCAGTTCTTTTCGTTTAGACCAGCCAATTATCAATTCACACCAAGTTTCAAAAATAAAATCTGGGATGGTTTTATCAGATTATACTCCCCAATGCGTCCTACCTTATTAGTTGGTTTGATGAAGAAACTAATCATCTTCGCAGAGGATCGTGGTTATGACATCAATGCTCCTGATCATTTGATTCATGGAGAAGATGGTATTGCTGACGATTATGGCATTACACTAGCCAAGGAAGTAAACTGTAAGTTTGTTCCGAGAGACTACCAAAACAGATACGTTGTTGATGCCTTGCGTGATAGTAGATCATTATCTTTGTCACCAACATCGTCTGGCAAGTCTCTGATCATTTATTTGATACAACAGCATTATTACAAAAATTTAAATCATAGAACACTTATCATTGTTCCAACAATCTCACTTGTCCACCAGATGGAAGGTGATTTTATTGATTATGGTTGTGACCCCAATGCAATCCACAAGATTAAAGGTGGTGCTGAGAAGAATACAGATAGACCTATTGTCATATCTACATGGCAGTCGCTAGTTAAACTTCCTAAAGAATGGTTTGGTCAGTTTAAAGTAGTTCTTGGGGATGAGGCACATCAGTTCCAAGCCAAGTCACTTCAGAAGATCATGAGTATGATGCCCCAATGTTATTACAGACATGGGTTTACTGGTACATTGAAAACAGAAGAAAGTAAGACGCACCAACTTGTTCTCGAAGGATGTTTTGGGTCTGTTAGACAACACGTTACTACCAAGAACCTTATTGATGATGGTACTGTAGCTGACTTTGATGTTAAAGCGATTGTTCTTTCTCATAACAAAGAAATACGTAAAGGCTTCAAGAAGGCTATTAATAAACTTGAGAATAATAAAAAGTTTCCTGCCGAACGTGAGTTCTTAGTGAACTGCGAACGAAGAAACATATTCCTAAGAAATCTACTATGGTCACTGGAAGGTCAAAACAACTTGGTCTTATTTGATTTAGTTGAGAAACATGGTAAACTTTTAGAACCCCTCTTTTCCAAAGAGGGCAGAGAGCTACATTTTATTCATGGTGGTGTTAAAGGTGAAGAGCGTGAACGTATTAGACATTTAGTTGAGAATGATCCTGAGAAGAAACATGATATCCTTGCTTCATTTGGTACTTTCTCTACTGGTGTTAACTTAAAACGTTTAGATAATGTTATCTTTGCCTTTGGTGGTAAGTCAGAGATTAAAGTGCTACAGTCTGTTGGACGTGCATTAAGAAAAGGTAATGGTTCTGATAAAGCTGTTCTTTATGATATTTCTGATGATTTGTCATCTGGAGCATACACTAATTATACATTAGATCATTTCCGTAAAAGAATTGAAATGTATGGAGATCAGCAGTTTAAGATGAAGATATTTACTGTAGAGATATAGCCTTAAACAGCATTAAAGAATCTATTATTATATCATAAGGGTTAACCCTATTATACACGCCATGAAAAGTTTGTCAAGTAAAAAATGCATGGTTGACAGATTAAGGTAGTTATGGTATACTTAAAGAAATCATAAGGAGATATTTATGGCACGTCGAGCTAAAAAGAATTATGTAAACAACAGAGACTTATTAGATGCTTTAGTCAAATACCAAAGCGATTGTAAAGACGCAGAAGAGGCAGGGGAAGACTTGAAACCTCGTGTCCCAGATTATATTGGAACTTGCATCTTTCAAATTGCAACACGACTATCCACCAAACCAAACTTCAGTGGTTACACATATAAAGATGACATGATCTCTGATGGAATTGAGAATTGTCTATTGTATATTGGCAACTTCAATCCAGAGAAATCATCCAATCCATTTGCGTACTTCACACAGATCATTTGGTATGCATTCTTAAGACGTATTGCCAAAGAGAAAAAACAGATGTATATTCGTTTCAAGTCAAGCCAACAGATGATTTCAACAGGTGGAACATATGAAGGTGGTGATGAGGTATTAAATCTGTATACAAATGCCGACTATATGAATACATTTGTTCAAGACTTCGAAGACAAGATTGAACGTGACAAAGCTAAGAAAAAAGAAGACGCAAAATCAGTTGATGCCAAAAAAGAGGACTAAAGATGAAAATCGCAATCATCACCGATATGCACCTTGGAGTACGTGGAGACTCCAAGGTGTTCTTGGATCACCAAGAGAAATTCTTCTCTGAGGTATTCTTTCCATATATCGATTCGAATGATATCAAGACTGTTCTTGATCTTGGTGATACCTTTGATCGTCGTAAGTATATTAACTATGTAACTCTTAATAGAGCTAAGAAGTTTTTCTTTAACCAACTCCAAGAAAGAAACATAGAGTACCATGCTATCACAGGCAACCATTCCGTTTACTATTCAAACACCAATGAGATCAACTCAATGGATTTGTTGCTTCAAGAGTATGACAACTTTCACATTTACGAGTCTGCCCCAGTAGATTTGACGTTTGGCTCCACTAATGTGGTTATGGTTCCATGGCTGACTAAAGACAACATTCAGAACTCACTAGATGTTTTGAAAACAAGTAAGGCTCATATCTGTATGGGTCACTTCGATATTGTTGGCTTTGAGATGTTGAAGGGTACTTTATGTAGTCATGGATTGAACAAAGAAGTATTTACTCACTTTGAGTCTGTTTACTCTGGACACTTCCATCACCCATCTGAGTACGGCAACATCAATTACCTTGGTGCGCCATATGAAATGACATGGAGTGATCACGGCGGCAAACGCGGCTTTAGAGTTCTTGACACTGAAACACGTGATCTTGAATGGGTTCTTAACCCCACACCGATATACCACAAAATCGAATATGATGATGCTGATATGACAGTTGAAGATGTTGAGGCACTTGATATCTCTAACATCAATAATGCTTTCATTAAAGTCATTGTGAAAAACAGAACTAATCCGTATGTATATGATTTATTCCTTGACAAACTATCCGATAGTGGTGCATCAGATGTGAAATCTGTAGAAGATTCGCTAAACTTAGAAGATAGTGGCGTTGAGGAAATACTTGATCAGAGTGCTGACACCAAGGATATTCTCCACAGCTACATTGAGACTTTAGATACAGCGGCTAACAAGGCGGCGATTAAACAGATTGTTGATGAACTATACAATGAGGCACTAAGTCTATGAAAATACAATTCCAAAGTGTGCGATATAAAAATCTCTTGTCATCTGGCAACGCTTGGACAGAGATACAGTTAGACAAGAGTAGAACAACACTGATTAGTGGTTCTAACGGTAGTGGCAAGTCTACACTGTTGGACGCTATTGTATTTGCACTGTATGGTAAGGCTTTCCGTAAGATCAACAAAGCACAACTTGTCAATAGTATTAATGGGCGTGAGACAATGGTTGAGGTGGTCTTTAAGATTGCACAAAACTATTACAAGATCGTCCGTGGGATTAAACCTAACGTATTCGAGATTTGGAAGAATGGCGAACTTGTCGATCAAGAAGCGGCTACTAAGGATCAACAATCATATCTTGAGCAAACTATTCTTAATCTTAATTACAAGTCGTTCAATCAAATTGTTGTTCTTGGCTCTGCTACCTATGTCCCATTCATGGAACTGACTGCACAAGCAAGACGTGAAATCATTGAAGACCTCTTGGACATTCAAGTATTCTCTACGATGAACACTCTACTGAAAACACGTGTGTCAGATAATAAAGTTGATATTAATGATAATAATTACAAGATAGATTTGACTGAGACTGAGCTTCGATCAGCAAAGGAACACAACGCATCTATCCGTGCTATCAAAACAGAAGAAGTTGATAAGATCAAAGAGAAGATGAAAGGTCACCTCGACAGTATTAGTGAGGCACAGAAATGGATAGAAACTACTCAGGACATTATACAAGTAATTATTGATGATATTTCTGACAAGGCTGAGATGAAATCCAAGGAACATAAGGCAAACGAACTTCGCCGCAACATAGAAATTACGATGGCGAACCATAAGAAAGAACTGTCGTTCTATCATGATCACAATGATTGTCCTACATGCAAGCAAGGTATTGAACATGACTTTAAAGCCAGTATCGTTGCTGAAAAAGACAAAAAGATCATTGAGTTGCAAGAGGGGCTAGAAAAATTAGCAGTGAAGCGCAAAGTCTATACTGATCGTCTTGAGTCTATATCTATTCTTGAAGATCAAATCCGTGATGGTAATATGAAAATTGGTGATCACAGAGCCACTATTAAGATGGCTAAAAGCGCCTTAATATCTTATAAAAACGAATTAGATACAGCGGAGAAAGATGTCGAAGCTATCGATACAACAAAGCTTAATGCTTTGAATGAAACACTTCGAAGCACAAAGTCTGATCAAGAAACGTTACATAAAGACAAAGAAACACTTTCGGTTGTGCAAGCTATCCTAAAAGATGGTGGCATCAAAACACGTATCATTAAGCAGTACATCCCAGTGATGAACAAGCTGATTAATACATACTTGGGTGCTTTTGATCTGTTCGTTGACTTCCAACTTGATGAGAACTTCAATGAGGTTATCAAGTCAAGGTTCCGTGATACCTTTTCATACGCATCTTTCTCTGAGGGTGAGAAGTTGCGCATTACATTGTCAATCATGTTGGCTTGGCGTTCTGTGGCTAAACTACGCAACAGTGTGTCAACAAACTTGCTATTGTTGGACGAAACGCTAGATGGCGCTTTAGACGCAGTAGGCATTGAGAACTTGATTGATCAACTACACAACTTAAATGCAGATGATAACATATTCGTGATCAGCCATAGGGGCTTGCAGTTTGGCGATAAGTTTGATTCTAACATAACCTTCCAGAAGGTTAAAAACTTTAGCGAAATTGCTTAATGAGGAGAGAACTATGCTACATTCAATAGAAGACTTACTAAAAAGAATTAATGTAATGCACGACAAAGCTGTTCTATTACACAGGGTGCGTAATGAGTTTGCTGAGATTTCTTATAAAGAATATGATAAAGCGGCCTGTCAAGCACTTAT
>OBOU01000071.1_pt1 | contig 12503 bp, 21 predicted proteins | sample 1494291 | NCBI WGS metagenome assembly OBOU01 (sample SAMEA3275627, study PRJEB22092) | marine metagenome | biome: ENV:00000447; feature: ENV:00002042; material: ENV:00002010 | collected 2014-06-20T10:30:00+00 | depth 20 m
CTCTAGCAACTCCTGAGCTATAACACCCATAGAAGATTTGCTTTCACCCAACTTGTTATACGTAACACCGCGAATCTCAGAAACGTTATTTAACGCATTTGGTATTGTTTCTATATTTTCTTTGACCCTCGCATCGGCGAACGCTGTAATATCACCCGTTGCTGTAAAGGCACCGGCTAGCGCATTACCACTAGAAGACAAATTTCCTAAGCCGACTTCTCCCGGACTATCTATAGTACAATTTAAAGTGACTGCACCAGAAGTGCCACCACCGGACATTCCGGTACCAGCAGTAACAGCTGTTATATCACCAGTATTGCTAGTATAGCCCGCGTCGTTATTAAAACCGCTAATGTTTACATTTGCCGGGTCGCCTGTAATTTCCTCCCAAGCCACGCCTGTTATAAAACTACTGTCGTTGCTAAATATGCTTAGCCCTATTTCGTTGGCGGCTTTTCTGCGCTCAGCCCCGTTGTCTAGTACGATAAACTCGTCAGCACCAATCATGGTTTGAGTCATGTCAGCCAACTCAGATAAGTCGAGGGAAATAGTAACGGAGCCACTAGTCGCCACGCCGTCTAACCCCGTAGCTGTACTTACACCTGTTATTGTACCTGTGTTGGCGGTGTACCCAGCGTCATTAGTCCATTGGTCGTTACTACCAGACTTATTCGTAAAAGTTTGTGTATTGCTTGCAGTTGTAGTACCACTGCCTGTACCCGCTCCAATGAGACTTCTCATTTCCGCGGCTGATATTCCTGAATTTAGCGAAGGAGTAGTTCCGTTAGATAAAACCGCTGGTGTTCCACTGTCTGTTACCTTAGCAGTATTTGCGGTAATAGCTGATGCTTGCCCACTTGTAATTCCTGTTTTAGCCGTATTGGCCGTAATAGCACTTGCTTGACCAGACGTTATACCGGTCTTTGCTGTGTTAGCAGTTATCGCGGAAGCCTGTGAAGATGTTATGCCTGTTTTTGCTGTGTTAGCAGTTATCGCGCTTGCTTGACCTGAGGTAATTCCGGTTTTAGCTGTATTGTTCGTAATCGCAGTAGCCTGTGATGAAGATATAGTAGTTGTATTACCGGCTTTAGCGGTCGCTGCGGTTGTACCTATAACCATAGATACTTTAGCTGTATTAGCGGTTATTGCACTAGCTTGTCCCGAAGTGATTCCTGTCTTGGCTGTATTGTTTGTGATCGCAGTGGCTTGCGAGGACGTAATACCTGTCTTAGCATTATTAGTTGTTATATTACTTGCTTGAGTAGTTGTAATACCAACTTTAGCCGTGTTGTTTGTTATAGCAGTTGCTTGGGCAGAGGATATAGTCGTTGTATCCCCAGCCATTGCTCTATCAGCTGATGTACCTATTATTAAGTTAGATGAACCTGTCGCTCCAGTGCTTACCGCTGTAATTCTACCGTAAGCATCTATGGTTATATTATCTATTTTAGTACCATTGCTTGTGCTGCCATAGCTTCCCGCTCCAGCGCCACCGGTTGCCATATTTATGGTGACTGTTCCGGAAGTACCACCACCTGATAAATTGGTTCCAGCAGTAACACCAGTGATGTCCCCTGCATTGCTTGTGAAAGGCAGATCTTGTACTTGTGCAAATTTTACATTGTTAGATCCATCAGAAAACATAATGTTGTCTTCAAGAGCTACCGCTGTACCTGCACTGTCTGCGGCTGTGAGGACAATGTTGTCCGTCCCCGCATAATCTACGTTTACTGTAACAGTCCCGGAAGTACCGCCACCAGACAAACCCGCGCCGGCAGTAACTCCATTTATATCCCCTGCTGAGGTTATATAACCAGCGTCATTGGTCCATTGTAAGTTAGAACCACTTTTGTTAGTGAATGTTTGTGTGTTAGATGCGGTGGTAGTTCCCGTTGTGCTCGATGTTCCTGCTCCAATTAAGGTTCTTACTTCAGCCGCAGATATACCGCTATTTAAACTTGGTGTTGTACCATTAGACAGAATTGCGGGAGTACCTGTATCAGATACCTTACCATTGTTGGTAGTTATGTTTGATGCTTGGGTTGTAGATATTGTTGTTGTATCACCAGCCATCGCTCTACTAGCTGTTGTTCCAATAACCAGTGAAGACGTACCGGCTCCTATGAGCGACCTCATTTCTCCCGCTGATATATTTGTATTAAGCGATGGAGCGGATCCATTAGATAATACCGCAGGTAGGCCTGAATCAGTTACTTTAGCGGTATTCGCTGTGATGGCACTAGCCTGACCTGAAGTGATACCGGTTTTAGCTGTATTGGCAGTTATAGCACTTGCTTGAGATGATGTGATGCCAGTCTTAGCGGAGTTTGTTGAGATAGCTGATATTTCACCAGAAGTAATAGTTCTAGTATCGCCCGCCATTGCTGTTTCACCAGTTGATCCAATTTCTAGATCAGTGTAGCCTGCACCATTGGTTATTGCATTATTGTTTAATGATATATTAGCTGAACCATTAAAACTTACTCCAGCAATTGTTCTTGCATTTTGAAGCACCGTTGCTGAGCCAGCGTTTCCTGTAATAGTTGTTTGAACTACGTTATTAACAACACCGAGGTTGGTGCGGGCAGCGGACGCGCTTGACGCCCCTGTTCCCCCGTTAGCAACAGATAAATCCGTGCCTGACCAATTCCCGTTGTTGATGCTGCTTAGGGCCGCTAATGACCCTAAGCTTATCCAATTGACCTTGGTACCTGTTGAAGAAAGCACCTGGCCAGAAGTTCCTAAATCGCCGTCTTTATCCTCTATTCCAGCGGTTAGGCCTACATCGTTTAAAAACTTCATATATTATATTTTATTATCCTATTTTTTGAATCAACACTCTGATGCTGTTGGTAGGTGTTGCTCCAAATGATATACCTACAGTATTTGTTGATGCACGATCAATATCAGCGTATACAGTGTCAAAAGTTGTAATGTCGTACAACTGAACAATAACATCCTTAGTACCTAAATTATGAGTAACTGTTGCGTTAGCCGTAATAGTATCGGCAAAGGTTACTTCACTGTTTAATACACCTGCTGCTTGTGCTGGAGTAGATTTTTTAGGTACACTTTCGCCATCGGTAAGCATTATAAACTCGTTACCAGCTGCTCTAGTAAGTTCACTAAAATCAAGACTTACTGTAGGGGTGCTTCCCTCGCCAGTACCGGTTGTATTATCTAAACCTGTTCCTGTAGCTAATGTTTCAACATAAGCCCCAGTTGTTTCAGTACCCAGTATAACACCGTTGTTCTTTATAGTAACCGCACCTGCCGCACTAACTGCAAAGTTATCAGAGCTAAATGAGGCGATACCCGCAACAGTTGTTGTTGCTAAATCAACGTTCCCCTGTACGGTTGTCCAGTCCGATAGCGCGGTTGGTGAGTCTGAATTAGCAATAAGTAAATCACCGATGCGCACTTGCTCTGTAAAGAATGAACCATCAGCGGTAACCGCCCACTGGAATCCCTGAAGAATACTAATAGTTGGTGTAGAGTCTAGATTCGGTACGTTTGTGCTAGCGTTGTATCCACCTTGGAAAGATGATGCACCTGCCACTGCAGTATCAACATATGTTTTAACAGCTCCTAAAGCAGCCATCGGTATGTCTTCCAAAGCTGTTTTTACAACATCCTTGTTTGAAGTACTAGTGTCTGAAAACGCTATTATATCTGCGCCTACCGCGGTTGCTGCTGATCCACCTGCTAATATATAGTTAGCCGTGGTTGCGTAAGACAAACCAATTGTTGGGTTTACAGTGCTGGTACCCGTAACTCTAATACCATCGCCGGCGGAAACGTCTGTTACAGTACCCGCGTTAGTAGTATAACCAAAGTCTGTTACAAAAGTGTTTATCTGATCACCAGTAGCAAGGTTTGTTCCTGCAGCAGCCACCGCAGCAGTGTTAGCGGCAACTGTCGGTGCAGCAGCTGTACCACCAATTGTGATTGTATTTGCATTACCTGTAGCAACACTTGTTACCGTACCGACATTAGCTGTAAAAGGTAAATCACTTACATTACCAAAAAGAACATTATTAGAAGTATCTGAATATGGTATCTTAAACCCATCTTCAAGAGTTGTACTAGAATCATCTGTACCTGAAAGAATGTAGTTGTCTGTTCCGGCGTAATCTAAAGTAACATTACCTGAGCCTGTAATTGTACCGCCTGTTAATCCATCGCCAAAGGCTATAGAAGTAACTGTACCACCAGAGTTTTGATCTGTTGCCCATGATGGCACACCAGATGCTACCTTTAATACCTGCCCAGCTGATCCAATGCCTAACTTAGCCAAAGTAGTGGTAGAGTCCGCATAAAGTATATCACCAACCGTATAGCCAGTTTGTCCAGTACCACCATTTGCAGCAATCAATGTACCACCTAATGTTAATGTTCCGCTCGAAGTAATCGCACCACCTGTTAGTGTAAGGCCAGTAGTGCCACCAGAACCCGATACGCTTGTTACTGTACCACCACCAGAAGCGGAGATTGCATTAAATACTGCTTGTGAATCAACTAAGTAATTCTGACCATCTGCCACAGCACCGGTTAGAATTTCAAATTTAGGTATCGGTCCGCCTGCATCTGCTATTGCTAGCTGAACACCAGTGTTACCGGTAGCTTTAAGGTCAACCGCGGTAATATCACCCTGAGGTGCCACATCTCCCCAAGCGCCGTTCGCGTATACCCTTAGCTTGTCCGTTGCTGTGTTGAAATAAATTTGCCCTTCAACTCCGGTAGCCGGGTCCGCGGCAAGGTTTTGAGCGGCTACGTTAAGTAGCTCGTTGTTGTTCAGGTCAATACCTGCTAGAAATTTAATAGCCATGCTTTTTTGTTTGTTTTAGTTTAAATATGCTTTGCCACTAAACGCAGCGGTGAATGTTATTGTTAATGAATTGTCATCAATGTAATTAACCTCTCCTACAACCCGCGTATTGGCAGAGTCCACGACTGAAACAGAAGGAAACTTACCCAGATTGTGAGTTATGCTCCAGGAAGTTGCTGGATTTGACTGCGTAAATGTAAAATTTAAATCACCGCCACTGTTAATAGCAGGATATACTGCAAAACCGTAATATTTGTTGCCAGTTATGTTACCGTTAGCTGTAACTAAGGTAAAAGTAGCGTCATAATACCTGTCGTCGGAGGGATCAACCGTAAAAGTGTTTAATACATAGACACCAAAGTTGTTCGGGTTGTCTAATCTAGCTAAAATAACATTATACCCTATTAATGTAGTTAAATAAGCGCTGACATCTACCCCAGCGGCAGACGTATCAGTAAATCTTAAGGCAGTAATGCTGGAAAACGCCGCATTTGTACCCGGACCAGAGATAATTCCCTCGGTTGCATCGTCAACTAGGAAGCTGTAGTTATTTTGCCCAGCAATTCTTAAGCTGCCTGAAGCGTTCATCCAGCTAGAAATTCCGTTTAGCGTGTAGTTTTTGGTTATCAGACCCGTTACATCAGTACCGATTACCTTGTCGGTACCCGTAACGTCTGTATCTACCGGGTATGTACTTATTCTAGCCATTATACATGTTATATTTTGTAGTTCTTACCACTTTCTTTTTTAGTGCCCTCGCCATCGTTACCCCTGTTTTGTGCAGGAGACTCCCAACGCTGGTCTTTATGATCGTAATCCTTACCTTCAGCTGCCGACGGGTTCGCCCTGGCCTCACGTTGCGCGTGTGCTTTTTTAGCTCTCCGAGCTGGCGTCATTGCATACGCCTTATCGCGAGCCGCTTTATCGCGACGTGCTTGGGGAGACAGCCTTTGTGCCATGTTATATATTATTAGTTACGGTCATACCTTGTATGATCACGCGGTTGTGGCGGTAATTAATAAGCGACAATAGCTTGCTACTATATATTATAATACCCTATCGTCACGTTTTAAGAACGAACCTATTCCGAAGGAATTTTTTTTTATTTTTTATACTCATTTAAATATAAATAAAGCAAAATTAGCCTTTTTATATCCCCCGGAATATAATTTGTTAGATAAATAGAGGTATTGTGTTACACACTTATATACGAACGAATCCCCCAATGCGGAAAGCTGTTTCTTTTGACCAGCCCCTGCCTCTGTTCCTGTTTTGCGTTCAGGGTTATCCTGTTCCTGTTCTGGTCCTGACTGTCTGCTAACTGTGCTCTGTCCTGTTCCCTGTAAATGTTCTGGGTTTTCCCCTGGTCTGTGCCTGTGTCTGTACACGGTCCTGTGCCTGGTCCTGTACCTGTACCCTGGTCTGTACCCTGTCCCTGTACCATGGTCCCTGCTGTCTGATCTGTAATCCGCTGTATAGCATTTACATACTTAACACGATAGGTATTCGATAATATATATGTAACCAAAAGATACTTACTATGACTTCAACACATGACACAACAATCGAACTGCTCAACGACCTTTATCTGATTGTATCAGCAACTGACCTCAGCCGCAGTCGAGTTGACAAACCAGCGATCTTCGCCTACCTTGACAGACATATCAAACTGAATGAGGACTTAGCCGAGATTGAAAGAGACTACTGGGAGTCACGAGACTAACACGATACACTCTCGATAATATAAATGAATAAAGAATAATACTATGATACTTACATTAACATGCCCTAACGGCACCATTATCAACATGAGTCCTTACATCCTTCAACAAATGGAGGGTAAGCTAACAAGAGCCGAGGTGCAAGAGCGTATCGATTTCTATAAATCTAACAACGTGAAGGGATGAGAAAAGGATGGCACATAATAATGAAATAATAAACCAGTATCAACAACAATCGGGCTCGTAATCAGGTGGACGCCGCACCAAGAATAATATCGGACCAGAGAATGAAAAAAGACCAGGTGTTGTCCGAGCCAGGCACTCATTAAGAGATGCTATACACTCTACAAAGTTAGCACGAAGACTACTCGATAATATAAGTGTAACAAATAAAGAATACAACATGGCTCAAGAATTTGAAATCAACAACACAGTAATTAACACGGCCCACATTTGGACCTCAAGACTAATCTTCAACTCAAAGTTGCTATACAACAAGCCGCTTAAAGAGTTAACTAAAGAAGAGTTGTTTGAAGTAAGAAAGTATTCCTTACAAAGATAATACGACCACACTTCGATAATATAAATGTAACTAATAAAAAATAAATACTATGACAAAATCTGAATTATTAACTCAAGCGATCGCTAACATGAGCGACGAACAAAAGTCTGAAATCTTTCCACCAATCACTCGCAAGAACTTTGTGGTACGCAAATCATGGGCTGGGCGTAACCAAGTGATAACCTTCACTAACAACAAAGGCCAAACGATAACTTACAACCACGATGAAGCGTTGAAAGTAATGTTGCCAAAGTTAAACATTCTACCTTGTTGGGCTAAGAGAGGCTATTGGTCTCAAAGTACTAACGCTCCTAAGAATGTGTTGTCTAGCGAGGCGATTACCGAACTAGTAGAACCTGCCAAATGATTTGTGGCCTACTAGCATCAGGCGTGATATGTGGCTTGTTTTTAACAGGTGCATGTATCTCCGCTAAAGACAAAACTGACACGAATACTAATCGATAATACAATAAAGAAACAATATGAATTTAATTACACCAACACTAACAGCAGTAGCTCTCACAGTAGTACCACCTGTAGAATTCCCAGCAGGCAGCTGCATGTATGAAGTAACCCATGTGATCTGTGAAGCAGCAGATGTAATCGATGTATGGTCATCAAGCGCCTTTGTGCGTACTGATATCCAAATAACATCTGACAGCATCCATTTCTTCGAAGCACTCGGTGAGTACAACCACATGATTAAGACTGAGTCTATCGACTACACACATGTGCTAGAAGTAACTGACAGCTCACTAACGATTCAACAACCCGATCAAATCTGTACTTACTTGCTATACGACTTACAAAACCACTACGAGTAAACTCTGATAATATAATAAAGAAATAAAGCTTATGAAACACTACTTAGATTTAACAACTGACGAACTACGTGCACTATACATTGTAATACCACACGATCAGCCGTTTGGCGTGCTACAAGAAACCATTGCTAAAATGGAGCGCTTTCTTACTATTGCGAAGCAAGCTGAAGAAGCTAATGGCATCACCGACCAAGTTTGGGGAGAAGACACTTTTATTAAATAGCGGAATTCTTTTTGCTATACACCGGCCTGATGCTGAAATAACATCGGAAGAGTAGACTCCACCCTACACGAAGGTTTTTAAGTGCTATACACGGTTGCGGTGGCCACCAAAAGTGCGACGTTAGCCTACTACTATATTTACTTAATTAGCTATTGTCACCTTTTTCGTTTACAACATTTTTTTTTAGGTACACAGAGAAGTAGCTTAGTACCTACGACTATTTTTTTTTAAGTAAATGAAGTGCCTACTTTTATTTTACAAGACTAATACGGATCGGTATCGATAATATATGTGTAACAAGAAAACAAATTACTATGACTGAAATGAAACTATACATGCAGCGTTGTGAAGAACTACGCAACCAGAAGATGGCCGAGCGACACGCTGAGGCGACTGAAGAATTCGGGTTTTGCAGTGGCACTACTTACAAAGAGTGGAGTGCTAAAACAGGTATGAAGGGTGTTAGCCGTAAGGGCAAAACTTTCTCTCACACTAAAATCTGGGATTACCGTGGATAAGTTGTACCTATGTATTGAGCACGGCGAGTATTTCGTTGTCTACGCTGGGAGTTTGAAGCAAGCTCGTCAATACGCACTTGGATGGGGTGGTGAAGCTATTAAAGAATTAAATGAAAACGAATTATGAGATTGTACCAATTATACACTTATTGCCGAGAGGTAATTGAGAAGTACCCGGAATTAGCGGATGAAGTAATGCAACACTTTGCTTTGGCGGAGATGGAGTGCGAGGACGATTGTTCTAGTGAAGAGCACGAAGTTGAGTTGTCACTCACCGATATTAATAATGCGATCGCGGACTATGAATTACAGAAGTAATACGATAGCGAACCGATAATATAAATGAATAAAAAATAACTACTATGAAATTGTATCACATTACAAAACAGGGAACATTACACTTCCAACTTAAGAACGGCCGCTTAGCTGCGGTGTATCCATCAACCGGCTATGTACGGGTTGCACACTCACTTGACGGCTTCGTTGAGAACCGATTCAGAGTCGGTCTACTTAATCGCTTCAATAAAGCGGTTGAAGACGGCAACCCAGGCAACATTACTATGTGGCCGATTAACAAGCGCATTAAGACGAAATTGATGCACAAAATACATATGGATTTGTTCTACAAAGCCGGATGGTGTGACGAAGTATACAAGTACCCTAACCAGGCGTACTACGAAATGGAGTCCACCAATTGCGAAACGTACCCTAACGATATCGTTAAGCTAATGGATTTACTAACTGCTTTTGAAGCGAAAAACTGCTAGTATGAAAAACTACAACGGTAAAGAAGTGAAATTGGTGTGTGAAAGCACCGGTGTTGAGAAGAGTATCGGTGATACGGTATTGAATTTTCGCGGCGAGCAAAGTGTTATTACTTCGATGGCCCCACCTCACAAGTCGAGTGCAAGCGGTTATGTAAATAACTTCTATGCCCATGTGTATGACCTAAAATTCGTTGAGCTATGAGTAAGTTAAAGATAGGCGACAAAGTATGGTGGAGAGGCGGCTTCGGTTCCGATTCACGCAAGGTAGCGACTGTTGAAGAAATTGAAGTTACCGGTGGCCATAAGTACGGTGACCAGGTAGATGAAGTTGATTGGGACGAAGTATACGGTAGAAATGTCGTGGTGGGTTTTTCCGACAATAACCACTGGGCTTACGCTGAACAAATTAAAAGAATAAGATAATGACAAATATAACTGCGATAGAGGTCTCGATTGAGGCATTGGAAAACGAGTGTCAAGCACACGACTTTAAATTCATGGAAAACCCATGGCGTGAAACCCATTGGAGTAATGAATACGACCGTCGAGCGAAGATATTTACACTACTTGAGCGTCTAGGTCATAGTAGTAAAGCGATCGAAGTGTACAATACTTACGCTCCGGACTTTGCTAAGAGACCTCTGTCGAGCAGTTATTATTAATACAAAACTAACACGAGCAAGTGTCGATAATATACTTGTAACAAAAACAAACTACTATGATATGTAAATGCGGTACACGAGAAGTACACCCAATCCGCGTTAAGTACGGCTACACCAACTGTGTGTCGTGCTCTAACACTGAGCGGTACGGTTGTGCACCAATTACAAACCACAAGACAGGTAACGAAATACAAATTATGTCCCAATCCCAAGCGGCAGCGATCGCAAAGTCGTCGCGTCGTAAAGGCTACGGTACATGCTTAAGGTAATACTATGAAAGACAAAGAAGAATACACAGGAATTATAGAGTCAATAGCTAGCTATATGGAAGGCCACTTGTACGATACCGTGTCGTGGCAAACTGATCACCTAGAGTTTGATAGCGACGAAGAGTTTAATGAAATGCATTCATTTGTTATGCTTGAAGTTCTTAAAGAGCTTACAAAACTAACACGAACAGCGAACGATAATATAATAAACGAATAACAAATGACAACAATTAAAAATACCTTCGAGCAACAGCTACGCGAAAAGTTCGGTGTAAACATTATGTCAACAATAGGCACGGATTCCGCTCTATTAGCTGACGGTGCTAACGGCACTGATTACCTTGATTACTACGATACCAACGCTGGTTGGATATTCGGCGTTCACCCTAAGCTGCAAGCGTTTATCGACGCACACGGTTGGGAATGCGAGTGGCAAAACAGCGAAGTGCTAAACTTGTACCCCGGTCACGACTGGACAAACGACTTTAGCGAAGAGCAACTTGTGTCTCACTGGAATGCAATGTGCGATTACATTACCGCACCGCAAGATCACATATACCTTAACGACGACGAAGCTTTCGAAATGTTGCAACTGACTATACGTCAGACGGTTGCGGCAAGTAAAAACGATCGCTACAACTTCGACGACAAGTGGCTAACACTTGATGGCTACGGCAACCCTATGTCCTTCAACAGCTTGTTGAATTACCTTGACGTACCTGAGCTCGAAGAGTACTTAATTGCACACGCATTAATTTAAAACTATATATACTATGAAAAGATTATCACTTTACGAACGTCTTAACCCTGACGTAAAAGCAAAACTAATTGCTAACCAGCTAGACTACGAATTTACTGTCGGCATGGTAATAGCTAAGCTAGATTCAACACTATTTTGGGACGAACTAACCGTTCGCGACATTTCAAACCTAGTTGTGTTCAGCGATAGCGACATGCCTACCGACGCACGCACTATGCTTAACGGCGATTCAAACCTTATTCAACCACAAAACGAAGTAATATAATGGAAACTAAATTTATACCAACAAACCCTGAAGAACTAGCTAGCTTTGATAGCGTACTTAAAGAGTTCAACATCATTAACGACTCTGCTTATGTCTTTACCGACAGCTATGATTCAAACTATGACGTATATGTAGGCAGTGAGTCTACCGCTGACGGCTACGAAATATGGATAATTAACGTTGATAACGAAGGCCCTGTTATAGGCGAAAACGTATACTATTACGAACCAAGAGCTTATGATATATTCAACCACATTGGTGGTGGATGGCGCGACGATTTAGTTGTGTACACAGAGCTCGGTCTTGGCGAAATTGAAGAATACATGATCGGTGAACTATGCACTAATTACGATAACTACTTAAGTGAACTAGAAGATGCAGAATAAACAAGAAATGCCTAAATGGTTTAACGGCCAAGTATACAGCGAAGGCGATACGGTATCAAACCCTTTTACAGGAGACAGCGTTGAGCTAACCGCTGAAGAGCTGAGTATGTACGACCTTATTATGGGCGCACAAATGGTGCAGCGTTACGACGTTATGCAGAAAGGCTTAGGCTGGTTCCGCCGCGAGAATGCTGAAGCATATATGGTGCTACTAGACTAATTTACAAAACCAACACGAATACAAATCGATAATATAATAAACTAAAAACAAATAACTATGAAATTCAATTTATCACCACAATCTTTTGTGAAATCAAACATCAGCGCAACAGTTAACGTTGATTCAGAAGCAATTAAGTCCGCTGATTACAACTACGGTAACGAAGCTTTAACACTTACCTTTGCTAACGGGAACAAGTACGAATACACTCGTGTACCGCGCTTTACATTCCACGGCTTACAAGAGTCTGCGAGTAAAGGTAAATTCATCAACAACTATGTCATCAACGCGTTTAATGTCGAACGCGTATAATGACTGAAGACGAGATGGATAGGCTGGCTTCGATCATTGTAGATAAAATGTTCGAACGCCAAGCCGAGCTCGACGAAGAGTTCATGACTGATTGGCAAACTCAAATTCTCGTGCAAACCGAAATGCCGAACGAGCAAGACGAGCTTAAACGCTTAGAAGAAATGCTTAGTAAAGCTATTGATGACG
>OBOU01000072.1_pt1 | contig 12390 bp, 10 predicted proteins | sample 1494291 | NCBI WGS metagenome assembly OBOU01 (sample SAMEA3275627, study PRJEB22092) | marine metagenome | biome: ENV:00000447; feature: ENV:00002042; material: ENV:00002010 | collected 2014-06-20T10:30:00+00 | depth 20 m
CGCAAGGATTTGCGCGAATGTCGTCGCGTGGCCTTGCCCTTGTGAAATCGTGCCTAGCCTCGCAATAGCAGACCCCGTTGGGTGAATACGGATTTCGCAGCTATCGAACATGCCAAGTCCAAGGATGTCACAATTCTTAACCGGACCAGCCCCAACGATTTCCGTGAAGAAGCTTAGGCCAATCCCCATCAGTTTGCGGGTCCTACCCGCTTTGAAGTCCTCAATCCGCTGCGTCTGTTCGGCCCTTAAGCCAACGTAATCAACAGCTTTTAGCGCCTTATCCCAAGCGGTGTGATAATCACCGGAGTCATATTCCCAGCCTAACGCGGCCTGATATGGGAACTGTTCTTTCTTAATGAAGTTGATACGGCGCAGCTCTGCCGCGTCCATGTTCAACTCAATAGCCAGAACCTCGATCATCCGTTCAATCAGGTAAACTGCCTCGGTCACACGGAACGAACAACGGTAAGAAACACCGCCCGGTGCTTTGTTGGTGTAAACGCCATCAACCTCTAGGAACGCAGTCGGGATATCATAAGACCCCGTACAGATATTCATAAAGCCCGCTGGAAATTTGGTTGGGTCCGCACAAGCATCAAAGCCACCGTGGTCGGCAATGACCGAGCACTTCAACGCAGTGATCTTGCCCTCTTTGGTAGCTGAAATTTTGCCTGTCATGTGATAATCACGGGCGAACGCGGTGGTCATCAGATTATCCATGCGGTCCTCGACCCATTTCACTGGCTTGCCGGTCACAATGGACGCAACCACGGAGCAGACATAGCCCGCATAAGCACCAACCTTATTGCCAAACCCGCCGCCGATGTCAGGTGATATCACGCGAATGTTGTGCTCTTCGATACCGGAAATAAGCGACACCACTGTACGAATTGCGTGCGGGGCTTGGAACGTACCCCATAGCGTCAGCTTGCCATTCACTTTGTCCATAGACGCGACACACCCACAGGTTTCCAATGGACACGGATGTGTGATCCAGAAAATGATAAGAATTATGTTTTTGAAATTCCTGCTGGAGGGACTTTTAGACTCTATAACGGTAAGTTATTTAAACGTGGTAATAAGCGAGTGAAGCGTTATGAGTGTTTAGAGATTTCAACAGGTAAAATCTATCTATTTCAGCCCAATGCAGAGGTTGAGTATATAAAATAAAGACCTAAATGAGTTTTGTCTTTGCTAGGAGCTTTTATTTTGTACATCTCGTATTTTTTTAAACAAGTTGCTAGAGTATACAAAGTCTGTTACGTCCTGGTTGTTAGTTTTAAAAATATCTTCTTGTGTTCCTTTCCAAACTAGTATGCCGTTTTTAAGAAAGTTAATGCGTTCTCCAATCTCCATAACAGAATTCATGTCATGAGTAACCACTATGGTAGTAATGTCATTTTCGTGGGTGATTCTTTGAATAAGATTATCAATCACAGTGGCTGTTTTTGGGTCTAACCCAGAGTTTGGTTCATCACAAAATAGATACTTAGGATTATTTACAATAGCTCTTGCAATAGAGACCCGTTTTTGCATTCCTCCAGATATTTCTGCAGGAAATTTATTGTTTACACCATCAAGATTTACTCTATTTAGCACCTCATTTACTCGAGAGATCATTTTTGGTGTACTCTGCTCAGAAAACATGCGCAAGGGAAACATAATATTCTCTTCTATAGTCATAGAATCAAAAAGAGCACCTCCTTGAAACAACATACCTATATTTTCTCTAAGTATACGCTGCTGCTCGAGATTCATTTGATCAGTTGGTTTGTTGTGGTATGAAATGGTTCCAGCCACGGGTTTTAATAAACCAATGAGACATTTTAACATTACAGATTTTCCGCTCCCACTTTGACCAATAATTAGGTTGGTTTTTCCTTGTTCAAAGACGGTAGAAATTCCTTTCAAAATTTCTTCAGAACCAAACTGCATTTTTAGATTATCTAGGGCTATCATTAGCTTAAAAGTAATTGAGTGATGATGTAATTTGCAAGGATAATAAGTACACTAGTCCAGACAAAACTCTTGGTGCTAGCTTTACCTACCTCCAGGGCTCCACCTTTCATGTAGTAGCCATGCCAAGCAGGCACTGTAGCTAATATAAAAGCAAAAACATATGTTTTAATAAAAGCATATACCAAGTGAAATGGTATAAAATCTTCTTGCAATCCTCTTATAAATTCATCTAGCGAGACAAACCCTCCATATACTCCAGCTATAAGCCCTCCAAAAATCCCTAAAAACATAGCAATAGCTATTAAAAAGGGGTAGGTAAGAAGTGCTATTACTTTTGGAAAAACAAGATAGTTTAATGAGTTAATACCCATGACCTCAAGGGCGTCAATTTGTTCGGTAACACGCATAGATCCAATGCTAGAGGTGATAAACGACCCTACTTTACCAGCCATAATTATGGAGATAAAAGTTGGCGCAAATTCTAAGATGATAGATTGTCTAGTGGCAAAGGCTACTAATTCTTTGGGTATGATTGGGTCTGTTAAATTTAATGCCGTTTGTAGGGTGATAACCCCACCCACAAAAAAACCAATGAAACTCACAATACCCAATGAACTCATGACTAAATCATCAATTTCTTTGAATATTAATTCTCTTAAAACATCTCCTTTTGTAAAGCCACTAAAGGTGCGTCTGAGCATTAAAAAGTAAGATCCAATATCTTCAAGGTATTTCATAATATATAGCTGTTGCTAAGGTACTAAATTTATGATAAGTGTTTTAAATGTAAGGGTATAAAGCTATTTGTTTTTATTTAAAGATATCCATCATTTTTTGAAATAATGCTGTGTTTTTGTAGATGCCGCCAAAGTTTTCTTCTCCAGGTCCTTTGGCAAATATAGGCACCATAGTTGCCGAATGTCCTCCAGTAGAGAAGGTGGGTTTGATTTTGTTGTAATTCCCATCATCTGTAGATAGCGTGAAGCCTCCGGTTTCATGGTCTGCAGTAACAATAACAAGTGTTTCTGCGTTTTTTGCAGCAAAATCTAGAGCAACACCAATTGTCTTGTCAAAGTCTAATAACTCTGTGATTAAGTAATTTGTATCATTATCGTGGCCTCCCCAATCTATTTGAGCTCCTTCAACCATTAAAAAAAAGCCGTTCTTGTTTTTAGATAATTTATCCAATGCTATCTTAGTTGCATCGGGCAAGAAATCACCTCTTCCTTCCAACATTTTGTCCATCCCATCTTCTGCCAGGAATATGGCTTGTTTTTTATCTGTAGTTTTATTTGGTAGGCTATTGGTTTCTACCTCATACCCATTATCCTCCAATTCTTTATAAAGATCACGGGCATCTTCACGTTTGTCTTTGTCTAGAAACTCTGTGCCTCCACCTGCAATAAAATCAATGTTTGAAGTGGGCAGAAAAGCAGCAATGTCTTGGTAGGATCTTCTAGATGCTGCATGTGCATAAAAGCTAGCGGGAGTGGCATGCATTACAGAGGAGGTTGTAACAATTCCAGTGCTGATATCCATGGGGATTATTTTTTCAATAATAGTAGGTACTGGTTTTTTTTGCATGTCTACACCAATGGCGCCATTATAGGTATCAACTCCAGTTGCGTATGCAGTAGCACTCGCAGCAGAGTCACACACTAAGGCATCTGCAGCAGATGTTTTTATAAGCCCAATGGTGGTAAATCGGTCAAAATTTGGCACACTGTCCTTGAAAAAATAACTTGCAGAAGCCTCACTTAAGCCCATGCCATCTCCTATGAGTAGAATGATGTTTTTTGGCTTTTTGGTTTCTTGTTTGTTACTAGGCGCTGATAAACGATACGCAACGGCCGAAATTACAAGTATGCTAAGTATAATTTTTCCTATATTTTTCATTGCAACTTTTTATTTTCAAAAGTACTCATAATCCAAGCCCCAAATGATAATACGGTGTTATAGTATCTTTTTTTTTATTGCTTTCCAGCGGAAATTTCTGATAAATTCACCCTCTTGTTTTGAGACTATGAAAGGTTGCTTTTGTTTTTTTGAGATATTATACCCTTGCATACAGTGCAAATAAAATAGCGGGTCTTTTTTTGATACGGCAAGTTTTAAAGCTGCAATTCTTGTAAGAGTTTTTGAGTAACGCATTTTGTAGAAGGCTTCTCCTTGTTTGTGTTTAGCTCCAGATGTGTATGCATTTCCTGTAGCCTTGAGGTGTTTTACGTGTAATAAGGGGTCTGTCTTTGTTTTCCAACCGTGAAACGCTGCCAATAAACCATCTACGGTATCCCATCCTATAGATTTTTTAAGCCCACCAATAGCCTCAAAGCATTCTTTTTTATAAAGTTTTATAGGTCCTCGCACCTTGGTTTTTTCTGAAATATTTTCAAAAATCCACGCATCTCTTTTTTTAATATAGAGGTTACCAGATGCCATGCCCACTAGATTATCTGAGGCAAAGATGCCTATCATTTTTTCTAAATAATTTGATGGAAGTATGATATCTGCATCAAACTTACCTATAAGTTGCGCGTCTAGATCGCATTTTTCGTACCCCTTGTAAAATGCTTCTATTACTTTGGCTCCAGGACTGTGCTTTGATGTTTTGTGTGTGTTTACAGTTGTAATCCAAGGGTAGGTGTCAACATATTTTTTAATAATACTAGGGGTGTTGTCTTTGGAGTTATCATCAACGATAATGACTTGTGATGGTTTAATAGTCTGTCCCACCAAAGAGCCAAGCATATGTTCTATATGTGCTTGTTCATTGTATACAGGTATGATGATTGTTATTTTCAAACACGTTCTGCGTAGATAAGATAGTATCTTGGTGTGAAGTATCTTAAGATAGGTCTAAACCCAAATTTTTTAACAGGGTTTGTGAACTTTTCACTTTTTTTAATCCTCCAGCCAGCTTTTTCTAGTAACCAGTCAAACTGCCAATCTTCAAATTCATGGTAATGTCTGTCCCAGGTGTCTGTCTTGCTTTTATATGCTGATGCAAACCATAACCTAAGGGGTACAGAAGCAATTAATTTTTTAGCTTTTATGTCTTTTAATACAGTGTAGGGTGAGACAAGGTGTTCAAATATTTCAAAAGCGGTAGCAACATCATAGTTGTTATCCTGCACTGCTTGCGTGTCGATGTCTAAATCCTCTCCGGTTGTATTTGTAATGTTGTATCCTTCTTTTTTTAAAACTTCAGAAAAAGGATTTACCACACCCAAATCAATAATTTTTTCTTGTTTTGATATGGTTTGCTCTAAAAAAGCTTTTGTGATTCTGTATCTTTTTTTGGGATAGTTTCCTGGGTACATGATTATGCTTTGTAGACCATTGCATTAATGTTCATTCCTGCACCAACACTGGCAAACATAATAAGGTCTCCTTTATTAATACTGTGCCCTTCCATGTTGTTGTTTACTATTAAATCATAAAGTGTAGGAACCGTCGCCACACTTGAGTTTCCAAGTGTGTTTATGGTCATTGGCATAATATCCTGCGGTGCCTCCATATCATAAAGGCCATAGAATCTTTTTACTATGGCTTCATCCATCTTTTCATTGGCTTGATGTATCAATATTTTCTTTAGGTCTTTAATATCATATCCACTATCCTCCAAACAACTTTTCATTGCTTTTGGAACATTTGTTAAGGCAAAATTGTAGATTTTTCTGCCATTCATTTTTATGTACTTTCTAGGGTTTTGATCTTCTAGATTATTGCTGTTTCCAAAGTAGATATAATTAGCCTCTTCAATAGCGTGAGTAGCGGTAGCGTGCGAGATAATACCTTTTGTATGCTCTGTGTGCTCAATGATTGTTGCTCCAGCGCCGTCACTGTATATCATAGAGTCTCTATCATGAGGATCAGTAACTCTAGATAATGTTTCTGCACCAATAACCAAACATCTTTTAGCAATACCCGCTTTTATAAAAGCGTTGGCTTGGATCATAGCCTCTAACCAACCAGGGCACCCAAAAATTAAATCATAGGCAACACACGATGGGTTTTCTATTTGCAAATTACTTTTTACACGAGAGGCTAAGCTGGGTACAGTATCACTTTGGTTGCTACCATACTTAACATCTCCGTAGTTATGGGCTACGATAATATAATCTAATGTTTCTGGATCAATCTTGGCATAATCTATTGCTTTTTGTGCAGCAAAAGAAGCAATGTCTGAGGTGCTGTACTTTTCTTGAGCATACCTTCTTTCTGAGATTCCGGTTATGGCTTTAAATTTCTCAATAATGACGTCATTTTGGTGAGCAAAACTAGTTCCGTCTTCATTGTAAAAGTCGTGATTTTCGAAATCTTTATTACTGGTAATTTCTTTTGGGATATAGCTTCCTGTCCCTGTAATGGTGATGCCCATGGTATAAATTTTTGGCTAATGTAGGAAAAAGAAAGCACTATAGATGCTGATTTTTCTATAAATATAGCCTGTTTAATGTATCAATATTTAAAGTTATCTAGTATTAAAAAATCCTCATTTCTGATAAAAAAAATGAGGATTTTTGATTTAAATCATGTTGTTAATCTTCCATGTATTGTTCTATTGGTGCGCAGGTGCAAATTAGATTTCTATCTCCATATGCATCATCTACTCGCGCCACACTTGGCCAGAATTTATTATCACTAACAAATGCTAGTGGAAATGCTGCTTGTTGTCTTGTGTATGGTAAATCCCAAGAATTTGCAGTAAGTAGCGCCTGTGTGTGAGGTGCATTTTTAAGCACATTGTTAGGCTCGTGTTTGCTTATTGCTTTTATTTCTTGGCCAATAGAGATCATTGCGTCACAAAAACGATCTAACTCCTGAAGGCTTTCACTTTCAGTAGGTTCAATCATCATGGTTCCTGCAACTGGAAAAGATACCGTTGGAGCATGAAACCCATAATCCATTAATCGTTTTGCAATATCTACTACTTCTATTCCGTGCTCTTTAAATGGACGGCAATCTATAATCATTTCATGCGCAGCACGCCCTTTTTCTCCAGCATATAATACATCATAATGTCCATCTAACCTCTCTTTGATATAATTTGCATTTAAAATAGCATATTGGGTAGATTTCTTTAGTCCGTTTTCTCCTAACATGCAAATGTATGCGTAGCTGATCAAACACGCCAATGCACTTCCCCATGGAGCGCCAGAGATGGCTGTAATGGCATGCTCACCACCGGTTTCAATTAATGGATTGCTTGGTAAAAACGGAACTAATTGTTTTGCAACACATATTGGGCCAACGCCAGGACCACCACCACCGTGAGGTATGGCAAATGTTTTATGCAAGTTTAAATGGCATACATCTGCTCCAATTGCTCCCGGGTTTGTGAGGGCAACTTGCGCATTCATGTTTGCGCCATCCATGTATACTTGGCCACCATTTTCATGAATTAAGCCCGTGATTTCTTTAATAGCACTCTCATATACACCGTGTGTTGATGGGTAGGTGATCATAAGTGCAGCAAGATTGTCTTTATGCTGTTCTGCCTTGGCACGCAAATCTTCTACATCAATATTTCCTTGTTCGTTTGCCTTTGTAACCACTACTTTCATTCCTGCCATTACTGCACTTGCAGGATTTGTACCATGTGCTGAGGATGGGATAAGACATATGTTTCTATGGTGGTCATCTCTAGATTCATGATATGCTCTAATAACCATAAGCCCTGCATACTCTCCTTGAGCTCCACTGTTTGGTTGTAAAGATGTACCTGCAAAACCTGTAATTTCTGTAAGTTGTTCTTCTAGCTTTTTTAACATGGCTTGGTACCCTGCTGCTTGTTCTACAGGCACAAATGGGTGCATGTTACCCCACATAGGGTTGCTTAGAGGAAGCATTTCTGCTGCAGCATTTAATTTCATGGTACAACTTCCAAGGGCAATCATTGAATGGTTTAGGGCCAAATCTTTGCGCTCAAGTTTCTTGATATAACGCATGAGTTCTGTCTCGCTGTGGTAGGAGTTAAATACGCTGTTTTCTAGAAATGGAGTTTGTCTGGCAACACTTTTTGGAATACCGCTTCCAGTACTAATTTCTGAAATTTTAAACGTTTCTTTATGGTTAGCCTCTGCGAAGAGTGCGATAATTTTATTCAGGTCTTTTAAGGTAGTGGTTTCATTTACCGATATAGAAACAGTTTCTGGATCTGGGTAATAGAAATTCATTTGCTTTGCTTCACTGAGGAATTTTATTTTGCTGGCATCTGTTTTTATAGCGATGGTGTCAAAATAAGTTTCGTTTGCCTGAGTTAACCCTAAACGCTCTAGAGCACTGGCAAGTGTGGCAGCATGATCGTGTACTTTATTTGCAATATATGTTAAGCCTTTTGGGCCATGATATACTCCATACATACCAGCCATAACCGCAAGAAGTACTTGCGCGGTACAAATATTACTGGTGGCTTTATCTCTTTTAATGTGTTGTTCTCTTGTTTGAAGTGCCATACGAAGGGCTCGATTTCCTTTTGTATCTCTAGTAACCCCAATGATACGTCCTGGAATATTACGTTTGTAGGCTTCTTTTGTTGCGAAATAAGCTGCATGCGGCCCACCATAACCTAGCGGAATACCAAATCTTTGTGTGGTACCTACCACAACGTCTACCCCAAAGGATCCTGGCGCTTCTAATTTTACTAGACTTAGTATATCTGCAGCAACAGCTACTTTGATTTGGTTTTTGTTAGCATCGGCAACAAAAGATCTAAAGTCATACACTTTTCCACTTTTTCCAGGATACTGCAATATGGCGGCAAAAAATTCTGAACTAAAGTCAAAAGTTTTATGATCTCCAATAACGAGTTCTATTCCAATTGGTGTAGCTCTTGTTTGCAGTAAAGAAAGTGTTTGAGGCAAGATATCCTCTGACACAAAAAATTTGTTTACTCCATCCTTCTTTTGTTGTCTTTCTCTTACAGCAAAAAGTAAAGCCATTGCCTCTGCAGCAGCCGTACTCTCATCTAGTAGTGAGGCATTTGCTAACTCCATGCCAGTGAGGTCTGTAATCATGGTTTGGTAATTAAGCAGCGCCTCAAGACGTCCTTGTGCAATCTCTGCTTGATAAGGAGTGTATGCGGTATACCAACCTGGATTTTCAAGGATATTCCTTTGTATTACAGGAGGAGTGATGGCTTGGTGATACCCAAGGCCCATATAGGTTTTAAAAACTTGATTTTTTGTAGCAAGTTCTCCAATATGTTCAAGATATTGCTGCTCGCTCATCGCCATATCTAGCGTTAAATCTTTCTCCAGCCTAATGTCATTAGGTATGGTTTGATTGATAAGCTCCTCCATTGATTGTGCGCCAACAGTGTCAAGCATTTTTTGAAGGTCTTCTTTACGAGGGCCTATATGTCTAAGGGCAAAAGAGTCTGTATTCATAGCATTTTCCTTTGTCAGGAAATAGTGTTAATTGAACATTTATATGGTATGATTTTAAGACAATTATAATAGAAAAACCCCCTTAAAATTAAGGAGCAAAAATACAACATAAAAAAAATAAAAATGAAATGTTTAACATTTTACAAACGTTTATTTTTCAACCAAAAAACGATGTTACTAACATTCTTTTTAAAAAGTGAGGTTGTTAGGGGGTTTCAAGACAGAGAATATGTAATTTTATATTGTGAAACCACTAATCTCTCTCTTTTCTTTTTACATAAAAAGTAGTATTCATGTTGCTTTAGGGGTTACAGGGCTTGTGTTTGTTACAAGTATTGAGTTTGGCGTAACACTTCCTATTGCTTTTTATTGGGTTTCTTTTTTAGGAACAATTACGGGCTATAATTTTATTAAATACGCTGAGATTGCAGGACTGCAGCATAAAAGCCTTTTAAGAAGCTTGCAAAATTTGCAGGTGTTTTCTTTGGGAGTGTTTTGTTTGCTGGTGTATTTTCTAAGCCAATTAGATCTTGTGGTTTTAACATATCTTGGCGTGCTTGGTTTTTTAACCTTACTGTATGTGGTTCCCTCTATAAATCATAAAAATTTTCGCTCCATGGCCGGTGTTAAAGTGTTTATAGTAGCTCTTGTTTGGTCTGGTCTTACTGTTTTAGTGCCAGTGTATTATGCCACTAGTGCTATCCCAGATCTATGGCTTTGTTTTGGGCAGCGATTTTTTATTGTACTGGCTTTAATAATTCCTTTTGAAATTAGAGACTTACCCCAAGATAAGAACGCTTTGGTAACCTTTCCTCAGTTACTAGGTGTACAAAAAACAAAACTTCTTGGTGGTTTGCTACTTGTTTTCACCCTTTTATTTGAAGGGTTAAAACAGCCATTTGTTTTTAGTAAAACAACACCTTTGGTTATAGTTTGTGGGCTTGTAGCTTTTTGTTTGTACCGTGCTAGGGTTCATCAATCAAAATATTTTGCCTCTTTTTGGGTTGAGGGTATTGCCTCTTTTTGGGCTATAATGCTATGGGTGGCTTATTTTATAGGTGTCTAACAGCGCTATAGGTTTTCTGTCTTTTTTTTAAATCTTAGGGCTTCTTCTACGCCCCAAAATCCTAGGATTAGATTTTCTTTTTCTAGCATTACAATATAATAACACTCTGGAGTATCTGAGGTAGTTACAATGTACTTGTCTTTTTGTATTGGCGTGTCTTTAAAATTAGTACCAGCGCAAGAATCTTGTATAGAAAATCCTATGTTTTTTTTAACCACCACACCATCGTAGCTGTTAACAACCGTATTTTTGTTAAAAGATAGCGTGCTTAAAGGGCTTTGTGTATTAACCCAAGTACCCTGCAGTTGGTTGTAAATTATATCTCTAGATGTGTCCACTGTTTCTATGATTTCTGACTCCTTTGTTGTGGTTACTTCTTTCAAGGAGGTTTGTTTGCAAGAAAAAAGCAAGAGCGCAAATAAGGTAATGTAGATGGGTTTCATACAATATATATTTTAAACCAGACCTGCTCTTTCTAACAAGGCATCTGGATTTGGTTTTTGCCCTCTAAATTTAATATATAATTCCATAGGATCTTGAGTACCTCCCTTAGATAATATAAAGTCTTTAAATTTACTGGCTACTTTTTTATTGAAAATACCTTCTTTTTTAAAATAAGCAAACGCATCTGCGTCAAGCACTTCAGCCCATTTGTAGCTATAGTATCCTGCACTGTATCCTCCTTGGAATATATGGCTAAATGCAGTACTCATACAGGTGTTTTGGGTGTCTGGATATAACACTGTATCTCCAAAGGCACTGTTTTCAAAGTCTTTTACAGAGGTTATCTTTGATGGGTCACTACCATGCCATGCCATGTCCAGCATCCCAAAGCTAAGTTGTCTTAGGGTTTGCATACCTTCATGAAAAGTGGCAGAAGCTTTAATTTTTTCAATGAGCTCCATAGGTATTACCTCACCAGTCTTGTAATGGGTTGCAAATAACTCTAGGGTTTGTTTTTCATAGCACCAGTTTTCTAATATTTGACTTGGCAGTTCTACAAAATCCCAAGAGACATTGGTGCCACTTAAGCCTTTGTACTTAGTGTTTGCTAGCATTCCATGAAGGCCATGGCCAAACTCATGGAAAAGAGTAGTCACCTCATTAAAAGTCAATAAGGAGGGTTTTGTTGCAGTAGGTTTTGTGAAATTACAAACGTTAGAGATGTGAGGTCTATCATTTATAACACCTTTTCCATCTGGAGTGTCAATTATTTGTTGGGGCTTGTAGCTTGTCATCCATGCGCCACCACGTTTTCCTGCACGAGGATGAAAATCTGCATAAAAAATGGCAACAAGCATTCCTTGTGTATCTAGTACGCGGTAGGTTTTTACATCTTGATGATAGGTCTCTATGGTAGGGTCTTCTTTAAACTCAAGGTCAAACAATTTGTTGGCCACTGTAAATACACCCTGTATTACGTTCTCTAATTTAAAATAGGGCTTTAGCTGCTCATCATCTAAACTAAATTTTTCTTGTTTTAATTTTTCAGCATAGTAAGCGCTATCCCATTTTTGTAACTGGTCTATCCCGTCAAGTTTTTTTGCAAAGGCTTCTAGCTCATCAAATTCTTTTTGAGCGGCCGGTCTTGCTTTTACTAATAATTCATTTAAAAAAGCGTGCACCTTTTGTGGTGACTCTGCCATGCGCTCCTCTAAAACAAAATGTGCATGACTTTTATAACCAAGTAGTTGGGCTCTTTGGTGTCTTAGTTTTACAATATCTAAAACGTTTTGCTGGTTGTTTTGCGGGTTGTCTTGAAAGGCTCTAGCGCCAAATGCAAGGGATAGTTTTTTACGCAAGGCTCTGTTTTGAGCATATTTCATAAAGGGCACATAACTTGGGTAGTCTAGGGTAATAACCCAACCCTTCTTGCCTTTCTCTGTAGCCGTTTGTTTGGCAGCTTCTTTTGCTCCTTCGGGTAAGCCTGCAAGATCCTGCTCTTTGTCAAGCAATAATTCAAAAGCATTTGTT
>OBOU01000073.1_pt1 | contig 12336 bp, 27 predicted proteins | sample 1494291 | NCBI WGS metagenome assembly OBOU01 (sample SAMEA3275627, study PRJEB22092) | marine metagenome | biome: ENV:00000447; feature: ENV:00002042; material: ENV:00002010 | collected 2014-06-20T10:30:00+00 | depth 20 m
GCTTCCGCAGATTCTCAATAAAGTTATCGAAAAGAGCAATCTTTTCGAATGCCTTAATCGGCTTGTTACCAAACACCTTAATAAGGTTGTTAGCGACAACTACCGTGGTTCTCTGCTTCTCATCGTTATGTGCGCTTGGCTGTGCCAAATAACGATCAGCTATTTCTTTAAATGTTAACTTCATATTCGTCTCCGTGAAGAGACCAACAGCACTGGCAGATTACCACGCATTGATCTCTTTAATAAAGGTCTGTTGCAAGGGGCAGGTAGACCAAGCCTGCTACAAGGTGTGAGGAGGGAACACCCAGCCCTTTAGGGGAGTCGTTTAGTGAGTCTCAGCAGACTCAGCAGGCGCGTCTTCTGGCTGATACGGTTCAGGCAGCAGTTTGAGCGCTTCCTTCATGTTAAGGTCAGCCCCTTTCTGTGCTGCCTGAATCAGGGCGCTCATCATGCCTATCGCGGCATTGACCTGCTGCGCTGCGTTAAGCATCTCTTTGCAGCTATCACTGATATCGTCAATCAGATAAGGGGTGTTATCGATGTTGATCACTTGCACTTGTTCACTCATTTCTTTTTCCTTTTGGCGTCATCACGCACTATCTTGTAATTGCGGGGTGCGCCCACTAACAGTTTCGCTTGCGGCAGCATGAAAGACTTCTCAGACAAACTGCCAGTTCGACCGCACTCTGGGCACGCTAGGTGGGGTTTGTGGTAAAAGGGTTGTATACCTGTCATCTCGACAAACACTTCTTCCGTTAGCTGTAAATCTTCTCCAGCCTTTAGCACATGCTCTTCATGTCCCTTGCGCTTGGTATGCACATTGAGCACGGTTTCATGCCTGCCATCCAAGTCAACCACTGCACGCACCCAAACTCGATGATCAAAAGTACCTTCGAGGTCATTGGGGTCGAGGCTTTCTCCGCCATAAAAGACGGAGTTAGCTGATCGTGAAATTCTTAATGGCATAGATATGTCCTTAAAAAGGTAGGTCGTCGTCCAAGAAATCATCCGCGTTCGATGCGGCTGCTGGAGCGGACGCTTGAGCATTCGGATTGGGTTTAGGAATCCAGTAGTCAACATTCAGTTGCTGGAGGTTGCCGTCATCACCCATCTGCTCACAGACTTTGATGTTGTAACGGAAATCATTGCCGCCATGTACATCGAGTGCAGCCTGTAGATCTGCGACTAACTCACGACTGACTTTAATAAAGCCGTCGAACTTAGGGACGTGCGCCTTGGTAGCCCAGTCGTATTGCTTAAGGCGGTTCCACTCTTCAATGCGCTTCTCTTTGGGCATTGGGTACAGACGCCCTTTGCCTGCTTTAAGGGATTCAAATGCGGTTGGTTTACTATTCATTATTGCTCTCCATGATGGATTTGTACTTGCATTGCGCCTGTTGTTCTTCTGAAAGAATCAAGAGACTCGTCTTGGTTTAATACTTCATCTTCACCGCCGAGAAATTCAAACGCTTTTCTATAATCGATTGGCGGGGTCTTCATAATCACCTTCACGGTGGTCTTGCCATTACTGACAGAACCTTTGTAGCGCTCGGCGATATCTTTTTTCAGGGAGTCTGAGGTCTTACCCAGAACATCCAAGGTTTCTAAGTCGTCACTGATACGTGACTTGATGTCCGCAATTCTGGTTTGCATTGCAGTCAGCCGGTTCAGTTCCTCATCGGTCTTAATAACTTCTGGGGCGTCAACTTCAATTGTTTTAACGTGATCCGCACGGGTAACTTCATCCCTGTGCTGTTCCTGAATCCAGTTGTGCCAGCATCGGTACAAATCAAGACGGGAGATAGTTCCCTTTTCAGGCTGCGGTAAATACTTGCGGCTCAGTAGTTCAGTTAGGAAGTCTTCTTTACGGTGGACTCTTTCTAGTGTGTACTGGGGTTCCGCCGTTTCATTTTTTGCGAGGTAACAAATAAAATCACACCACTCCGCATCCAGCACCTCCATCTGCATGTAGACCTGCATTAGGTACATGCTTCGCTTAGGGGCAAAGATAGAGTAAGGGGTCTTAGTGTATTGGGGGAACGGACACTTGATCTCGACGCAACCATCCAAACCTACAAGTCCGTCTGGAGATGCTGCGATAAAGTCATACTTAGGATGAACAACAAGACCCGTCTCTTCTACAGTGTAGCCTTGCAGATCTTCCAAGAAGATTCGGGCGTGGTCTTCCATCATTTGCCCGTGGGCAACAGCAGGAACCATTTTGAATTCTGACTCAGCACCAGCCAAAGCCCTGACTTCTTGTCTTACCAAGTCAGCAGCTTTCATGTACGGGTGCTTGCCTTCTAGTGCGGCACAGACAGACGCCTTGATCTTACCAGCGCGAGCCGCGTGCCATTCGGGTGATCCTTGAGCAGCTAAACTCATTTGCTAGCCCTCCACCCTTTATCCTTACAGAGCTTTTCCCAGTTACCAGTGGTATCTGTTAAGCCTCTATTGGTTAGACCACGTTTAAACTTGTCGTACAGCTTTGTGGCTTCACTCAGGGTCTTGGCGTCACCAAACTTCAGGTGATCCCAGATCGCAATAACCTTTTGGAGTTCTGCATCTGCATCATTTGTATCTGAGGGTGTACTTTGTACAGGTTTAGAAACATTTTGGTCTTCAATCTCTTTGATTTGAGATGACAGCCACATGGTGTAGCCCAGACCGAACTCACCCATAGCTTTAACACGACACCGCTGTTTAGCAGTATTGATGTCTGTAGCTGAAGGGGAGTCAATTGCTTTGCCTGATCTATGAACAGGAAGGTAGGTGATGTTGGTCTGCCCGCCGATAGTCATTCGGCAACGTACTTCGGCAGAGCCATCATCAAAGTAGTGGCATTCGCGACCCGTGGGGTCTTCAGTGAATTCCCAATGATACTCAGGAAATTTGCCCATCATTATTTCATGGGCTTTCATCCAAGGCAGGTAGGTTAAGACTTGAGTCCCAACGACTTCTGTCTCGGTGCAGAAAGGTGCTACGTCTATATCAGATAAGGTCGCCCAGATGTGAGCGCGTGTAAGCGTATCCATGTAATGTCTCCGTTAGTTCCAGAGACATCATAGCACCGTCTAGATTTATTTCAACACTTTCAGATTATTAAATCATCCTCTAAACTATTTATTTTATATCCTAATCTTTTCTCGATGCTTTTAACTGTCTGGAGGTGTTCAACAAATAATGGATGGTCTATACAAAAGTTCTTACTAAGTGCGGGGCGTGCTTCCATAAATTCAGCTAACTCGTCACAGCTTATTCTATTATCGGGTACAACTGGCTCCATCTAACTCTCCGTGTTTATGTAACTATTTGCTTACAAATTATCATTTAAAAATAAAATCTGCATTATTTTTTTGCGGTTAAAATTTTCATCATGTCTTCTATCCCATCGCGCTTTTCAGTATCTAAATACATTAGGCACATAAGAGAAAACTGCTCTGGTGTAAGGGTAAAAGCTGTTCTTTCCTCAAAATGCTTAACGTAAATAATAGCTTCAGTCATCGAATCTGCTATCAACGACTCACCTCGCGATTTCAAGGTTATCCATAGGTATAAGTCAATGTGATAAAGGTCGCACAGTTCAACTATACGCTCCCCATCCGATGGCAGGCTTCCTCGAATCCAAGCCTGCCCTGAAGCTGGGCTACAGCCAGTCTGCTTTACAATCGCGGCGCCCCTTCCCCATTCCGGCACCCCCGCTTTATCTAAAGCGTCTTTAAATATTTCCGCACGTCTTTCTTTTTTTGTTTTTTCATCCATGTCATTTCTCCTCAAGCGAGATCTTCCATATTTTAAATCATTAAACAAGACTTGAGAGTAAATAAATTTGCCAAATGAATACTTGCAGATTATTATCCCTGCTCAAATGAATATTACATGGAGCCGTCTCACGAATGATTTTTCGTCCCGCCAATTTAAAGCAAGACCATTACACCCGTATTCCAAACTTACTCCTCCGAGGCGGGTTCTCCGCCAGTGAATACAGAAATGACGGGTTAAGCCCAGAATCTCTGGGTGTTCTTGTCTACCTTCTTAGCCATGTCGATGACTGGCAAATAACTAACAACCAACTCTGCACTGTGTTCGGTGTAGGCAATGTGAAGATGACTCGCATTACTGATGAGCTAGAAGAGGCTGAATACATACGGAGAGAAATAATCCGAAACGAAAGTGGTCATGTTGTCCGATGGGACTGGCTAGTTACTGATGTTAGGGGTCGTTTTCCACTAGATCATCAAAACCCAGATCAAGCTAACCCAGATCAAGTAAACCCAGATCAAGGTAATCAGACCCAAAGAACAAACATTATTACTAACGAACATCAAAAAGAACAAACATGCTGGCGGTCTGATCTCCTTAACACTCCACCAGAAGGTATTTCAAAACAGCCATGGACTAAATGGTGGGAATACAAACTGTTAGATCGTAAAGGCAGAAAGCCTGCCAAGAAGATGATCACCTCAATCTCGCAGGACTTTTTAGTATTTAAGAAACAGGGCTTCGATCTCTCCGGTGTTGTGGACAATGCAATCTCGAGAGGCTGGCAGTCTATCGGCAAGCCAGACTGGCAGGGGCTTTCGTGCTACAAAAATGCGACACGAACCAATGATCTGTTGGGGGCTGTCAAATGATGGATATTAAAACGCTAGCGCAGAACCTAGCACCACACGCCACAAGCATCTGCCACGAACTTTACCCTGACGGTCGCGTTGAGAGCGGCTGTTACAAGATCGGATCTATCCAAGGTGAGAAAGGCAGAAGCATGAGCGTCTATCTTAATGGCGATCAGTGCGGCAAGTGGATGGACTTTAGTACTGGTGAGGGAGGTGACCTGCTTGACCTGATTATGTACAGCCAAGGACTCACACTGGTTGATGCAATGGAGTGGGCAAAAAAGCGATACGGCATCCGAGACAATACGCCTGCCAAAAAAGTTGCTCCGGCGGAAAAAAAGAACTACACCCGACCTCAACCTCCAGCAAAGAATGCCAGCTCCAATCTGCATGGATACATGGAGACCAGAGGGTTTAAAGACGTGGGGGAGGTGTGCTTTCGGTACAAGATCTACGAGACTGATACCAAGGGTGGGCAGGACGTGGTGTTTCCTTTCATGGAGCCTGACGGAAAGCAGACATTCCTAAAGACCAAGCCGATTAATCATGACGGCAACCCATCTACCCAGAAAGATCTGAAACCTATCCTGTTTGGGTGGCAAGCCATGCCCGACGATGCAAGGAAGGTCTGGATAACTGAGGGTGAATGGGATGCGATTGCCTGCGGTGAGTTAGGGTTCCCCGCTCTATCAGTGCCGATGGGTGGTGGTAAGGGCGCCAAGCAGACCAAGTGGATAGCTCACGAATACGAGAACCTCGCACGCTTTGAGGAGATTCTCATCGCCACAGATATGGATGAGCAGGGGGAGCTAGCCGCCGCAGAAATTATGTCGAGGCTGGGTGACCGATGTTACAGAGTTAACTTGCCAACAAAAGATATCAATGAGCTGCTTAAGAAAGAAGGCTATGAGCAGGCACGCTGGATGCTGGAGTGCGCCTACCAAGAGGCACGCTGGAAAGATCCAGAAACCCTTCGATCTGTACTGGACTTTGAAGCGGACATCGATGACTTTTTCGAGAACAAATTAGATGACACGCAAGGCTTCGGCTCTGGCTGGGCTAAGTTGGATGAAGAGGACATCAAGTTTAGACCTAACGAACTGTGGGGTGTGTGCGGGATCAACGGTCACGGCAAGTCGATGTGGCTAAATCAGTTAGCACTAAACGCTGTTGAACAAGAACAGAAAGTATTGATTGCGTCGATGGAGATGACCCCTAAAGCAACCATGGGGCGAATGGTTCGTCAGGCGGCAGGATCAGAGCAACCACCCCAGCCATACCGAAAGAAACTGCTTGAGTGGATGTGCCCCAACCTATGGCTGTTCGTTGACAAGCTGACCCCCAAGCCTGAAGACCTTATGTCCTGCTTTGAATATGCATATCGACGTTACGGCATTAACACATTCGTGGTCGATTCCCTCACCAACATGGTTAGGCAGGATGACTATGAAGGTCAACAAAGGTTCATCGAGAAGCTGGTCAACTTCAAGCTCGCTTTTCCAGTGACCATATTCATTGTGACGCACGTCCGAAAGGGTGAGTCAGAGTATGCAGCGCCTAACAAGTATGACGTTAAGGGTTCAGGCTCGATCACAGATCTCGCTGACGGTTTCATTAGTGTTTGGAAGAATAAGCGTAAGGCAGAGCAGATCGAGCAGGCTGAGATGTTAGGTGAAGAGCCTGATGAGCAGTACACAAGGCAATGGGATATGTACCTTGAAGTCCTGAAGAACAGGAACGGTATGTACGAAGGCAAAGTGGGCTTTGAGTTCGATAGCAAGACCTGTCAGTACCGTGACAGAAAGAACAGTAAGGCTAGGTATTACATTAATTATTCAAAGGAGAACTAAATGGATCAGGAACAATTTGCACAAAAGATAAGAGAGGCTGGCATCGCTGTCGGCAAGGCTGAGTACGAGCTATCAAAGGCTGATGCTGATGAGAAGCGGATCGTCGCCCAGACAATGGTAGTAGCTGAAGCGCAAGGCGCCAAGACCAATGCTGCACAGCTTAGATCATCAGATGAAGATGCCAACGTATACGAGGCTCGTCTGGCAAGAGGTAGGGCAAAAGGTATGCTCGCTGCCGCCAAGTCAGAGATGCTGGCTGCCGAGGTTGAGTTCAAAGTCTGGCAGTCGATGCTAGCCAGTGAGCGTGCCGAGCGGAGAGTTTACGGAACGTGAAGGGTCGTGGTGCTAATGCTGCTGACAAGCAGTGGATGGATCGGATTACGCAGCTTGGTTGTTGCGTATGCCTCCGCCAGTTCAACGTGTTCACACCAGCAGAAGTGCATCACATTGATGGCAAGACCAAGGAGGGGGCGCACCTGAAATCTATACCCCTATGTTACAAGCATCATCGAGGGGGTGAGGACAACGCTAGCTACACCAGCCGCCACCCCTTTAAGAAAAGGTTTGAAGAACGATACGGCACTCAGTACGAGTTGCTTGAATGGACACAGGTAAAAGTGAATGAAGTTTACGGATTATGAGAAGAAACAATTTAGCAAGAAACCAATTAAAACAGCAGGGAGTTACAAGCTACCACTCGATGCAGACTACTACGGCAGAACCAAGCACTGCCGCTGCCCTGAGACTACCGACTGGACTAAGCCCTGCCCAATATGCAAACGGAGAGTAAGAATATGAGTATTGATAACGCAACCCCAGCAGAATGGAATGAGCTTCGAGATAAGCTAGCGAGTGTGGAGGCGCGACAGCCTAGCGACGATAACGTCAACCATCCTGCCCATTACAACAACGGCAAGATCGAGTGCATCGACTACCTAGAAGACAATCTAGGTGAGGGCTTTCAAGCCTACCTTGAGGGCAATGTTAAGAAATATCTTCACAGGTACCGTCACAAGGGCAGTGAGATAACCGACTTGCGTAAAGCCCGTTGGTACTTAGACAAGCTGATCTCGACTGTCGTCAAGGTAGACAGTTGATAAACGGTCGAGCTAAAGGTCACGCGTTCGAGCGCGAACTTATCAAGATGTTTCAAGATGAGTTCGGTTCGTGCGCTAGTCACCTGAAGCGAAACCTTGACCAGTACCAGACCTGCGGCAAGGCTGACATTGAGTTTCACAACCTAATGATTGAAGCCAAGCGATACGCCAGTGGTCACTGGTACAAGCCTGAGTGGTGGGAACAGGCTAAGACATCGGCGGGAGATAAGTACATACCAGTACTGATCTATAAGTATGACCGCCAGCCAATACGTATGGTATTTCCGTTATGGACATTCAAGGAATACTCATTCAAAACTGTCGAGACAGTCACGGTTGATTGGGAGACAGGCATCTTGTTGATGAGAGAATTACTAGAGGTTCCCGATGAAGCCAGCAGCCTTCAACGCCCAAATTAAATTAGCGGCAAAAAAAACATACTACCCCCAGTGCCTTCAGTACATAGAGGACAATCTAGATTCAGACTTCCATGATCTAGCAAAGGCAACCCTGCCCTACTACCTGCCAAGTAACATACTGGACTTGCCAAGTAAGGATGAGAGGCGAGCGGCAATCGATAGCATCCCAGATGATGCAGTGCCCAGTCATAGTAAAGACCTAGTCAAGATTGGCGTTCAGATGTTATGGAAGAAAGAGCGCCGTGGGGTTTAAAGAAGATCTCAAGCGTGGCGTTGCGGTCGAGGATGACTTGCTTCGCCGCTTGCGCTTGATATTCCCAAACGCCAAGCGAGCAGAAGGATTGCATCCAGAGTGGGACATAGAGATCCCCGAGCTACATAAAACTGTTGAGGTTAAGTACGATCCAATGAGCCAAAAGACTGGCAACATTGTCGTTGAGTACTTCCACCGCAAGCCGTCAGCATTTAGTGTTTCTATTGCAGACTATTGGGTGATTGATACAGGCAATAAGGAGATGTGGTTTAGCAGGGAGGGAATACTGAATTGTATTCTGAGTGAAGGGATGGAGCCGGTCTGCTTTACAGGTACTACAGACCGGCATCCTAAGTGGGCGTTTCTCATTCCTTTGCGTCTCTTGCAGCAATACTCAAACGCAGAGCTATTATGACTACCTTGGGCACTCTGCTACGCCCCGCAGAGCGGCTGTAGTTTTTGACAGTGCCTAAAGGTATTTCTAGCATATTAGAAACATCAATCTGCGAGAGGCTGTGCTCTCGCATTAGTTGCTGAAGTTCTTCATTGGTCGTCATGTTTTTTCTCTTTCTGCCTCTTCTCCCACTGCCTCTGCTCCCACTGACTTTGCCTATCGCAAGCATGCAGTATTGCCCCGTAGAAAACTAGCGCAAACAGTGTCATGGCTATGATTGCGATTGCCCATTCTAAATAAATCATCGGTAGTCTCCTAATTTAATTACATTGTCTTGCAGTGGGCGTAACTGGCACTCGGTTGCATACTCCGAATAGTTAGCTGCCCAATCTGGGTTATCGATAATGCCCCAGAGGTCAGTGTTGAGGTCTTCAACCTTGGCATACTCGACTGCTGCACGGACAGCGTAAGGATGCATCTCCGCAAACAATCTTCGCGTGGGTATATCGCACTGCGATATGGCTGAGTGCAGGTTGCTTAGTGCTTGGGCTATATGCTGGGTTCTAGTGTCAGCAATGCCTGCTTGGTTTAGCTTCTGTTCAAATAAGAACATAGGGTCTTCCTCTTTGGTTAGTTCATCCCAGATCACCCGCAGGTTGCCTCGGAAAAACTTACAAAAAAGGACGCTATCCGTAGCGTCTAGACGGTGCTATCACCTAGCACGATTTGGGGGAAATATCTAAGTACACAAATGGTTTGTTTTTTTACCTATTGTGTCACTGGGTTAAGGTATGAGTGAGTCACAGTCACTACAAAGACTGCGAGTAAAAAAAGTTGGGCGGCGAATAAATATTTACTCACCCCGCTTCCACCCACTCGGTTACATCTTCACTATCACATAAGGGGCAATGCCAGTAGATGGTCTCGCGCTCTACTGTCTGATCACCGTATGGCTCATGATCAACCTCACGAACGATCAGAACCTCGTCATACTCGCCCCAGAAGGTGCAGTCACCGCATTTATACATGCTCATAATTCATCCTCTAATTGAAGTTGTAGGCAAGCCTTCTCGATCTTGATCAGGGTGTGCAGCCGGATATCTTCACCGGCTAGGAAGCGTGCCATGGTGTTTATATGAACGCCCGAAAGCCTTTGAATCCTAGTCCTGCGATTGCGTTTCAAGATGAATAGCTGCAACCGATTGGCAACCCTCTCAAGCTCTGCCTGCATCAAGCCACCTCTCCGAACATCTCACGGATCTGGGTGATAGCTGTCCGGTACTTGTTCCGTACCAGCTTACCGCCCTGAGACGTGTAAAACGCCAAGGGCTTACCCTGACGCAGTTGCAGTTCGCTTTGATAGACCACGTACTCCCGCCCATCGATATCAGACGCTTTAAAGTCTGACAGCCGGTTGGTTATAACGTAGCGGACTAGGTTAGCTGGGCACGCTTTGATCTGATCGTTTTCGATCCTGCCTATGTAGTAATTTCTCATGCCGCCACCTCCTTAAATCCTTGTTCAATTAGTGACTGCCTAAACTTCCCTAGCTCCTTTAGGTTTCTAAAGATGCCTATGTCAAAGAAAAGACTCCCATCGCTATGCGTCTTTTGCCCATCGTGGAATGAGACAGTGTATTTGGCTCTCCCAATGTTGTTGGTTTGGTGGAATCTTTTAGTACCTGTTAGATTACTCATGCTGTCACCTCCTTAGATTGCTTAATGTAAGCCTGTTGCTGGTCAATGATCTTGCCCATGCGTAACAGTTCTGCCCGAGCACTCTCATTGTCGGGGTTGCATTGCAGGGTGTGAACCAGCAGGTGAGCGGTTTCTTCCCACGTTGGGGTGCAGTCTTCGTATTTAGTTTCCATAATAATTGCCTCCTCGGCATTTAGTTTTCCAAGAGCCAAAGAGACGAGGAACCCGATAGGTTTCAACTCGTCTCAGGCTTTCGACCAGTAACTAACTGGTCTCATCAGTTGGATTAGTGGGGGAGTTGGTAGCGCTCATCTTGAGATTCTTGCCATGCTGAGTAGGTGTCTTCGATCTCATCTCTGAGGTCTTCGCGATCCCGCCGTAGTTGGCGGCATTGATCCCACTGAAAGTCAAGCGCGAAACGCTTCGACATACGCTGGTGTTCAGTTAGGTGTGGCTGGCGGGCAAGAAGTTCCAGTTGATGAAGGATGCTGGATAAAGCAGGCAGTTTCCTCAGTCTGGCTTCGATCTCGTTCAGCTTGGCTTTGAGTTCTTTGCAGGGGTCGGTTGATGTGCTCATGATATTTGCCTCCTCGGCAGTTTGGTTATCTAGGACACTGCCGGAGCAGTGTTTCGACCGGTTACCATCCAGTACTCATCAGCTAGAATTTTTTGATTCGGGGAAAATAAATCTTTCACCCTCATGCCGCCTCCTCTAAGGGAAGGGCAACTTGCATTGCATCCATCCAGTCAACCACCTTCTGCGCTTCGCTAGCCGCCTTGAAGATATAGTCGCTGTCACCACCCAGAGCATTGAGCCAAGAGGCTAAGTACTGAGCATGATCATCACGGGGAGCGCCTGATACATCCAGTTGATTGCACAGGAATGCCGCTGACAACTCAGCCACCAACTCTTCGAAGGCGTAGCCCTTTTTGTTCTTAAGGTCTAAGCGATCTAGGCGCGACTTGTGACCTGTACAGTGAGCCGATTCGTGCAGCAGTGTGGAGTAGTAATTCTCAGTCGCTGTAGACGTTTTGGTGGCGCTAAATGCCGCACGTTCTGGCATGTGGATGAAGTCACCAGCGGGTGAGTAGTAAGCCCTACCTTCACCAGAGTGGCGAATGTCAAAGCCTAGATTGCTAACGTACTGGTCAGCCAGTTCTAGCCGCTCAGTGAGATCCACCGCTTCGGTCTCAGGCTCTACCCAAGGCTCGCCAGTTTCAGCGTGGAGCACCATGCTGGCAGGGAATACCGTAGCGGCGCGAAATCCGATCATCTTAGAATCACCGGTTGCTTTATCCTTTACAGTCATAGGGGCACTGATAGCCACACCCTTTGAGCCTTTTTGGACTTGGTAACCGATAGCTTCCCACTGTCTGTATGTAGCCACAGTGCGGTAGCCTTGCAGCCCAAGCCATAGCGCATTCAGTCTGGTATAGGCTTTACCCGTGTTGGCATTGGTAGGCTTACCGCCAAGTGACTTGAAAGGCATTGTCCAATCTGCACCGGAAGCCTGCGCGCTCTCAATCATTGTGATGATTTCAGTGGTGATAGTTTCTTTGATATCTTTCTTCATAATGCTTGCCTCCTCAGACGTAGGGAATAGATACTAAAAAACCACCCGCAGGTGGCTTTGTGGTAGCTACTGAAATTTATTGGGGCGGGAGAATAAATCCCTCACCCCAGTGCCGATTACTCCTAGTTAGTTGTGAAATAGAACTAAACCAAGGGGCATCTCGTTCCACACTTCTTCACCGAAGATACTTATGGCGGTTGCAGTAGCCTCCTCACAGTCATAAATGGCTGATGTGTCCAAGATGATTTCATCCTGTATCGCGTTATTGGAGTAGCAATCAAAAGTAGATTCAATTTTGTCCAAATTAGCGGCTGTATCTACGAGAAAGTAATAGGCGGTGGACGTTGATCCAATGTTATTAATTTGTATGTTCATATCAATGCCTCCTCGGGCGTGGTTGAATAAATACAATAGAATCCACTGTTGCCAATGGATT
>OBOU01000077.1_pt1 | contig 11898 bp, 9 predicted proteins | sample 1494291 | NCBI WGS metagenome assembly OBOU01 (sample SAMEA3275627, study PRJEB22092) | marine metagenome | biome: ENV:00000447; feature: ENV:00002042; material: ENV:00002010 | collected 2014-06-20T10:30:00+00 | depth 20 m
AAGTATTTCCAGTCAGTTTTGTAGAAATCGTAAGATCCTCTACGGAAACCAGAAAAGCCTAAGTTAAGTGCCATATCTTCAGAGTTTTCGAATACACCGTAAGATGTTCCGCCTACTCCTGTGTTGTTAGCTTGTGCTAGCATGTTGTCAATAGCTAAAGAAGTTGAACGATCTAAGAATAACATATTCTCTTCAATTGCTCCTTGCTTATCTAGCTCTGCTAAAATATCGTCAAATTCAGTTAATCCTCCAAATGGTGCACCTGCAGTTGCAGCAGCTCCAAAATCTGGATCGTTATAAACAAGACCTCTATCTTCGATAGCAGCGAATAATCCTTCAGAACCTGTGAATCCAGCAGCTCCAGCTCCTCCATTAATACCAGAGTCATCTTTAACAGCTTCAATCATAGACATTTCTAATTGATCTTCAAAACGTAATCTAGCTTCGTGCTCAGATTTTAAGTACCATAAGTAACCAGATGTTCCAGCTTCTGTTGCTACTTCTACCCATCCAATTTGCGCAACGTCAGAACCATTTACATTATACTTATCTCTAAGAATAATTGGCTTGTTGTTAAATTGTGTGAATTTAGCATCAATAGAATTACCTACATCTCCTGATCCTTTTCCATACTCAGAACCGTATACGAAAACTTTAACACCTACCAAAGCAGATAAACCTAAAGCAGTTAAATCAGCAGCTCCGTAAGGAGTAACAGTTACAGTAGTGTCTCCCACAGTATAAGTAGAGCTTACTCTAGCTTTTACTGAATTAAATCCAGCTGTAATGCTAATAGTAGCACCTGTTGCTAATAATCCAGCTTTCTGAGTAGCAGTTTGAGCTCCAGCAGTTCCAGCAGGATCAGCTACAAAAGTAATTGTGTTAGTTGCAGCTACTGATTGATCGATAGTACAATCGTCAAAAGCAACATGCAATCTTCCTTGTTCAGACCATACAATAACATCTGAAGCCATTGGCATTTCAGCGCCTACCATACGTAAGAACCCAGAGATCGTACGGTTTCCGTAACGTTCTACTTCTTTCTCATATACTTCTGGTAAGAATTGTTGTGTAAAATCTAAATCAGTAATTGATAAATAATTGTCTCCAAATAATCCTTTAATAGGACGTGGAGTTAAATGGTTTAATTGAGCACCTGTGCCCGGACTTGGAAATCCCATAATTTTTAATTTTTAAATTTGTTTATTTTCTAATTTTTACTCTTAATTTAGAAGAATCAACACCATTTACAGATCGCACAGTCCAGCCATTAGGAGCCGTTGTATTTTCATGAACCCCTCTCGGATCCATATTAACGTTCTTTGTTTTAGCCATACTGTCTTTTATCGCATCAGCCTTGCCTTGCTCATAAAAGTGTTTTGCTACTGCGTCAGGATTCATAGCTGTGAATAGAGATTTATGATAACCAGAAGCGTCAGACATTTCGTTTTTTTCATTCAAGAACTTCTTGATAAAATTATTAATGTCGCTTTGGTTTGTTTTAACCTCTTCTGCATTTTTAACATTGAACCTATATTTCTTGTCTCCAACTTGATAATCAAAACCTTTGAAATCATTATTGAAAACTTTATTAGTTCTTTCTAAAAACACATTTTTTTGATTCTTAGCTAATTCAGTTGTTTCCTCTTGTTCTTTATTATATCGGTTAAAGAACTCAACCGCTTTTTGTTGTTCTGGATTTAATTTTGATCCAGCTTTAATTTCTTCGTAGTATTTAGACTTTAAACCATCTAGGTGGTTTTTAGCCTTAGCTAACTCTTCTTTGTGAGCTATTTTCTTTTTACGTATATCTCTTTCTTCGTCAATATCCTCGTCGTATGCAAAATTGTCTTCCATTAAAAAGTCAATCTCTTCTTTATCAAGATGAGGTCTAGTGTTTTCGTAGTACTCTCTTAGCAACTGAGTTTCATTTAGCGCAGAGTAATCAGTGTTAAGTTTTACATAATCCTCTAAACTTCCGCCAGTGTCATTCATAAAGTCAATGGCTTTCTGTATGTTTTCAGGCAAATCAACACCTTTACTTTCTTGCTCAGCTACAGCTTCTGCAATATCTTCAGTTAGCTTTTCTGTTTGCTCTTCAACCTCTTCTTCAGTTATTTCCTCAAGAACTGGTTGTTCATCTTGAACTGACTCTTGTTGCTGTGGTACTTCTTCAACCACTTCTTCGCTAGCTCCCACTGGTTCATTAGCATCCACTACTTTTTGTTCTTCAGCGGTATCTTCTTGCGTTTTGTTTAACTCTGTTAAGTCTACCTTAATTACCCCGTCTTCATAAGACATAGGGGATTTTTCTTCTGTTGTAGGTGTTTCTTCCACTTTAACTTCTTCCTGCGGAACACCTTCTTGTAATTGTTCTTCCATGATAAAATATTATATAATTATTATTACTATTATTACCTAGGCTCGAAAGAACCTAAGTCAAAACCACCCCCTAATATATCATTACCTGAAGATTCAAAGTTTTTAGGCTGTGTATTGTTTTTTCTTTGATTAATTAACTCACTCTGTTGAGTTCCTTGCATTTTTACTCTTTGGTCTTTTCTGTCTTCTTTTTCAGATTCATTATTAGCTACCTTACTTTCGTCCATCTCTCGAATTTGCATATTATATTGGAACTCTAATTGCATCAGTTGCATCTTAGATTGTACTTCCAGTTGCATTTTTCTTTCATCAAGTTGAGATTCTATCTGCATCAATTGAGCTTTTTGATCTGTTATAACTTGATTTTTTTGAATCTCTGCTTGCGCAGCTACTTGTTGAGCTTGAGCATTAGCACTCGCTTGCGCTTGAATATTCTCTTGCTGCATAGCTTGATCTCTCTGCTGCTTCTTTTTTCTTCTAATCTTTAGCACTTGATTAGCAAGTTTTATGCTTCTTATTTCTCTAATATCAATAGCGTCTTCTAAATCAATTAACCCAGCAGATAAAGCTGTTTGAATATTATTTTCTAACATTTGTTTTTCTTCGTCGTCTGGTGTAAGCTCTAAAAATATGCCAAAGTCATATAAGTGAAGATCACCCATCTCCTGTAGAGTAGCAACATTATGTCCGCCAATTTTCTGTATAAAAGCCTCTCTGGTTGGAGAATACTCTAATATATCTGAAACTCTCAATGATAGACATTCGGCTAAATCAGCAGTTAAAAACAAACCAGCTGTAAGTATATGCCTTGTAGCTGTATTCGAGTTAGCTGCTGCTATTTTTTGAACACCAACTAAAGCTTTAGCGTCAGGTGTTGATCCGTCTCTAGCTTCGTTTAATCCCGTAGTGTCTCTTATCATTTGTAGATAATAGTTATACGTTTGAATTAACGCCGCCATTTTACCACCACCAGCTCCACTGGTTATTTCTTGAATAGGCACTTTACCAGGATTCATATCACCTTCTTGAGTAAATGATCTACCAATTACAGATCCCGTTTGAAAAAACATGTTTAATGCTTCTTGCGGATTATAATTAGTTCCATTACCTAAATCTATTTCAGCTAAACCATCTGCATCAAGATAAACACCATCTGGTACCATTCTTGATAATACTTGTTGAAGTTTTAAATGAGTTAATTGAATCATATCGGCAAAACCTGTTATACGGCTTACTAAAGATTCAATTTTACCTTTATACATTCTTGGAGCTACAATACTATAGTTCATTTTAACTTTAGTATGATCGCTTTTAGGGCGCATCATATTTTTAGCTAATTCCCATTGAAGTAAATAATCAGTACCTAGTATAAGTACACCTTCATATAACACTTCTAAGGACCTAGATAATTTTCCGAACTGTTCTTCAAGCATCTCAACTGGTGGATCAAACTGGTCGTCCCTGAGCACTACCTTTGAAGCTCCAGTAGCTGTTTCTTTAACTTTATACACCTCGTTCATATAGGTTTTAAAATTAAAGTAAAGAACTTGCACCGTATTAACATCTGGGCTAGCAGAGTTGTTTAATGGGCGATCATAATAGCTATTACTTTGATACGATGTTTTAGATATTTTTTCTAAATCCTCATTGGTTAAGTCTGGAAATTGTTTCTTTATTTCATTTATAGTAACGTCCTTTACTTCGCCAACATAGTATATATCTTGAAAGTTAGGATCTTCAGTATAAGAATACACTAGATTAGCAGGGTCTACGTATTCAACCATAATACCCTCTGATAGTGTAAACCTATTTTTTACAGCTCCAATACCTATTGTGGTTAAGTCGTAATAAAAACGTTTCTTGGTTAAGTCGTAGTTGTTACCGTCAAGCAAAGTATTTATAGCTTGCTCTTCAGCCATTTCAACAGCTTGCTTATATGTCAGCTGCATGTGAACTTCTAGCTCTTCTTTAGTTTCAGGTAGATCTTCTTCTGAGTTTTCAAATAAAGCTATATTAAAATTTTCTTGTACAAAGTTGTTGAGATCTTTTGTATACATGTCTCTAAGTACACTTTCCATATACTCAGTTCTTTTGCTAACTCCGTAAGGATCCTGTGAGTATGCTTTTACGTCAAAAGCTCTTTCAGATATACCATTAACAACAATATCTACAAACTTTGGTATAATAGGTACAGGTTTCCAGTCTAAATTTAAGTAAGATAAATCTCCGTTAATAGACAATTCATCTTTATACTTTTGTATAGGCTGTTCACCTCTAGAATATAATCTTAACTTGTGAAATGTATGTTGATTACTTCTATATCTATTTGTACCAGAATCCAATTGAAACCATTCGTCTTGAATAGCTCTACCAACCTTAAGTCCATACTCAGGCGACATTTTTTCAGCATCACTAGCTACTTGACTAGGAAAAGTACTTTTTACAACTGATTCAGCCATATTTATTTTATTATTTTTGAAATTGAATCGCTATTACTATACTTAGCGATACTTAAGTTTAATTTTCGTTTTTCCATAATTGGATTAGGTCTATATAAGTTTTTATTACAAGCCATTATAGCTAGTCCTGAACTAATAGCTGCATCATACTTTGTTCTATTATTTATATCAAATTTAGCCCAATCATTTAATGTTTCACTAAAATATAAATCTCCATAGTTGCCGTCTTCTTTTAATCCGACGTATTTATCTATGTAAGACTCTATAGCTGCAGCGTGAGCTTGTTTTATATCTTCACTTGAGTTTGGTATTCCACCTATTTCTTTTTCTGCTGTAGAAAGTTTGTTCCAAAGCTTATCCGGTCTATTCATAGAGTAACCCCTATAACCTCTTCTTTTAAAATAGTATAACAACCTAGGTTTGTTGTTTTCAGCTAGTATAGGCATGCCGTAAAATACACAAGCCATAAGAACATCTTCAAAAAATATTTCAGCGGTCTGAGGTCTTGCAACATATTCTAAAAAAAACGTATTAGGCGGGGCATCTTCCATGCTAAACTTAGTTAAACCGTGCAAAGCTCCTTTTGATCCATTGCCACCAACTGTGCCTGATATATCATAGCTATCACAACCAAAAGCTCCCATGTGATCATTACCCGGGTATTTCATACCGTTTTTTAAAACTTGACGGTTTTGAATATCGTGAGTAGGAACCCAAGTTATTTTAAATCTTCCTTGAGCGTTTGGTGTAAATAAAACTCTTGAATCTTTAATTCCATTCTCCCAGCTAAAGTTACCCGTACTTACTACACCTGTATTTCTTAAATCTTGGTTATAGTCAATTTGCTCGTATATTTTTGCTAAATTAAATAGACTACTTTTTGTTTCATCTCTAAACGCATGCTCTTCTGTGCGTGGAAACTGTCTATAAAATTCATTTAAAGCATCCTGGTCGCTTTTCAATCCTTCAGCTTCATTATTCCAGTGCTCTATAATTCCAGTGTCTATAATATCGCCGTATGGGCCTTTAACTTCACTGCTTGGCGTGTCGAACACAGGGTACCCGTGCTCATCTATAAAACCCTCATAGTTCCACTCCATAGGTATAAATAAAGAATATAAACCAGACTTTGTTTGACCGTTTTTATTTCTTTTTGTAGCATCAGAAGAGTAGTATAATTTCTTAAAGTTTTCTCCTCCTTTATCTAAAGCATTTGATGTTGATCCCATCATACACTTACCTATAATTCTAGCACCTAAACGTAAACACGTTTTTGTTACTCGCCAGTTGTTTAAAATATTATCAGGTCTTTCCCACTTTCCACTTTCATCGTGTACTAGTAGCTTTAATTTTTCACCGTCATAAGAGTTGTCGCCTGTGTTCTTCCAGTCAATCGTTGTATCAAGACCCTCGAGTAACTCTTGGTCCTGCTTGTTTTGTATAGATTTTCTTGTTAATCTTGACGCTGGAATCCTGTAGGCCAATTCGGTCTTTGGGCGGTCCATACCGTCTTGTATCGGTTTGAAAAAGAACGGATAATTGACAGATATGGGTACGACTTTATCCGTGAACATTTTCTTCGCATCGGAGCCAGATTTGGACAATATCCCGAACCGTGAGTCGCTTGATATCGTCGCCATGTTGACTGTCTCTCCGGAAGCCATGAACGAAAAACCTGAACGTCTGTTCTTGAGATAAGACATACCGTAGCATCTTCTGTCTGCTTTGCAAGCTTCCCAGAATATGTAGAATAATCTATTGGCCTCTCTAAATTCTGGATTACCAACGTCGATTTTAGACCACTGCAAGTACATAAAGTGAGTGCCAGTAATGTAAGTAGCCACACCTTTATTATTGAACCAATGGCCTTCGTCTCTTCGTTTGAATTGTTCATCTATATATGGTTCCCATTTGTTTTGAAATTCTTCAGCGTATTCCCTCCAATCAAACACGCTCTGTATTTGTTTTAATTCTTTTGGATATTCTTCAACAGTCCATTTACTCGTGGACTTATCTATTTTAGAAGGAGGTTTTGGAAGTGCAATCTTTAATCCCTGTATTTCATATATTTCACTTATTTGACCTGTTTTACTTATAACTACAATATCATTTTCTTTATTATAGCCGTACTCCCATTTTTTAGATTTGTTTAATCTAGAAATTGTAGTAAGCTTTACGGGCTCAATGATTTTATATAAAGTTTGCTCGTACATTATTTAGATCTTTTTTCAGCAAATCCACTAAATGATTTCTTAGCCACCTCTTCTTTAGGTTTATTATCGAGCATGTCTTGCTCTTCTTTTATTCTGTTTAATATTTCAAAAGCATCAAATATAGCTAGCTTTTTTGTAGCTGCGGCATTCTTTAATCTATCAGCTGATATATCATCATCTGAATCAACAATGGCTTCTTTAGCTACTTTAATTAACTCCTCAACCGCTCTGTGTCCAGCTTGGATTATATTCGACTTCGTTTCCTTGATATTCATATTTAATTGTAATTTGATTGGTTGGTACTCTATATAGTCTTTCTTTTTCAATGAAAAACTCATATTCCATACCCACTTTGAAAGAAACTAAAGATTCTTTCTCTATACTTCCGTCTGTGTATTTAACAACACCAAGCCCAGGTTTTTCAAAGTCTATAGAAAGCATTTTGTCTTCTTTTATAGGCTTTATAAAACAAAACCCTTTTTCTGCTTTCCATTCATCACCTGACTTATAAGCATATATTTGATCTGGTTGAGCAAAGTATTTATCTTCTTCGAAATAGCTTTTGCTATTTTTTTCATTACCTCTAACGTCGTAAAACCTTCTAAACACGTTATGGTGTAATATAACTTCATCACCTTTTTTTATATTAGTATCTCCAAGTAATGGTTTTGACAAAACTATACCCTGTCTACTTACGTAATTATGGTTTTGAAGCTCCGTATTTAATAGCAGCTCCTTGCCTTCAATTGTTTTAGATGAAGTTGATCTATTTGTTTTTGGTTTTACTATAAAATTAAAAATTGATTTCATTAATACTGTAGATCATATTCAATTGCAATTGCCATGTTTTTATTGAAATCTTTCCAAGGCAATAATTCATTTCCTTTTTTTATATATATAGAATACTTATTTTCTTCTTCTATTATATTAGCTATAGTATGACCGCCATACACTTCCTGTCCGACAGAGTAGTGCATAGCGTCATTCTTATAGTCTCTCCCAATACTAATTTTCCGTACCAGGCTCATTATCTAACTTCTTGTAAGATCCGTCGTTTATGTCTATAGTTATGTCTCCATAGATACCTCTTAACTCTTCTTGATATTTTTGCAATTCTACTTGAAGCGCGCTAGCCCCGTGAAGCACTTGGTGTTTTTCAATTTCTAACTCACCTATTTTCAACTGGTGTTGGTTAAAATTTTTAACTAAATCTTGCAATTTAACTAACTCTTCTTCTTTAATTGCTTCTACTTTTTTCATTTTGATTATATTTAATTGTTATTTATAGTTTTATTATTACGTATAAAGTTAATTATTTACTCTCCAATCACCATAGTTACAGAAGTCGGGTTTTCTTTTTCTGCAATTTGTGAAGCAATGCCATCTTCAATAGCTTGAACTTGATCAGCACCCATCGCGTCTTTTGTCCAACCAACAATTATTTCATTAGTTAAATCTTCAAAAGGTATAAACGCGCCACCTTCGCTTAAAGGTACAACTTGAGTACCTATATTAGTAGCTGAATAATCTCCATCAACACCTGTTACTATCCAGTGTACATTATATACTACATCTGTTTGCCCTTCTTCTTGAGGGTGTACATCTACTGTTTTACAATTCCAATCGTATGTTATCATTTATTTTTATTTTGATGGTGCAAAATTATACACCGTTCCACCTATGTTTACTTGTAATCTATTAGCTTTAGGGTTAAACGCTATGCTAGTTACATTACTTAAATGGCTGTTACCATCTGCACCGTTTTTTCCATCTGCACCATTAGTTCCAGCTGCACCAGTTGCACCTGTGTCACCTTTAGGTCCAGGTGTTAAAGATATGTCTTCAAGTTCTTTTTCAAGTTCAGCTACACGTTTGACTAGTAAATCTATATAGCTAACACCTTTTATTCCATCTTCACCTATATGCACAAGTTCTGGGTAGTACTGCTCTATATCTTCAACTACAACCCCGTACCTAACTCTCTCAGTGTCTCCTGTTTTGTATTTATATTGCTTAAACGGTATGGCTGTTGCTTTATTTTTATCAATATTAGCAATGTCTTTTTTTGTATCTGCTTGAGATTGCTGTACTAAAGATGAATAATATAGTGTATTTGTAAATCGACCGGTTCCATTTACATCAAGTTTATAGGCAGGATTTATAAATCCAACGCCTACGTTTCCACCAAGTGGATTTAATGACATTTCATAAGCTGTTGCGGAAGTATTGCTTTGCGCTTGTAACCAAGAAGCTCCAACGTTATTTACACCAATATTCAAGCCATAGCTAGTAGCTGTATTACTCACAAAAAACGGAGCAGTTGAAGAACCCAAAGCTGGATCATCATCACCTGTTAAACCTGACACGTGTAGTTTAGTTCTAGGACTAGTCGTTCCAATCCCGACGTTGCCGCCAAGCGGTTGAAGGTTTAGATTGTATAACGTGGTATTTGCATCTGCTCTTTGAGATTGAATAAAGCCCCACCCGCTACTAGCAACACCCATGTTAATGCCATAGGTTTTGTTAGAATTAGAAACAAACAACCCTCCAGTTGCAGTTCCTGCTGTAGGGACGTTGTTCGAACTGGTACTAGCTACATGGAGTTTTGCATACGGACTAGTCGTCCCAATCCCGAGGTTTCCACTATTTAAGTAGTTATTCCCGTTATAACTAATTTTATTATTAAATGATCCGAATTGTTTTGTACCAATACTACCCTGATAACTGTACAAATCTCCTTGAATCGACACGTTTTGCGTGTTACTTGCTGGCGCGCCAAAAGTTATTGTACCCCCATTTCCACCGCCGGTTACATAAAATTGTGTTGTGGTGAAGGGGCTTTGGGTAACACTAAAATTACCGGTGGTTCCTAAGTGTAAACCACCATACACATCTAGTTTTGCGTTAGGACTAGTTGTCCCGATACCTACGTTACCTGAGCTTCCAATTATACTTATTCTATTTGTTCCAGAGGTATTATTAGGTATACCTCCAGAGTTTATTTGAAACGTTCCGTTTGAATTTCTAAACAAAAAACCTTCAGACGTTGTGTTTGTAGTAAAAAACAACGCTCCACTTTGAGTTGGGTTAGTAGTCTTAGATATATCTATACCGTTAAGGTTACTAGATGAGCTTACCTCTAGATTAGTAGATGGAGTACCAGTTGTTCTAATACCGACTCTCTCATTAGCATCATCTACATATACAACGTCTGATGTAAGCGAAGTATTTGCAGCTGTACCTACAAACAACCTACCAGTAGGTAAATTAGGTACATCGTTGGTTCTACCAAGAGCTATAACCTCTAGCTCACCTGTTTGAGAATTAACTCTAGACACTATAGCTACATTTTGTATTAAATCAGTACCACCTGGTTTTATGTTGGTAAGTCCACCTCCGGGTTTTACGAATATTATATCACCGACAGCCCAACTCTCTGTACCACCAGTTGTATCAAAATCACCATTGAAGCTACCAAAAGCGGTCATTGTTCCAAAAGCTTGATTTGCATAATCATCATCCGCTAAACCCACTACAGGCATCTTAGCTACATCGCTAGAATCTGCTTTAGCTACAATATTTACGTCTTGCCCATTGTTGTAACCTACTATATATACAGGATCTCCTTTTACCAAAGCTTCGTTTGCCTTAATAGGCTGGACTATAGCTTCGGCTGTTTCTGCTGACAGTCCGCCTGGACTAACCCAATTTACGTTGCTCCCATCAGAAGACAATAAGTACCCTGATATTCCTAGAGGATTTGTAGGATCCCCATCTGATATACCTGCTTGTATTTCTATCGGTGCTTTAAACTTCATATATTAAATTTTATTATTATTACCCTATTTTTTGCACTAGCACTCTAACTGAATTAGTAGGTGTTGTAGCAAATGTAATTGTTGCCTGTGTTGTAGATATACGATCTACATCAGCATAAACCGTTTCATTAGTCACAGTGTCAACCAGCTGTATAATTGTATCATTCTGTGTAGGTGTTGTTAAAGTAAAAGGGTATGTAATTGTATCTGTATCAGTTATAGTGTAAGCCTTGGATGTAACTGAGTTTGCAAGAGCTAATAACTCGTCTAACCTTGCTTTTTTATTCTCGTCATCTGCAAAGTTATATATAGGTATAAAATAAGAAGATGGCGTTTCCGCTAGCGGATCAACTCCAAGAGCAGCTATACCTAAACCTACTTTAGCAGTACCGGAGGTGTAAGAAACAGCAATACCTCCAAGATTACCCGCTGGCTCAGCGTTTACGTTTCCAATACCAACTTGTGTTAAGCTAGCAAGATCGATATTGTTTTGAACAGTCGTCCAATCACCTAAGGCGCTTGGATCATCAACTTCTGCAATAAGTACGTCACCAACTTCCACTGCTTCAGTAAGAAACGTTCCAGCTGTGGTTACTGTATATGTCCAACCTTTTAATATACTATTTGGTGAAGTTGTTAGATCTGGTGTGTTATTAGAAGCGTTATATCCACCTTGATACACTAAACCACCAACTACAGCATTGTCAACATAATCTTTAGACGCTGCATCTGTGCTAGCTACCGGTAAAATAGGGATTGTAACTTGACCTGTAAAATTACCGGTACCTCCAACTGTTAGATTATTTGTTATTGTAACATCATTAGGTAAGCCAATAGCGACTGTTCTTCCTGATTCTGCAACCTCAATTTCACTTGCTGTTCCTTTAAACGTAACAGTTTCTCCACTTGCCACAGCTGTTGAATTTGTTTCATCACTAACTGTCCATGTGTATGTCCCAGGTATCGCGGTTATTGGCTCCCAAGCATTATCGCCTCGTAAGTATTTTGTTGCATCAGGTGTTCCTG
>OBOU01000083.1_pt1 | contig 11381 bp, 9 predicted proteins | sample 1494291 | NCBI WGS metagenome assembly OBOU01 (sample SAMEA3275627, study PRJEB22092) | marine metagenome | biome: ENV:00000447; feature: ENV:00002042; material: ENV:00002010 | collected 2014-06-20T10:30:00+00 | depth 20 m
GATGATTTAAGAGAGCGTCTTAAACCACACAGAGGGCAATTATACCAAGAAAAATAGCCTACGGAATATTTAAATACTTGTGTGTTTGCAAAGACACCATCCACTTTGGGTTTGCCATAACGTAATCTACAATTTGAGGAATCATCGTTTCTCGTTTACTCCATTCTGGCTGCAGGTATAAAATACAATCTTCACCAACTTTTTCAGCTTGCTTTTCGGCAAATTCAAAATCGTTTTTATTATATATGATCACCTTTAACTCATGAGCTGCCTTGTACACCTGTTGGGTTGGCAACTTCATTTTTTTTGGTGACAAACAAATCCAATCCCAAGAGCCAGACAAAGGGTAGGCTCCTGAGGTTTCTATGTGGGTATTCATACCCATTTTTTTTAACAGGGATGTTAAAGGGCCCATATCCCAGGTGAGGGGTTCTCCACCAGTTATAACAATAGTTTTCGAGTATTTATTTGCGTTTTGCGCAATGGCCTTAATGGCAGTTGGGGGATGGCTCTCTGGATTCCAGCTTTCTTTCACATCACACCAATGACAGCCAACATCACAGCCTCCAACTCTAATAAAATAAGCTGCAGTCCCTTTATGAAAACCCTCTCCTTGGATGGTGTAGAACTCTTCCATAAGTGGAAGCATCATACCTTTATTTACTTGCTCTTGAATCTCTTTTTGCATACGCCAGCAAAGATAGTATAATTATCTACGATGGGTACCTATTTCTGCAAAGACAAAACAGGAGTATTTCTCTTTAAATAGGCACATTAAAACAAGCTAATATACCTTGCCATAAAACTAAAGACTATATTGTTTTACAAGACAGGATACAATTGTTATTTTTATAAAAAATTAAGAGTACTCACCTGCACCAACTACCAGATTAATACACAAACAACCAAAACCAAATAATGAAAAACGCTATTATTATAACAGCCCTGGCCGCTTTACTATCTGTACAATGCACAAATAAAAAAGACGCCTTTACCATAACAAATGGTAAAATTGGGACACTCACAAGCCAAACTACCCTTAAACAACTAAAGACTGTTTTTGCAAATGACAGTATTGTACCCCTCTCAAATAGTAGCCCAAGTGATGCCTTGCAAGGAGATCTAGAGGTGTTTTCAAAAGATGGCAGCAAACTACTGGGGCTATCTCCAGATATACAAAACAGCCCTGAGGCAACAATAAACAACCTACGAGTGTATGACTCTAGATACAAAACAAGCAAAGGGCTATCTATAAAAAGCACCTTTAAAGATATTAAAGACAACTATGAAATCTCTGGAATACAAACAAGTATAGATGCTGTTGTTATCTTTCTAAAAGATAGTGATGTGTTTATCACCATAGACAAAAAACAACTACCAGAAAACCTAAGGTACAACCCTAACCTAACCATTGAAGCATCTCAAATACCACAAGGCGCTACCTTTAAATATTTTATGATTGCCTGGGAGGGTCAGTAACATCATAAACTTTCAACTATAACCTTAAAGCTATGCACACACTCTCGCCTTTCCATCTAGCCATCCCCGTTGATGACTTAGCAAGTTGTAGAACATTTTACAGAGATACACTAGGCTGCAAAGAAGGAAGAAGCAGTGATCATTGGGTAGATTTTAATTTCTTTGGACACCAACTTGTTATCCATCTAAAACAGGACTCGCAATCCAAAGCTCCAACAAATACTGTAGATGGAAAAGAGGTTCCTATACCTCATTTTGGTGTCGTGCTAGATATGGATACTTTCAATGAGCTGGCAAAACAACTTCAAGAAAAAAACGTCGAGTTTATCATAGCACCCTACACTAGATTTAAAGGCCTTGTAGGAGAACAGGCAACAATGTTTTTTAAAGACCCGAGCTCAAACGCTCTAGAGTTTAAAGCATTTGCAGATCCAAGCCAGCTATTTGCAAGTTAAAAAGCTAGAGAGAGCCTGTATAGATATACAGCTCTAATTTCAATAAAATACCTAACAAAAAAAGCCCTTTAGGAGATACCTAAAGGGCTTTTTAATAGTAGTATATATACTAAGCTTTAGAGATAGCGCGCTGCTCTCTGGCTAGCAAGGTGTTTTTTAGTAGCATGGCAATGGTCATTGGTCCTACACCACCTGGAACGGGAGTTATAAAACTTGCCTTTTTGCTAACCCCATCAAAATCTACATCACCAACAATTCTATATCCTTTAGGCTTTGATAGATCCTCTACGCGTGTAATTCCTACATCTATAATCACCGCATCATCTTTTACCATTTCTGCTTTCAAAAAATTAGGAACCCCTAGGGCAGAAATCACAATATCTGCCTGGCTAATTATTTGTGTTATGTTTTTTGTATTACTGTGTGTTAGGGTTACTGTAGAGTTTCCTGGCCAACCCTTGCGGCTCATTAAAATACTCATTGGCCTACCAACAATATGGCTTCTACCAATAACAACAGTGTGCTTCCCTTTTGTATCTACTTTATAACGCTCTAACAACTCTAAAATTCCAAAAGGAGTGGCAGGTATAAAGGTGGACATATCCAATGCCATTCTCCCAAAGTTTTCTGGATGGAAACCATCTACATCTTTACTTGGGTCTACTGCCATTAAAACGCGTTGGGTATTTATTTGAGGAGGCAGCGGCAATTGTATGATAAAACCATCAATTGCATCATTGTGGTTCAGCTCCTTAATTTTATCTAATAGTTCCAGTTCACTTGTTGTGTGAGACATACGCACCATGGTAGACTCGAAACCAACCCGCTCACAGGAGCGAACTTTACTTCCAACATAGGTTAGAGACGCGCCATCATCCCCTACAATTACAGCGGCTAAATGAGGTACCTTTTCTCCGGCATCTTTCATCTTTTTAACCTCTGCTGCAATTTCGTTTTTTATATCGTTTGATACTTTTTTTCCGTCTAAGATTGTCATAGCCTTTGTTTTATATTTCTTACCTAGAATAATTTAATGCTCTTTAACGCATATTTCCCATCATTTGCATCATCTTCTTACCACCGCCACCTTGCATCATCTTCATCATTTTACTCATTTGCTGAAACTGCTTGAGTAATTGGTTGATTTGCTGCACAGAAGTTCCACTCCCTTTTGCAATTCGTTTTTTACGACTTGTATCAATAGTTGTAGGAACACTTCTCTCTAAAGGTGTCATGGAATGAATAATGGCTTCTATATGCTTAAAGGCATCATCATCTATATCTACATCCTTCATGGCTTTTCCGGCACCTGGTATCATCCCTACCAGATCTTTCATGCTTCCCATTTTCTTTACCTGATTGATTTGTTTTAAGAAATCATCAAAACCAAATTGATTTTTGGCTATTTTCTTTTGTAATTTTCTTGCTTCGTCTTCATCAAATTGTTCCTGCGCTCTTTCTACCAAGGAGATAACATCTCCCATACCCAAGATTCTATCTGCCATACGATCTGGATAGAACACATCAATTGCATCCATTTTCTCACCCGTACCAATAAACTTAATAGGCTTGTTTACAACACTTTTAATAGACAGTGCAGCACCACCCCTTGTATCACCATCGAGTTTGGTAAGTATAACCCCATCAAAATTAAGCCTATCGTTAAACGTTTTGGCAGTATTAACAGCATCTTGACCCGTCATAGCATCTACAACAAACAATGTCTCGCTTGGAGAGATTGCTTTGTGTACATTTTCTATTTCTTGCATCATTGGCTCATCTACAGCCAAACGTCCAGCAGTATCTATAATCACAACGTTAAAACCGTTTGCCTTTGCATGTGCAACGGCCTTTGTAGCAATTGCAACAGGATCCATATTACCCTGGTCACTAAATACCTCAACCCCTATTTGCTCTCCAACAACATGAAGTTGATTGATCGCTGCAGGACGGTATACATCACAGGCAACCAATAAAGGATTCTTGCTTTTTTTGGTTTTTAAGTAATTGGCCAGTTTACCAGAGAAGGTTGTTTTACCACTACCCTGCAAACCAGACATTAAAATTACACTTGGAGATCCTTTTAGGTTGATTCCAGAGGCATCTCCACCCATTAGGGCTGTAAGTTCATCCTTTACTATTTTAACCATTAACTGGCTAGGTTGCAGGGATGTCAAGACGTTTTGACCCAGCGCTTTTTGCTTAACGGTCTTGGTAAAGTCTTTGGCTATTTTAAAATTAACATCGGCATCCAAAAGGGCACGACGCACCTCTTTTAGCGTTTCTGCAACGTTAACTTCTGTAATGCTTCCATGTCCTTTTAGGACATGAAGGGCTTTATCTAACTTATCACTTAAATTATCAAACATAGGGAATACATTTTATACAAAATCTTAATAGAAAATCACAAAAGATTTAACCGCAAATATACTAATTGATTGGGGAGTTTCAAAGTAGCAACGCTATTAAAAACAGGCTTTTTTCTAGAATAAAATGAACTGTATAAACCAAAAAAGAGTACATAATTGTATCTTGTTGGTAATTTACTGTTTCTCTGTAAAACAACGTTATAATAAAATTACAATACACGCTATGAAACACCTTATTACACTTCTAGTAATTACATTGTTTGGCTTTGCGCCAACCCTCCAAGGACAACAAACAAAAGTTATTCATGCCGGCACACTACTTGCCGTTCCTGGAAGCGCTCCAAAAACACAACAAACCATTGTTGTTGAAAATCAAAAAATAAAACAGGTGTATGACGGCTATTTAAACGCCCTAGAACTTGGGCTAGAAAGCACAGATATAACACTCATAGATTTAAAAGACAAATTTGTAATGCCTGGCTTTATAGACATGCACACGCACATTACATCAGAGCGTGATCCCAATGCAATTAGCCATCTTTGGACCACCCTTGAGGAGGCAGATGCTGCCTACAATGCCATACCGTATGCAGAAAAGACACTCATGGCTGGTTTTACCACCATACGTAATTTAGGGGGTGACCCACATATTATGAATGCCCTGAAAAGAGCCATTAACAATCAGCTTGTTGTTGGGCCAAGTATTGTAGCCTCTAACGGAGCTGTTTCTGCAACAGGAGGACATGGAGATTTTCATGGATACAACGATGCTATTTTAGAAATGGTTGGCCAAGATGTAAGTATTTGCGATGGTAGCGATGACTGCACAAGAGCGGTAAGAGCGCTGGTAAAATCTGGGGCAGATGTGATTAAAATTACAGCAACAGGAGGCGTTTTGAGCAATACTGCTGCGGGTGTTGGCCAACAACTTACCGACCAAGAAATGAAAGCCATTGTTACTACAGCCGCTAGTCTTGGAAGAAAAGTAGCAGCCCATGCGCATGAGGCGCAAGGAGTAAATGCGGCCCTTAGGGCGGGAGTAAACTCTATAGAACACGGCTCTTATTTAAATGATGAATCTATTAGGCTCTTTAAACAAACAGGGGCCTATCTTGTACCTACCCTTTTGGCAGGTGTATCCGTGTATGAAGAACTATCTGTAAACCCAAACATACCACCAGCAATCATAGAAAAGATAAAACAAGTAGCTCCCGTGGTTGAGGCCTCTTTCAAAAAAGCATTGAAAGGCAATGTTAATATTGCCTTTGGTACAGACAGCGGCGTGAGTAGACACGGTACTAATGCCCGTGAATTTGAACTAATGGTACTGTACGGTATGGACCAAAATAGCGCTATTAAAACAGCAACTATTAATGCAGCCACCCTTTTAGGTAAAGAAAATGTAATTGGAAAAATAACACCTGGCATGCAGGCTGATATGGTGGCTACAGACACAAGCCCTTTAGAAGATATTTCTGTATTAAAAGACATTACATTTGTCATGAAGCTTGGCCGTGTTTACAAAAACAAGTAACCTATAACAAGACAACTTCCAAAATACCACGGCATAAAAACTAATTATTTTTTTATAGTTTTACGCCATCAAATCATGGAAAAACAAACAAACATTTGCCAAGAACAGGCCTTTAATAAAGTCTATAAAGCCCAGGCACAATCATTACGCAATTTTATGTTCTTTAAAACAAAGGACACAGATGCCTCTTATGATTTGGTACAAGAAGCTTTTTTAAAATTATGGCAAAATTGCGCAAAAGTAACCCCTGAAAAGGCCAAGAGCTATCTCTTTACAACCGCAAACAACCTTTTTTTAAATACCGTTGCTCATAAAAAGGTGCAATTTAAATTCACCCAAGGTGTAAAAAAATCACAAGACAACAACTCACCAGAGTTTCTATTGGAAGAAAAGGAATTTGGTCAGAAATTACAAAAAGCACTAGATAGCCTCACCCAATTACAACGCACTGCTTTTTTACTAAGCCGCGTGGAGGGTAAAAAATATAGAGAAATTGCTGCCATTTATAACATTTCAGAGAAAGCTGCAGGCAAACGAGTATTAGACGCTCTAGAAAAACTAAGAGAGACTATAGATAATTTATAAACCCCCTAAGGTGGTAAAATAACAATTAAACTGTTATAGTATAACAAGCAAGTAGATGGAAACAAAACAAGCATTAGAAAAATGGCTCAACAATGAGGCAACCCCTGCAGATATGCAGGTGCTTAACGCGTGGCCAGATTTTGACTCCTACAAAAAAATAGATGCCCATACAAAACGTATGGTATTGCCTGAGCACGATATTACATCTGGAATAAAAGCACTTAGAGATACTCCTTTGTTTAACAAGGCCCAGAAACAAAAAAGACCTAAAGTTATTACACTGCCAATGTTTTTAAAAATAGCGGCAATATTTGTGCTACTAGCAGGATCTACTGTATTTGTAACTACCCTACCTACAAACATACAGGCGCCTATTGCCAGTATACAAACAATTGAATTACCAGATAGCTCAAAAATAACATTAAAAGAAAACGCCCGTATTAGCTACAAAAAATATGGCTGGCCCTTTAATAGAGAGGTAACCCTTGAGGGAGAGGCTTATTTTGAGGTCGCTAAAGGCAAGACTTTTACCGTACGCACCCCAGGGGGAAACGTGAGTGTTCTTGGAACCTCTTTTAATGTAAAAACAGAAAATGATATTTTAATTGTTTCTTGTTTTGAAGGCCTTGTCTCTGTAAATGCCAATGGAATCAATACTCTTGTTACTCCCGGTGACTCCTTTAGCTTTGCTCCTATGTTGGTTAACAATAAAATTTACACCTCAAAACCAAGCTGGATTTTTAATGAAAGTAGTTTTGTAGACGTGCCTCTGGATGCAGTATTGATGGAAATTGAAAAACATTACAAAGTTACCCTCACAACTAAAAATATTGATGTAACTTTACGTTATACAGGTAGCTTTACCCATACAAACCTTGACCAGGCGCTACAAACTGTAACACTACCACTTAACCTTTCTTTTAGCAAAGATTCAAAAAATGAAGTACAAATTTATGACCCTAAAAAACAATAAGTATAGCCTTATATACTTCTGTTTTTTATTGTTTTTTTGGACTCATTGTTGTCTTGCTCAAAATACTGAAGATACCATAACCTTTGAGCAGGCAATCTCTCAAATTGAAACGGTATTTGAGGTAAAGTTTTCTTACAACAGCAATACGGCAAAGAGATTTAGGGTCTCTACCCCAAACACAAACCAAACACTTACCCAAACATTAAGAATGTTTTCTGACAAAGAGAACATTAACTTCACCCTTGTTAGTAGCCGTTATATAACAGTCAAGTTTCCGAAAAAAATGGTGTCTTTTTGCGCTACATTTATTGATACTCAAACAGCAAAACCCCTACCTATTACCGCTATTTCAGAAAACAAAACATACACCAGTAACAGTGGTGGGGTTTTAAGTATAGACAGCATTGCAGATAACCAAGTACTGGAACTATTTTCTCAGGGTCAATTTATCAAAGAGATTGTCATTTATAAAGCAATAGCAAATACAAAAGGCCGCTGCCCTTTGCTATTTATAAATCCAGAGAATATCAACAAATTACCCACCATCACGCTCTCTGGCTACATAGCAAAAGGGATTGAAAAAACAAAAAAAGGAGCCGTTACAATTAAAAACGATGATTTTGAAATTTTACCTTCACTCACCGAGCCAGATGTCTTACAAATTGCTCAAGTGCTTCCAGGCATACAAAGCTATGATGAAACAGCTTCAAACATCAACATCAGAGCTGGCGCTAGTGATGAGGTAACCATTTTGTGGAACGATATAAGAATGTACCAAACAGGTCATTTTTTTGGACTTATATCTGCCCTGAACCCAAACCTTATAGATAATGTTATTATCTACAAAAACGGAACGCATCCAAGATACAGCGAGGGCGTCTCTGGGGTATTACACATTTATCCAACAAACAGCATTGATCCTGAGGTAACAGGAGGCGTGGGCATAAATTTAGCAAGCACCAATGCTTTTGTGAAAATACCTGTAACAAACTCCTTTGCAATTCACGGATCTGGAAGAACCTCAATTAACAATGGTGTGGGCAATCCTATCTATACATCATTTTTTAAAAGAACCTTTCAAAACACAGAAGTAACAAACCTCAACAACACCCAGCCTGAAGTGCTTAGAACAACAGACGAGGATTTTAATTTCTTTGACATTAGTATCTCTGCACTTTGGGACATCTCACCAAAAGACAAACTAAACTACCACTTTATGACCATTAACAATGGGCTTGAATTTAACGAGCGTTTGTTTACCGGCGGTATTTCAACGGCTAGTTTTAATGAAATAGAGCAAAACACACTATTGGGTGGTTTTAATTACCAAAGAAACTGGAACCAGAAACTCACAACTGGGTTACATTATAGCAATAGCACCTATAAAGCCAATTCGCAAAACACGCAGGTAGAACAAGCAAGTCAAGAATTTAAAAAAAATCAAGTAAAAGAACAAACCCTAAAGTTTGACACAAACTATAGTATAAACGATGACTTGTCTATAGAGGCTGGCTATCAATACACCAGCACCACCATAGATATCACAGAAGATACCAACACTAGTGAGAGCAGCTCAAAAAGAGGAATAACCAATGGATTTTACGCCCAAACAACTGCCCAACTATTTGATGATAAAACTACATTAACCTTAGGGGCAAGAGTAACAAATCTATCCAATTTTGATACGCAGATAGAACCAAGAATTACCATTTCACACGCGTTAAAAAAACAATGGAATGTGTTTCTCTCTGGTGAGAAAAAACACCAAAACGTATTGCAATTTACAGCCAATGAAAATCAATTGTTAGGGATACAAAATAAACAATGGATCTTGGCAGATGGAGTTCAAAATCCTTTGTTAAAAAGTGGTCAAGCATCATTTGGGACAGATTATACCCTAAAAAAATGGACCCTAAACGCAGAGGTTTTTTATAAAAAAGTAGCCGGTATAAACACCCGTAATCTAGGATTTAGAAACCAACTTGAAAACGCTCAAGCCATCGGAAACTATACAAGTCAAGGCCTGGAAATATCTGTTGGGAAAAAACTTAAAAACTTCACTAGCTGGTTAAGCTACACCTACACAGATAGCAACTACGAATTTAAAACCCTTAGCCCTGTGCGTTTTCCCAACAATTTTAATGTCACACATTGTGTAAATGCCATTGCAACCTATACCCTAAAAGACTTCACTGTTTCTGCAGGGGTTAATTATCATTCAGGGCTACCCTATACCACAACGGTTAATCAGGGAGCTATTACAAACACCAATAACGGGCCGCAGATACAATATAACAGCCCAAACAACGAAACATTAAAGCATTATTTTAGAACAAACATATCAGGGGTATACAAGACCCCTTTAGACGATACATTTGATGCAGTTGTAAATCTTTCATTACTAAATTTGTTTGACACAAAAAATGAGTTGGGGAGATACTACCAATTACAGACAAACAACAAAGAAGAAAATTATATAAATACCGTTACGCAGTTTTCTCTGGGCTTTACACCCAATATATCAGTACAGCTATTGTTTTAAAAAACTACATTCTGTCAGGAACTTGTATCCCTAACAATGAAAATGCTGTTTTTATAACCGCTCCAACTGCGCCACAAAGTGCCACTCTAAATTCTTTTTCTGTCGTGTCCTGAGCAGCAAAAATGGGCACGTTTTGATAAAAAGAATTAAAGTCCTTTACCAAATCATAGGTGTAGTTTGCTATGAGTGCTGGGCTATAATGCTGAGCTGCCAGTTGAATTGTCTCAGGAAACAACTGAAGTGTTTTAAGTACTTGTTTTTCTTTAGGATCAAGAGAAACAACACCCTCCATAGATTGTTGGGCACTCCCTGAAGCCTTTCTTAAAATTGATTGAATACGCGCGTAAGTGTATTGAATAAAAGGCCCTGTATTTCCTTGAAAATCTACACTCTCTTCTGGATTAAATAAGATGCGTTTTTTTGGATCCACCTTTAAAATATAATATTTTAAAGCACCAAGACCTATGGTAGCGTAAAGCGTTTGTTTTTCTTGGGTAGTAAAATCATCAATCTTACCCAGCGCCTCAGAAATGCTGCAGGCTGTAGCAGTCATGTCTTTAATTAAATCATCTGCATCTACTACCGTTCCTTCTCTAGATTTCATTTTACCACTTGGCAAATCAACCATTCCATAACTTAGATGGAATAAATTTTTCGCCCACCCAAATCCTAATTTCTGTAGTATTAAAAATAGTACCTGAAAATGATAATCCTGCTCATTTCCAACGGTGTAAATCATACCGTTTATATCTGGGTAATCTTTAACACGCTGTATGGCAGTTCCAATATCTTGAGTCATGTAAACAGCTGTACCGTCTGCACGTAACACAATTTTTCTGTCTAAGCCCTTATCGGTAAGATCACACCAAACAGAGCCGTCAGGATCTTTAACAAAGACCCCACTAGAGAGCCCTTCTTGGATAAATTCTTTACCTAGCAAATAGGTGTTGCTCTCGTAGTAATTTTTATCAAAATCTACGCCAATAGCTGCGTAGGTTTGATCAAAACCATCATAGACCCAACCATTCATAGTTTCCCATAGTGAAACCACCTCTTTGTCTCCAGCCTCCCATTGCAGAAGCATTTGCTGCGCCTGCAAAACAATAGGAGCTTGCTTTTTTGCATCTTCTTCTGAAATTCCTTGGGCTATTAAATCGGTAATTTCTTTTTTATACTCTTTATCAAAACGTACATAGTAGTCTCCCACTAATTTATCACCCTTTTTCCCTGATGATTGTGGCGTTTCTCCCTTACCGTATCGTTGCCAAGCAAGCATACTTTTACAAATATGAATTCCTCGATCGTTTATAATTTGTGTTTTGTAAACTTTTTTACCGCTGGCTTTCACTATCTGCGCTACACTGTACCCTAGCAATACATTGCGAACATGCCCTAAATGAAGTGGCTTGTTTGTATTTGGAGAGGCAAACTCTACCATCATAGC
>OBOU01000087.1_pt1 | contig 11178 bp, 3 predicted proteins | sample 1494291 | NCBI WGS metagenome assembly OBOU01 (sample SAMEA3275627, study PRJEB22092) | marine metagenome | biome: ENV:00000447; feature: ENV:00002042; material: ENV:00002010 | collected 2014-06-20T10:30:00+00 | depth 20 m
CTGCAAGCCTTGGATACCAATACCGATACCACCAGTATCACCTTGGATACCTTGTAGACCTTCATCACCGATACCAGCAGCACCTTGGAAGCCTTGTGTACCTTGATTACCAGCACCAGTCGAACCTTGGAAGCCGTTATCGCCTTGGAAGCCTTGGAAACCATTACTACCTTGAGTACCCTGATTACCTTCGCCGCTAATACCTTGTAAACCACCGAAGCCTTGGAAACCATTATCACCTTGGAAACCTTTTTCGCCCTGCAAGCCTTGGATACCAATACCGATACCACCAGTATCACCTTGGATACCTTGTGCGGCTTGAGAGCCTTGAATACCTTGGATACCATCGTTACCTTGGATACCACTTGCACCAACGCCACCTATACCTTGTGTACCAGTTTGACCTTGAACACCTTGGAAACCATCGCCGCCCTGTAAACCAAATGAACCTTGGATACCTTGCGCACCATCTCCACCGACTTCGCCTTCATCACCAGTTTGACCGTCAGCACCTTGGATACCGCCGCCACCTTGGATACCTTGCGCTCCATTAAATCCTTGGACGCCTTGAAGACCCTGTACACCTTGGACACCTTGCGCACCCTGAGAACCGACAGAACCTACAAATCCAGAAATACCTTGAATACCAAGATCGCCTTGTACGCCTTGAACACCTTGGCTACCAATAGGTCCGACATCACCAGTTCTGGCAAATGTAATTACAACATCTGCACCATCAGCGAATGTTCCACCAATTGAACCAGATACATAAGAAGAGTCAACTACAAAGTAGCCAGCAGATTCTGTTAAGCCATCAATCGTAAAGATTGCAAAGTTTTGTGGTTCTCCATTTTCAGATACTTTAAAGTGACCTTTAATAGTAGCTGTTGAGTCATCAATAGTTCTTAAGAACGGTTGAATATCTGTAAAGTTGTCATCTCTATCATCCATGAACAATAGCGAAGCACTAGATAGACTTGCGTTGTTAAATTTAAGAGTACCAACGCCTGGATCAGTTGCCGCTACATTCGTGCTAAATGTATAGTCGAATGTGATACCACCAAAACTACCAGTTTGACCCTGTAAGCCATCAGTACCTTGGAAGCCAAACGTACCCTGTGTTCCTTGCGGTCCGATTGGGCCAGGAAAACCTTGGACGCCAAGATCACCTTGGACACCAAACGTTCCTTGTGCGCCTTGAGTACCAGCACCTGTTTCGCCCTGTAGACCTTGAATAGATTGAGTACCTTGAAGACCTTGTAAACCTTGGACACCTTGTGTACCTTGAGGTCCGAAGTCAGACACGTTAATTACATTACCCATTCCCGCATGGTTAGCACATTGATAATACAATGTAAGAGGTGCATCGTAAGGTACTCTAAAGATAAGTCTTCCAACTTCCACGCCGTTGTTTGTTACGCCAGTTGAATAGTCAGCACCACCATTAGATTGTCTAATAGTAAATGGATGCCCACTTGCATTAACATCAAATACGTATGTAAATCCACGGATTAGGTGGATAATTGGATCATTTACACCGTCAACAATAAAATCGGCAGTACCGTTGTTTGTTACGATAAATTCTCTAGCACCTTCGTTACCTTGGACGCCTTGCATACCTTGTACGCCTTGCAAGCCTTGGACACCTTGAGTACCCTGCGATCCTTGCAAACCACCAAGACCCTGTAAACCTTGAAGTCCTTGAACGCCTTGAACACCCTGTGTACCAGCTTCACCACGAGGGACAAAGTTGATAAGAGTTTTAGCGCCATGACCTGTTGCGATAACATCTGTTTGCCATGAATTGTTTGGCAATCCATATTGACCAACATAAGTAACGTCGAACCAACCAAATGTTTTGCCTACGCCATCCCATGTAAAGTTTGTAAATTCGTACACAAGTTGGTGGTGACCAGTCGGACCATTACCATCGTCAAATGATTCGACAATGATTAAGCCTTTAGAGCCAGAGCCACCTGGAATTGCGGCTAACCAATCAAAGGTTTCATCAATATCGTTTGTGTAGTTATCTAAAGGAACATCGTCAAGTGTCAAAACAGTAGCCAATGTTACATCAGCGTTGTTTACTTTCCAGTTACTAGTTCCTGGGGCTGTAGAAGGAGTCGAGTCGTTTAAGTAACTCCACTCGTGAGTTAAACCACCGTAGTGACCAACAGCGCCTTGAACGCCCTGTGTACCTTGAACCCCTTGAATACCTTGGACACCTTGTAAACCAGCACCACCTTGGACGCCTTGAATGCCTTGAACCGACTGAATACCTTGAATACCTTGGACGCCAGTTCCACCTTGTAGACCCTGTGTTCCTTGTAGACCTTGTACTGATTGAGTACCTTGCAAACCTTGCAAGCCTTGCACACCTTGTGTACCTTGAAAGCCTAAAATTCCTTGTAAACCTTGTATACCTTGAGTACCTTGGATCGACTGCGCACCTTGTACACCTTGGAAACCGATATCACCTTGAATACCAGTTGTACCTTGGATGCCCTGCGTACCTTGAATACCTTGGAAACCACGATCACCACTTTGTGCAAAAGCAACAATAAGTGGTTGGCTTACATATGTGCCAGAACCCGGAGATGTTTCATCAACAAAATCAGTTTTAACACCAACTCCGCTTAAGAATGTAACATCAAGTTCCCAATAACCTGTTTCGTCTGTAAAGTTTTGTACTGAGAAAATATTGTATCTTGAAGGATTGTCACGCAAGGTAACTTTTAGTATAGCTTTATTCGTAGAATTAGCTGTTTGAATTGCTGTAAAATATGCGTCTAAGTTAATATTAAAACTGTCGTTGCTGTCAATCCAGATTTTTGTAACAGCACTAAGCGTATCGTTATTCCAAATCATTCCACCCGTGTTTGGGTCTGCCTCAACTATAGGATTTGTAAGGAAATACTCAACAACCATCCCAGAGTCATCGCCTGAGAAACCTTGGAAACCATAGTCACCTTGTATACCTTGAAACGCTTGAGGTCCTTGTACACCTTGAACGCCCTGATCTCCTTGAAGTCCTTGGATGCCTTGAACACCCTGTACGCCTTGAATTCCTTGAGTTCCTTGTGTACCTTGAATTCCTTGGATGCCTTGCACCCCTTGGATACCAGTTGTACCTTGGAAGCCCTGTACGCCTTGATTACCACGGAAACCGCGAGAACCTTGAATACCTTCTTCACCGATTGTACCCTGTACGCCTTGGACGCCTTGATTACCATCAAAACCTTGAACACCTCTGAAAGAGCCGACATTAACCCAGTTAGCTCCATCATAAACCCAAAGCTCATCGTCAGCCTCATCAATAGCCGCTTGCCCTGTAGTAGCAGATGCAAATGCAGTATTAAGAGTTGCTTGAGGATCACCACCACTATCAACGTCTGGAACTGATCCAATTACGTCAAATCCTGGCCCATATGTGCCTTGCACACCTTGAACGCCTTGTACACCTTGTGTACCCTGTGCGCCTGTAGCACCAGAACCAACATCAGCCCATGCTGAGCCGTTTGATACGTAAATGTTACCATCGCTACCATAAGCTATAGCACCTGTGTATGGGGCTGGATCAAGTTGGATAGGGACTGCTTGTGGCTGACCCTGACCAATTATCCTACTTCCACTTATAGATTTAAAAGGCATTATACATCATCCTCTTCAGCTTGACCTAGTGTAAATGATAGCGTTGCATGTACTGCTAAGTTCTCTGAACATTTTAATTCTAGCAGATCACCTGACTTAAAGAATTGACCGTTAAGCGGTAATGGGATAGTATCATATGCTGGGATTTGCAAGTTTCTTATTAGATAGAATTCAGCGTTAACATCTTCTCTGTGCGTTCTAACATCACACGTTACTGTATTAGCTGTGATATTGCACAAGATCAGAGGCGAAATAACTTCGCCAACACCTGGTTCAATAGTAGTTGAACCCCCAAAGACAAGCTCTGGGACTTCATAATTTGGTACTTCAATCATTGTCTGCCAGTTGGTAGATAATGTGAAAGACTTAGCGACTGGTTTAGCATCAGGCGCTTGTGTTGTTGCGAGTGTATATATAGCCATTATAGAGATGCCCTTGAATTTGAAGCCCTTCGAGCGAGTTTTCTAACTGACGATGTGAACGGACGTCCTTCAATACGACCTGTTCTACCGTTAATTTTCAACCCTCTTGCGAAATACTGGTTGTTTAATTCGTCTGATCCAGACCATCTAATTCTACCACCATCCTCTGAGAGGACAGAAGCGGTAGCACCGATAGCCGCGCCGATGTTTCTAAAGTTCAACGGAAGTGCGTTTCTGTTAACACCTGCTGATGCACCGTTAAACTGGTGAGCAATCGATTCAACTAGCGAACCAAAGACTAGGAAGTCTGGTGTCAATACACTTTTTGTAAGTACGTTGTCTAGCAATTCTGTCACCATGTTCCTGTGTGCTTGATCTGGAGCGATATTAGTATTTATATAAGTTTTCATTTGTTCCCAAGCCTTATAGAAAGAATAAAGCAGATCGGAGTTATTAGCACCAACAGTAATCCATGCAGTACCGTTCCAATGATAGATCGTTCCAAGATAGTTATTGTTGTCTGGATTGCCAGCACCAGTTGTTGGAATGATGTATGCATCCCAACGCTTCATGCCTGTCAACGCATCTCTAGCTGGTACGGAAGCAACTGTGCCTTTAAAGCGTAGTTTTCTCCAATCAGTAAATGTTCTTGGTGCGTTAAACACTGGGAACACGTGCTGTTGGTTGATATTAAACAACGCCGCCGCAAATGATCTCATTGCTCTGTCAGTACCTTCAACACCGTTTGCTGGATCGATAAAGGCAAAGTCATTTGCAATAATCTGTAGCAAGTTTCCACCGTCACGATAAGTCTTAGGTAGGTCAATGAATTTGTACTCTGAAGTAATGAAACGCTGAGTTTCACGTTGCAAGAATGTTCTATTATTAGCAAGAATGTCCTTGGCAAAGCTATATTCTTTATCTGTTCCGATAACATAGTTAGGCTCAGTAAGAGGTCCGAGGTCTAACACAGAGTTGTTGAATAGTGCATTGTAGAAGATCAAACCTAGATCGTATGCTTGATTTGCTTCAGCATCACCACCAACGCCCTGTCTAATGACCTGACCTGGTAGATTACCTTGAACTGCCAGTTTAGCAAGCTCACCAATCTTACGGTATGCTTTAGCAGTTGCAACACGCTGATCTTCTGGTACTCTTAGTTCGTTGTTCCAGAAGTAGAAATCTGCATTCCATCTGGAAGCTGAGTTACCACCGTAGTTAAGGTCATAGCTGAATGCATCCAAGATGTAAACACTGTCTCTGCGACACTTAGCTTTGTTGTAATCAAGAACATTGAATTCTTTGTTAATCCATGTTGTGATATCATCACTTAGATTGTCAAGATTATCATCAATTTCATTGCCCATCCAAACTAAAGAAGCATCTACCCAAGAAGTATCAGGCTCAACTAGATCAGGAACACCATCCAAGCCATTGCGACGAATTGCATTTTCGATAATTCTTACTAGGTTTTGAACTGTAGTACCTTCAGTTGCAGTCGCTGGGGTTCCAGCAACATCTTGACCGATTGCAGTTTCTTGTACAACCTTCTCAACCAACTGACCCATTTCGTAGAAGAAATTCGCAGTTTGGTTTCTTTGGTCGAATGGAAGAACACTTGTTGAATTGTCGAAATACAAGTTAGCGTTTAACAATGAACCGTAGTTTGTGCCATACTGAACGTCGTGTGAAAGCGCATCGACAATAATGCCAACATCTCTACGACATTTCTGCTTAGGATAGCTCAGACCGTTGTATGTTTTAGAAATAAAGTTTATCAAGCCTTCTGCAAGAGTTGCTTTATTTGTGTTAATGGTATCAATAGAAGTTTCAATTGCTGATCCAAACATCCACTCGCGGTTAGGTTCGATAAGAACTGGCAAGTTAGTTGGGTTGTTTAGAGCAACAACATCTGCAACTGTTTGGCACAAGTCTTTAGCTTCTTTAGCAATGTAGCGTCTAGCTACAAGAGAAGTCTTGTCTTGTCTAATTGTTGCGCCGATAACTTCCACTACTGCACCTTTAGCCGCACTTACGAATGTGTGTGCTTTTTGCGCTCCTTTACCACCAGAACCTGCATTTACAGTAATGGTTGTGCCAGAAATTGCGTCAATTCTTACTGGGCTATTGTGCAATGGATCAGTAGTTCTTGGGTGACTAATATTCACCGCCGCACCACTTGCATCCAAGCAAGAGAATGTGAAGGCATTAGTTGGGAACATTACGTGATCTCCAACTTTAAAGTCATGCCCACCACTTAGAGTGATAACCATTTCGCCATTCAAAGCATTATAAGTTGCTGAGTTTGGTGTGTACTTTCTACCTGTTCTCAATGGAACATCGATTTGACGGATCACATCATGAACAACTTGTGCCATGTGTGTGAATGCTCTTTTAGAAGCTTCTCTTTGCTCAAGAGGCAATACGTTTACGCCATCCTTGAAGTGAATTTGAGAGTTGTTCCAAATTGCGCTGTTGCCACCGTACTGGATGTCATGACTGATTGCGTCAACCATGTGACCTGCATCACGATAACATCTTTCTCTGCTATACTCAAGATAAGAGAACCTAGTCTTAAGGTAAGTAGTGATAGATGAAGCAAGTGTTTCTTTCGCATTGCCAATCAAAGTAGCTTCGTCGTTGTAATCATAGTTTTCGCCTACACCATCAACTACTTCAATTGCTGTTGGAAGGTTGATTAGAGAGTTATCAACAATCAAGTCTGATACAACTGACCATAGCTCTTGTGCCGCTGTCGCTGTAAGAGCGTTAACGTTACCGAATACTGCGCTTTGCACAACTGCGTTACCTGTAGTAGCTGTAACTGGCTGTTTAAGAAGCAATGCTCTTGTTACTGTAGCCAAGTGTGTGTATAGTGCTACGGTTGGCGCTCTTTGTGCTGTTGACAACGCTGAAAGTCCGTTTTCAAAATAAATCTTAGCAACATCAATCATAGCTGTGTTTGTGTTATGTTGAATGTCGTAAGTTACAGCATCAACCATGAAGCCTGTGTCTCTTTGACATTTAGCTTCTGTATACACTAATGATGGATAGTTAACATTTACCCAAGCTGTAGCTTCAGCCTGTAAGAAAGCTCTGTTAACGTTCATACCATCAGCCGCATTCTTAGCGAAGGCTTCGAATTGACCGATACCGTAGTTGTAGTTAGTGCCATCAGCCGTGAAGTCATTTGTCATCACGTTGATGATATTAGTGAAGGAACCCGTTGCTCTAGTAAGTGCTACACCGCTTAGCTTTGCTTCGATGTCTTTTTGTATATAGCGAATTCCTTCTATCGTTTCAGCAAGCTGTTCCTCAATTACTTCTTGAGCGCCAGCCATACCGTTACGATATGCCTTACCAGCATACTTTGAATTGTATGTGGAACCTGTTTGAACATCTCTTCTTACAGCATCAATAATGAACCCTGCATCTCTTGCGCATTTGGCTTCATCGAATGTGTAGAATTCGTCTTCGACAAAAGCAACAACTTCGTCTTGGATGAATGTTCTATTACGTTGTAGTGCTTCTCTAGCAAATGTTCTTGATGGAGACATAATAGGATTACCAGATACTACTGGCAATTCTTTACGCTTCTTAAGAACATCGTCTTTAGAACCTAGTAGACCTTCAATCTCTGGCTCATCGTCAACCAAGTCAGCTACGATAGTAACAAGTGCTTTACCAGCAGCCGCTATCGTCGCATTACCTGCAACATTTGAGAGATTTTGAGGTAGGATATTTCCCTTGACTTCTTTAATAGCATCTGCTAGTGCGCTTACGAAAGTGTGTGCGCCTGTATAAGACCCTGCCACACCAACTTGCAATGTGATGGTAGTTCCAGTTACAGAAGTAATTGGACATGCTTTGTTAAAGAATGGATGACCTGCTTGTGGAACCGCATCATTTTGTGGACCACTACCTGTATCACATGAGAATGTAATTCCAGATGGTGCGAACCAGATGTGATCATCAGAAGTTAATGTATGCGCTCCAATTGTTGCAACAAAGACACCAGTTGTTGGGTCATATGTAGCATCAGTTGGTGTGAATGACGCACCAAATACTGGAAGAACAACTTCTTCTGTGATAATATCTTCGACAACATCAGCAAGGTGTAGATATGCCAATCTTGTAGGCATGCGCTGATCGTATGGCAAGATGTTAAGAGCCGCGTCCCAATAGTAGGAAGCCGCATTGATTGTACCAGCATTACCACCGTACTTCAAGTCTTCTGCGACTGCATCAATTACATAGCCTGTGTCACGGTAGCATAGTGCTGTATCGTAACCAAGAGCATTATATTCTTCTCTTAGGAAGTCTGTAATTTCTTGCTTATACTTTTCTGCCGTTCCTCTAATCAACTGTGCATCTGCGTCGATGGCTGTGTTGTATCCACCAGTAGGCTCTACAAGTGTTGGGATTTCGTTAATGTCATTAGCGCGAACTACATGAGACACGATCTCAAATAGGTCTTGTACCTTAGCAGAAACTGTTGGAACAGAAGCTTTTCTGAATGAATTTGCTGTCGCACTCACAAATGTGTGTGGTTTGGCATATCCGTTTGCATTACCTGCATTCATAGTAATGCTAGTAGCTGTTACTTCTAAGATTTCCAATGGTGTGTTGAACCAAGGATCAGTAGTTCTTGGGTGGCTAATGTTAAGTGGTGTAGGATCAACGTCGCTTGTTGGGCAAGAGAATGTAATACCTTCTTGATCAACAATGATGTAATCTCCAACAGACAACCTGTGAACACCAATCTCTACTGAGAAAGCGCCAGATATTGGATCGTATGAACCATCTGTAGGTGAATATGTAGGTTGCATAGTTGCGTTGCTTACACAATCCGCTGTTGCACTTACAAAAGTGTGGACTTTATCAACACCAGCAGCGCCTGCGTTCATTGTAATTGTTGTTCCAGTCACAGCCGTAATTGCGATTGGAGTGTTGAACAATGGATCAGTCGAACGTGGATGTGAAATATTTACTGGTGCGCCAAACTCATCTGGGCAAGAGAATGTAATGCCGTTTTCAGCAATTACAACTCTATCACCGACAGAATATGTGTGTGCGCCAATAGTAAGTTCCATAACACCTGTGATGTGATCGTATGTAGCGTCAGTTGGTGTGTGAAGTGAATTGTCATCTCTAGTCTGTGTAGTAACAACCTGTAGAGGTGTGATAACTTCATTTCTTACAACTTGACCCATTAGGTGCGAAACAAACTCGAATGATTCTGCTGTTGGTGTTCTTTGATCCTCTGGAAGGATACCAACCGCCGCATTAAAGTAAAGTCTTGCGTTTTGGGCAGTAGCCGCATTTGAACCATGCTGAACATCCCATGAGATTGTATCAGCAAAGTAACCAATATCACGCTCACATTTAGCAACGTCATATACGTGGTTTGGATGATTAGCGGCAAGCCATGCTTGCGCTTCATCTGCGATAAAGTCTTTGTTAGCTTGGATTGCTGATTTAGCTTCGTAAGCTTCGTCAGAAACCCAATTGTTACCATACACGAGAGCATCAGCCGCCGCTTGGTCATTCTGCATAATGTCGATGATTTCATCGAATGCCGCATTTGAACGAGCGATTGCTGTAGCATCTGACATGTCAGCCGCTACTCTTGCTTTCAACCAATTGAAGGCGGCGATTGTTTCAGTCAATTCACCTGCAATTAGAGCCTCTGAAGAAGCCAAGCCAGAACGATATGCCAAGCCTGAGTTTACAGCATTAACGTTTGAACCTGTTGCGACATCTCTTGCAACGGCATCAATGATAAATCCTGTGTCACGCTTACATTGATCTTTGTTGTATACAAAGTATTGATCTCTCAACCAAGCGTCAAGATCGTTTTGGATGAATGTTTTGTTAGCCGCTAGTTGACGTGCCGCATATTCACCTTGTGTAGTCGCAGTGACTACAACAAGACAATCAGCCTCAGCACTAATGAATGTGAGTTCCTAAGTAAAATGGCACACAATATGCTTCAGTATCCCAATAGGTCACTCCTCCATATTTTTCTCCCGTAAATCCCTTTGGTCCAATATTTAAACTTGGGTCATTTCCGTTAAAAGTTTGATTTAATTGAAAGATATTGAATCTAATTGCTTGTTGAGATTTAACATCTCCATTAATTACTATATCTGAACATTCCCATATTTTATTCCATTCTGCTATATTTTCTTTACACAAATCAATAAACCCAGCTTTTAAAGCATTATCACATTCTTTTTTAATTATATCATTAAAAGATTCTTTCTCTGAATCATTTGAATTCACATAACCACCAACTTTAAAAAGTGTTAATTCGTCGTTCTTGTTTAATAAAAATTCACTAGAACATCCTATTAAATTATTATCATTGCTTTCTAAATAATTCGCATCAATTTTTTTGTTGTTAATTGAGTAAAATGTTTTGAAAAATGTCGATATTTCAAATTCTGAATTTATAATACTAGAATTAACTATGCCTAAATTATTTTTTGAAATTGAATTAATTGTTGTTACAAATGGTTCATTCCAATTAGAGTCGTTATTCCTAATATTTATATCTATACATGGAAGAACTTTAACTTTAATATTGTTGTCAAAAACTTTAATTTTATAGTTAATAGCACCTATATTTTCTCTTTTCAGTGAAATGAATTTTTTAGATTGAATTTCTATCTTTACTGAGTTGTTTGTTTTGATTAAAGCTTTTCTTTCACACCATCCTTCTTTCATGTTTAATTCTCTGTTATAAAAAAGAATTTCACATTTATTTAAATCTAAAACTTCGTTGTTTATTGTTATTCTTATTTTATTCCAATTTGGACAATTTACCATTTTAGCGAAATAATCTGGATATCCTTTTTTCCACCATCCGACTTTTGTTTTATCACGAAAATATATCCCACTTATATAGTTTCCAATAGTTTTGTTATTAGAAAAGTCCTCTTCAAAATTTCCTCTTTGTCCAATCTTTCCATTTCCTAAACTAAAAATACTTTCTGAATCAATCATTTTTGATGAATCAAATTTATTTTCAATTATAGACCAAGGATCTAAGACGTATTTGTATTTAAGCATTATTTAAAATCATTTAAATTTATTTCCTCAA
>OBOU01000089.1_pt1 | contig 11141 bp, 16 predicted proteins | sample 1494291 | NCBI WGS metagenome assembly OBOU01 (sample SAMEA3275627, study PRJEB22092) | marine metagenome | biome: ENV:00000447; feature: ENV:00002042; material: ENV:00002010 | collected 2014-06-20T10:30:00+00 | depth 20 m
CTCATTACAACTTCACCAAATCAAAGTGCCGAGCGTACACGTGCAGGTTCATTACCTGCCACGTAAGATCGCCTTTAACGATTGGATGCGCATTGTTTGTTTCACTGTTATAGTCAGTAACAAATCTATCCATAAGATATTGTGCCCACGCGTAATCATTCTTATAACCAAATACTACATCATTAGAACGCATCTGCGATACCATATGTAGTTTGCCATCACGAATATAAACAGTTTGTGCGTTAGTGCAAATGAAGTCTGATTTACCATTCTCGTTGTATTCAGTCCAGATAGATGGACGGTTATAAACCATTTGAGCACGACGGCTGTCTGGATTTTCAATCAATTCAAATAGTGCACTATCATATTGTTGGAAATACTTAGGAGAAAATACAAGGTGACCATAGTTTGAATTGATTTCGCCGTTTTCATTAGAAGCATATTGCCACGCAGCAGGTGGATCTTTTTCAAGACCATGAATATCCATAATATTAGTAGAACCGCTTTCATACCAAGCTAGCTCTGCATCAATATAAGATTTAACTGGTGTACCAAAGATAGCTGGTTCATCGGCAATAAAGGATGCGCCTAGCATTTCAATAGTTTTAGCACCGGTTTTATCAGTAGTAAATCGTTCAGCTTTTAGTTCTTCAATAAAGTACTCGCGAATATCCCATACATTCATTAGTCAATTTCTCCTGTTGTATCATCATAACGATCATCAACTTCAGCCATGTTAGCGAAGTCAGCAGTCGTTTTTAAAATCATAAGTTGCGTTAAGGCGTGGTCCAAATGTGGTAAACCGCTTTCTGGATCAATGTCTTCGCCACTAAACCATGCCAACATATGCCTTTGAATAGAACCATAGTGACGTGAGAATGGCATGTTATTAAGATCTTTACGCCAATTGTTTTCGCCATATTTAGATGCACCAAAGCCAAATACATTCGCAGCATCAGTAATAGTTTTAGTTGGTACGAGATGAATTGGTGGTTTACCGTTATCAAATTTAGCCATAAATTAATCCTTAAACATTTTTGTTATATATATTGCGATCATCGCCACGAGTGTTATAAAAATACTTTATACGTCGTACACCATCGTGGTCAGTTGTCCAGTTATTAGAGTACTTTTCTTGGCATGGTCGAAGGTTTTGGCGAATAGTATCAAAAGGTACGACAGCTCGCCAACGAACATCATAAGTATTTTCAGATAGTTTATTATAACAGCCAAAGATGATAATGTCAACACAATTAGGGTACAATCTGCGATTTCTTGCCAATTTATTTGCCATATAGTTTGGTATAGTCAACCATTTCTTTTCCATATCTGTTGGCAATTTCCCAGGATCTTGAGAGTTTTTAACCTCAGCTCTCCATCCATTCCAGTCAACATCCCAATTGTGAGTATCAGGTTTGGTATAATCAAATACCGCTGGGTTCATAACAGCACCTTGGCGCGCCAAAGCAAACTCCAATATAACACCAGCATAAGTATGCGCTACGACAGTCGAATGACTTCTTTCACGTCTACGATGTGGATCCTCGAACATTTCTCGTGCCATAGTTTCAATGTGAGAAACCTCATCCTCGTTTAATTCAAGGATGAGTGATTCAGGTAATTGTAAGGGTAATTTCATAGTTTTCTACATGCCATTATAATGTTTTTTCCAAGATGAACCAAGAGTTCCGTGGCCGGATCCAGACATATACACTGCCCACATAATACGCATCACTTCTTGGGAGTTACGAGCAACCGAAATATCGTACTTCAAACGATTAAGAACAACTGGTTTTGTTTTCTTTACATCAATCAAAGCAATTGCTTCTTCACGAGCCTTATCAAGTGGCATTTTTTCAAGCGAATCTAAAATGTTTCTATCCATGATATTAAGCCCAAGAATGTCCATAAGGGTTGCGATCGTATACATAAACATCAGCAGTTACAGCATACGCTAAAGGCAGACCTTGGTCATACCTACGACCGTTATGAGCACGTGGTCCACGACCTTGAAGCTTTACATATTTGTTCTTTTTAGTTTCAAATGCTGCGTTATTCATTTTTACAACAAGTCTAAGACCATCAACGATGCCTTGATCCTCAGGAGCAACTTTTCCGTTGATCATTTTAACTGTTGCGTAATAAGCGTCTGAACGATTTGCGTTTTTCATAATATATATTCCTTTGTTTGTTGATTCTAATATAACTGATTCTCTGTGGAATGTCAATAGTTAATTTACGCTAAAGACATTCCAAATGTATCTATGCACATAGGAACTTTAGCTTCTAACCAACGAACACAATCTGATGGTGCAGTGAATGATTTCTCATCAGAAATACTCAGATCGTTAGCATCTTCGTAAGAAGCAACCCAACCAACAGTGTGTACATATTCGATGTAACATTGCATAGTTGCATTTGTAGATGTATAGAAGTTTTCAAACTTATCAGAAGATTTGAATTCTATCATTGAGTTAAAAGCGTTATTTGACATGTTATATTCCTTTGTTTGTTGATTCTATTATAATCAATTTGACGGGGAATGTCAATAGTTAACTTCGTATCATATCAACTTTTTTTCTGAATACTTTCTCTGCTTCGTCCCACTTGGCAAAGCTATTACTTGATAATCCATCCAAGTCTTTTACGTCTTTAACATAGTTTTCACCATTAGCATATACGAGTTCTCCGTACATATATGAATTTTTGTTAAAGCCTTCATCATCTTCGTAGAATTCGTTTACGCAGACATAACCATTGTGTTGACCAATGTATTCATCAAAACTAGTGAGTTTTCTTATATTTTCTACACGATTGCCTACCTCACTGTCAGCCTTACTGCACATAGCAAACGCGTCTTCTATGCGAGATGTGAACGCAACTGTTTCAGATGGAAAGGTATTTGATTTAATTGTAAACATACTATTTTCCTTTTGTTGTTATATAATATTATAACTGATTCTAAAAGGAATGTCAATAGTTAATCGTAACCAAGTCGAGCTACGTTTTTCATTTCTTCTGTAAGGAGTTCTTGTACACGATATTCATATGCTTCATCAAAGCCTTCGGCTGCATATTGGGATCTTTCGTGATTATTCCATAGTCTTTTAAAATAACTATCATAAAGGTATTCAACTACAGAGTCAGATTCTGACTTATCAATTAGTTGACCTTTGACCATCCAATTCAAACGGTTGGCTTCTTTACGCACTTCTGGTGAGCACATGGTGGGACCTCCAAATATTAAATAATAATTATATTTATGTATTTAGAAGTCCCTAAATTAGCAGTGATACCGCTAACATGGTAAAATAATTAATTTATTTTTTAAAAACCGTTTGGTACTAATACGTAATGAATAAGTAATACGATACCAAGTGAGGCTCCTAGTCCAATCATCATTTTAAAGAAGTCTCTACCAATTAACGGAAACACGGTTTTAAACTTTTGTTTACCAGTAAAGGAAGCAATAGCTAATTCGCGCCCACATAACAAACCAACAAATACCCATGTAGTACTCATAGGAATATCGTTAAGTTCTTTAAAGAAGTATAGAATAACGAAGTAAACTAAGTCAATAATTGTAGCACTTCTAACGTAACGAGTGTTATGTTTTTCTAATACAATTTGCTGGATTTTACCTCCGCCACTTTTTAACATAATACCAAGTCCACCAACGAATACAACACTAATCATAATCATTAGTGATACGTCAAGTTGTCTTGGTAAAAATACAGCGATGTTAGCCATATCATGTGACAACCAAGTCCACCACAAAAATCCAGTAGTAACCCACTGAGCTACTCGCCACATAACTTTGTGATTATCTTTAACAGGTTTTGCTTCATCTAAAAGCCGGCTTACGACTATCCAAATTACATATGCTGCTACTGCAGCCACTGCATAACCCATCATTGATTTCATTAACATTTTTTCTAATACGAATGTACTAGCAAATGCTGATAAGACTAAGAATGAAGTTGATACTGGAACACCGACTCGTGTCAATGCTAATAGTACTGCCGGTGCCAAAGCGTGGTACCATTGTACTTCTTGGAATGGTATTTTGTTTAGTCGTCCATAACTAATATCTCCGCCATATGTATACCATCCATACCAAATAGCAAATAGCAGTACGGAACTTGCCGCTGCCCACATTGTTGTCCAATGAAATTTCTCGTTGTTTGATGCAATCCAAGTACCGAGAGTTTGTACTGAATCGTTTGCGATAACCGCATAGGCAGCGAATATAAATCCTACTACCATCCATAGAGTGAGTTGGTCCATTTGTTTCTCCTTTGTTTGACAGCTTTACCCTGTCGCTCACATTAAAATGTCGCTATCATATGACTTTACATCATTCTAATAACGACATTATTTATAAGGCCTAAATGGTACTTTAATCTTTATCTTCTATCCATGCGTTAATAGTTACCATTTTATTTTCATGGTTTTTGAACACTGCGTATTCAATACCTGCTTGGTGCAAAGCATCCCTGAGTTTTTGCATCTTTGTAGTTTTTGGAACTACGGGATACCCATTCATAGTGCTACATCCAAATCGCCGTGGTTACCATTATGGTTTGGAGCAGTCCAACCCTCAGGTTTAATTAAATCTGGTAATCCAAATGGGTTAGGACGACCTTCTTTGACACCAACGTCTTTAGCAGAGTTTGCATTATATACACGATCCCAAGCTTCATTAGCATCAATGCCAAATACATCAAGCGTACCAATAGCAAACACGCACATATCAATTAAACCATCAACAATTTCTTCAGGATCTTTAGCTTCGATGGCTTCCATAGTTTCGTCATATTCTTCTTTAACCATAGACATACGGAAATTGAGATAATTCTTCATCAATTCCTTATCACCTTTGTTGTTTTCAAACCATTCACGTACGCCAAACTTGTTGTGCATCATATAAATGTCGTTAGCAAAATCACTCATAGTATAGTCCTTTATTTGTTTCTGTTTGTATCGTAACACAGTATTGCGTAAATGTCAACCAATTTTATAATTTTTTAAATACTCAATTTCATCTTTAAGTTTAAGCTTTAATACCTTTGCAGATTTTATCGCTTTGTCTGGAGCCTTTTCAGCCTCAAGTGCATGAACAATTTCATGTTGATGTTTATGTTTCTTTGTTACCAACTCAAGCCGGTGTTGAACATCTTCGTTAGTTTTCATGTTTACTCCTATACAAAAAAGCTGTCAACTGTGTTAATTTTTTCCGTTGTCCAACCGACAGCTTCTAGGATTGCATCTAACGGGCTTAGGAATACTTTATCAAATTGTTTTTCGTAATCAATATATTTAGCTAACTCCAATTCTGGTGGTAGGACACCTGGGAAAGAGATAATGTTTTCCTTGATGGGATTTGGTGTTTTCAAATATACAAACTTGATCTTATCGCCACCATTGATTTCAGCATAGCGATTTTGTAGGCCTGCTTGTTTAAGATAGTGATTATATAGGATTGCGCCACGAACGTGCATTGGGCAGCCTTTACGATATAGAGAACCAGCTTCACGATATTTGCCAATGTTATCAGTACCAGAGTTTTTAGCAATATCTTCTGGTCCAAGTTGAAAGAACTTAGCTTTAAAGTCAGCAATAAACTTTTGCGTGGCTTCTTCACCTTCATTCATAATAACTTTAAACGACGCTCTTAGTTGTTCACGACATACTTCTGGCGTTGACGAACGAACTGATTCCAAACCAGTAACAGAGATCTTAGGTTCATCGTAGTGAACACCTTCAGAGTTAAGCGTATTCATAATGTAACGCTTTTTAGCGATGAACACTGACTTATCAGTAATCTTTTCTCGTGCCATTTGCATAGCTTGACGATAAGAACCCATTCGAGCTGCGAGATCAACATAGCCTGCTTCAAGTACTGGCTCAATTTTCATTTGGCAAACTTTATCAAGGAACTCTTCGCCTTTCTTGCGATCAACGTCAATAGTACCAAATGCGTTCTCTACGATTGGAGCCATATCAACATAGATAGAGTCAGTATCAATATAAACAATATAGTCTTTATCGGTTTTAAGTATTTTGTTTAGATAAGCGTTAACACATTTCTCAGCCCAACGAATTGACAACTGACCTGATGTAGTAATCGCTTCAGCCATATCGTTAATATAGTACAAGAAGTAAATATTAGCAGTGGCACCATACAAAGAGTTCATAGCAATTTTGATAGCCATTTGAGCATTGTGTAATTGGTTTGCTTCACGTTTAAGCGCAGCTTTTTCTTTAGGATCCTTGGCATCTTCAAGCTGTTGCTCAACTGCCAACATCTTTTTCTTAATAACTTTACGATTACCATAATATTCATCAATGATAGACGGGATAATTCCTTTAAACTTATTAGTGAAACATGCGCCATTAGCTGCCACCGATATATCAGTACGTTCGCTTTTATATTGACCTTTAAGTATCATTTCTTGATTAACAAAGTCACGCTCATCCGAGAGATATGTTTCTGGAGACATGTTATATTGCAGCATCAAGTGAGGATACAGGGAGTTCAAGTCAAACGATACAACCCAAGGATGCATACCAACTTTTGGATCTTTAACATACCCGCCAATAAGATCGCCAGCACGTTGCCCAGGTCCACCTTTAATTGGTGGTACACAACCATCGCTGATTAGTTTACGATATAAGGTTGTTTCCCAAATACCAACTGTACCAAACGCATCATTATAGTTTACACCGCCACCATAGGCAACAGTCATAACTAACTGAAGCAGCGACGTTTCATCCTCAAATCGTTGGATCAACCACGTGTCTTTAAGGTTATAGTCGAGATATAGTTGTGGATTTTGTTCGTACAAAGCATTAAGGTTACCATATGCTGAATAGTCAAGTTTCTTTTCTCCAAGCACAACATTAGCAATGTGGTCGAGTTTCCAAGACTCTTGTGGTCCGTACTTATAACCAAACTTTTTAAACGCGTCCATATAGTCAACAATAGCCATACCACTAATGAAATACGTATTTTGCATTTTGCCAAAGAACTCGCGTTGAGTTGGACGGATATGGCGCCAAGGAGATAAATCCTTTACCCATTCCTCGCCAAACAACACTTTCATACGTGTAATAAGGTATTGTATATCAAAGTACTCTACGTTCCAACCTGTAACAATATCAGGATAGTTATTCATCCACAATTCTTTAAAGCGTTTGAGCAATGCGTGCTCAGTATCAAACTTCATAAAGTGGATATTATCTGGATCAATGTCAAGTAGAGTTTTAGACTTATCGTAATCTTTACGACCAAGAAGGTGGTAATCAGAAGACTTTGAAGATTTATAAGCGATAGATGTAATTTCTTTATCAGCAAACTCTACATCAGGATAACCATCTTTAATGTCAACCTCAATGTCAAACGATACGATATTGATTTTAGTTGGATCAAATTTAATTTCTCCGGGATATTCCTGTTGAATAAATTGAGCCACGTAGTTTGTACTACCAGCGATAGTCATACCATGTACATCTTTGTAACGCTCAACAAATTCTTTAGCGTCACGCATACTATCTTGTTTCATCGGCATCAAAGGAACATCACCTTGCAACGATCTAAAATTGCTAGGTGCGTTATCTCTTGTATTGCAGAAAAGTGTTGGCTCAAACTGAACCTTTTTGGAAAATTGTTTATTGTTGGCATCATAACCACGCCAAAGGATAGAGTTGCCGAACCGCTCGACGGATGTGTAAAATTTAGACATGTTGATCCTTAATCATAATATAAAATAATACTAACACAGTTAGCGCTTGATGTCAACCTTTTTCTTTCCAATTATCCATCTCAGTTAAAATTTCAGTACCATCTCTATCTTTAGCAATTAAGAGTGCCATTGATTGAATATCGTCTAGGAGATGTTGGCAAGCTTCTCTATCGTATTGCTTATAAGAGATTTCAGCAAACTCATTACGTACTCGGTGTAACAATATTGCCTTGTCTTTCATAGTTTCTAATCTGCGTATCAGTTCTTCAATGGTATGTTGCATTTTACCTCCTAAGCTGCTATTTCAGAAAAGTTCTTTACTTTCTTAAAACGAATATGACTATCAAATTTATCGCCAAACTGGTCACCACGGTGTGAGATAACAAAGATGTTATCATCGGCGTTTAGGTTATGTAACGTATCAATCAAACTTTCAATGCCAACACCATCAAGTGCTCCATCTAAAGTTTCATCAAGTAATAACAAATTGGTTGATACTGAGTTACGAAGTTTGGCGACTGAACGCCAAGCCAACATAATTGCTAGAGTGATTCTAAGCTTTTCACCTTCGGAAAACGAGGCATATGAAAAAGCATCACGGAAACGAGATTTGATTACTTCATTAAAGTTTTCATCTAATTGAAAGTCAACAAACAAATCAAACGATCCAAGGTACTTATTGATTAGCTTATTCATTACTGGAATATATTGTCTAATAATACGAGTCTTAATACCACCATCACGTAACATGGCTTGAACAACAGTAAGTACTTCTTTATTTTCAAACAGCTCTTGCTGTTCAACTTCAGTACTTTTTAGTTTAACGTTTAGCTCCTGCAGCTTAGTAGTATCAACAGTTTCAACCTCTTCTTCAGCTTTATCTAACTCAGCTTTATACGATAGCAGCGCATTTTTAGCAACCTTAACCGTTGCACGGTGATCGCCAATCTTTAAGTTAACATCTCGCATTACATCCTCAACATTAGAAATAGCTTCTAAACGATCGTCATATTCCTTTGCCTTTACGGATAAATTTCCTAACCCATCTTCAAGCTCTAATACCTTTTTATCTTTTTCAGTAATAATACCGGCTTTAAATTCATGCTCAATTCCCTGCTTACAAGTTGGGCAATCGTCGTGGTCTTTATAGAACGACAACTCTTTTTGGTGAGAACGAATTTGGCTTTCAATATCGCGACGAAGTGATTTAGCCTTTTCAGATTTTGCTTTCACAACAGGCTTATCTTCAATATCTTTAACACAAACAGCAATTATATCGTGTTCAGCTTCCATAAGCTTTTTAGCTGCCTCGATGTCTTTAATGTGTGAAGCCATTTTTTCACGGATTTTGTCAACCTCATCTTCGCGAATTTTACGAATAGACGCGTTATGTTCTTTGGCAGAGGATAGCTTTGATTCCATTAGATCCATCTGATAACTATTCTCTGTAATAGATTCTTTATTATCAGAAACTCGATCTTTAAGCAATGTATTCATAGTACTAAACACTTGAATATCTAGCAAATCCTCAATGATTTCGCGACGAGAATGTGCAGGTAACTCCATAAATGGTACATACGTTGCACTGCCAAGAATAACGATTTGATTAAATGATTTGTAGTTTAGATTAAGAATGTTTTGCTCAAGATATGCTTGATAGTCTTTGGCTGCAGCATCTTGGTTAATCATAGTACCGTTTTTCCAAATCTCAAAAATATTTGGTTTGATACCACGACGAATTAAGTATTCCGCTGTTCCAACATTAAAGTTGATTTCAACCTGAGTTTCACGAGTGTTAATGCTGTTGATAAGTTGGTTCTTATTAACTTTACGAAACGCTCTACCATATAAGGCAAAAACGATAGCGTCAAGCAATGTTGACTTTCCGCTGCCATTCGTACCACTAATAAGAGTAGTTCTGTTTTGATCCAATCTTACTTCCGACCAAGAGTTGCCTGATGATAACAGGTTCTTATATCGTACTGATTTAAATTGTATTTTCATTATATGTTCGAGGCCTCAATATATAGTTCATCAATCAACTCTTTAATTTTTTGCTTATTTGATTTCGTATCAATAGATTGAATGTAATCATGCAAAATATCTTTAGTATCTTTTGTTTCATCAAGAATTTCATCAACGCCAGCATCTTCTAAATTAAGAGAGTCCTCAATAGATTTAACATCGGTTGCACCAGCATCTGTTAGTTTATTTAGGAATAAATCGTAGATGTATGGATTAGTTCTGTTCTTTACAATAACTTTAATGTATGCGTCTTTAATATTAGTCAAATCTAAATGAGCAATATCCTCAATAGTCATGTCAGCATCGTCATAATCAATTTTATGATAGATAGCAAATGGATTTAGTACCCATTCTAATTCACGAGTCTCTGTATCTAATATACGGAAACCACGTTTGCCTTGATAGTCAGACCATGTCATTTCGTATGGAGCACCAAGATAATTAATGTTGCCATATTCTGATGGATGATGGAAGTGACCAGAATAAACTTGCTCAAAACTACCAAACAATTCTTTAGTTAGACCATGATCACAAATCGCACCTTTCAGCATTTCAAAACCAATAATATCAAAGTGACCCATACATATATGAGCATTTGAGTTTCGTATAGCTTCAAGTGATGCTTCTGAGTTTGTTTTTGTAATCCATGGTACCATTATAACATTGGTTGATCCAAATGTCAACTCAACTGGATTATTTTGGTAAATATTAAAATTCTTATATTCTTGAAGCAACAAATCCATAGAGTTTACTTCATTCGTATTTGTATAATATACAGAGTGATTACCAACTACCGCATGATAGTCGATATTACGTTCTTCTAGTTTATCAAAGAAAAACTTTTTAGCTCTATCAAGCGTAACATAGTTGATGTATTTACGACGGTCAAAAGTATCACCTAGATCCAATACTGTTTTAATATTGTGTTCATCTAAATGTGGAAAGAACACTTCATTAAAAAACTTTTCTTGATGGTCTAGGAATACTTTTGAATCACCACGTACGCCAAGATGCATATCAGTAATGATTGCTACTTTCAAACCTCGGGATCCTCTTCTTTAACATCAACTACTTCGATAGCAGCTTCCTCCATTGAAGCCTTTTTCTTTGCTTTATCCTTGGCGATTTTGTCTTCGTAATCTTGTACAAACGAATTCATATAGTCAACGTTAGTAGTAAGATTTAAATCACCTTCGCCAGTATATGTACCGCCTGACGCGACCATTACCTGTGAGGATTTAAAGCGAATATACATTTGCTTCTTTTCCTTTTGAATACGACGTAGAAACGCGTACCAAATAATCTGTGTAAAGTATGCAAATGGATTTGAAGATTTTTCTGAGTTAAAGTTCCCCATATATAATAGACAGT
>OBOU01000097.1_pt1 | contig 10733 bp, 1 predicted proteins | sample 1494291 | NCBI WGS metagenome assembly OBOU01 (sample SAMEA3275627, study PRJEB22092) | marine metagenome | biome: ENV:00000447; feature: ENV:00002042; material: ENV:00002010 | collected 2014-06-20T10:30:00+00 | depth 20 m
TACCATTATAACTAGCGTTTGCACCCATCTTAATACCAGTGTGGAAAGCAATTCTCAAATCTGGATACGGGGTAGACCAACCACCACCTTCACGATAGATAGCGTAAGCAGTTGATTCACTATTTGCAAAGTACAAACCAAATTGGTCATCTTGGGAAACTTCATCTTTATGGACAAATCTGTTTGCTCTAATATCACCACCAAAAACGTTATCGCCAGCTGGGTTCATAAAGAATGCTGAGTCGTTGCGATCATAATAAACGTTAGCGTACACATTACCATATATTTCAGTGTTACCACCGTTTGTGCGTAGCGCCCAGTTATTATCTTCATTTGTGAAACCAATGTTATTGCCATTATCGGCATATACATAACCACGAATAGTACCGCCGTTTTCATCTCTGAAACGAAGACCGTTTGCAGCCGAACCACCAGCGATGTTCCAATAGTCATCACTGTCCGAATAGAAGTATTGACTTGTTGCAGTGTTATATAAACCACGACCGCTTGTATCGTTGCGGAACCAACCATCGTTGTAGATTTCGCCACGAATATCAAGTGTGTTCATTATTGATGTAGATGCAAAGTTACCGTAATATGCGCCGTTATCTTTATCATAGTATGTAGATGCATAAGCACCAGCAGTAACGATAAGATCTCCGTTGCCGCGAACGACAAGATTAACATCACCAGCTAATCCGCCATCTTTAAATGCAATATCTTCGCCACCTGATGTAGCAATAATTAGATGTTGGTCGTTAGTATCAGTGGCTTGAATATAACCACGAACATTACCACCTGACGTTATAAATTGTGCTTCACCACCATCAGCAAATTGAATAACATCAACTTTTGATGTACTTGATGGATCCACATAAAAAGATGTATCATCTGAGTCAACTAATCTACTTGCATAGAAGTACGAACTAGTACCACCGCCTGGGTTAGCATTGTAGATAGCAATATCAGAATAAGCAGAGTAAGCTGTGCCTGAGTTCCAAGTTTGCTGCCATAGACGCATACCACGACCAGATTTCTTAAACATTAATAAGTTGTCAGAACCACCAGAAGAGTCTGTGTAAGATCTTAAGTGTAAGTAATCGGCATATGGTGCAGTGTTATTATTGTTCCAAGAAGTGAAACCAAACGTTAGGCGACCTGCCGAATCTTCGTTAGGTTCAATAACTCTATTATCTTTGCGTAATAATGATCCCGCATATCCATTAACATTACCTTGGATTACGTTATCAACTTGCAGTGTTAATAGTCTTGAAGTACCGTTGCCGTCAATCTTATACGCAGTGTTATCACTATCATACCAAACTGGAGAACGTAACTGATTAGTACCTAAGAAGAAACCATCTTTAGTAGAGGCTTGTTCTGCACCAGCCCACATAAGTTCTGTATCACCCTGTTGGCGATAAATTGTAGACCATTGATTGTTTGTATCGTTATAGATACCAGAGATCCCTGCACCACTTGACATGAATACCCAGTCGTCATTAATAGCATAACCTGCGTAACCACCTTTATTACCAGTTACACTAATTGAACCATATTCACCTGTAGTTGCATCTAATTGATATGTCGCTCCACCAAATTGAACCGCGTTTGCACGAACAACATTAGTAATAGATGTTGAGGCTGGATCTAAGTAATAAGCGTTATCGTCTGAGTCATAGAACCTGCTTGCATAAGAACCGTTAAGCGCTGTATGCGTACCTGTTACAACAACATTACGAGACATTGCCCAGTCGCCGTTTGCATCAGTCCAGTTATCGTCAGTAACAAATCTTAGTCTGTCTGGGTTAGTTCCTTCAGCCATGCGAAGCATTTGAGTACCGCCGGCAACAAGCTGCATATCATCAGCGCCAACGAAACGGATGTAAGTATTAGTATCACCGCTATGGCGAATATACTCGTCTACATAAATTTGGCTCAGTACCGATGTGCCTGCAGGATCAGCATAATAGGCAGTGTTATCTTTATCGCGGAACCTTGTTGCATCCATATAACGCCCAGCTACAACATCGCCGTTAGTTGTAAGTGTTAATCTGCGAGTACCATTCGCAACGCCTGAAGTAAATTGTAAATTCCCGCCAGAGTTAGTAGCCAAATCATCGGGCGACTCATAAATTCTCCAATTATTACCACCGTTCCAAATAATACCTTCGCTTGGTCCTGGGTCATTAAACGACAGTGCATTCACATTATTAATATTACCGTTTGTCCAATCCCAGTCACCCGCGACCTTAGATGGACCTTTTGGTTCAATATAGTAATTCGTATCGTTAAGATCTCTAAACCTGCCAGCATCAATAATATTTGCTGAGATATTATCTGCAGAAACATCACCAGTAACAGTAAGATCCCCACCAATTGAAGCATCAGTAACGATAGTTAATGCTTCAGCTTTTAAGCTTCCTTGTGCGTCAGCTCTTTTTAGAATTGGTGGACCAAATTCACGAGTTGCGCCGTTTGGTGCCAAGTTCATAATAGAGATTAAGCGAACATAACGAACACCTAAACCATCTGAGCCATTAAATACCGAGTGGGTAGTTGGTATAACGTGCTCACCTTTTAATTCAGTCCATGCAGTGTCTGTAACGTTAACCGCTGATGCCGCGAAGTATATAATACCATCATTGGCATCAATTGGATTTTTATCTTTATCGTATTGTCTAACACCTAAGTAAAACAAACCACCAGTACCGCTGATGCGTCTTACCGCTTGCTCTGCGTAGATAGTTTCTCCCGGCTCAACAGCAATGAAGTCTGAGTCAAAGCTTCTATAACCGTTAGTTCTTAAAGCGTAACTTGATGCGAATGGACCGTCGCCGTTTTTAACATAATCGGCAGTAACTGATGTTGCATTGTTTTCAACACCTTGCATTGGCTGAATAGCGCGCTTTTCCCAATATTCCGAGGCATCAAACATTTTAAGATCGCCAAGACCTGAGCCGTATGTCTTAAGTAATCCAAGATCCTCGTTACCACCGTTAAGCGCAAGGGATCCAAATATACCAGCACCATAGGCTTGTATATCACCATTTTCTGAGAACCAAAAACGTTCGCCAATATTATTAAAGGAAATACCCATCGCAGAGCGAGAGTTTCTTGTTTGGTGGAATATAGATGGGAAGTTAGCATCAGCAGTAGTATTTTGTAAAACGATCAAACGTTGTTGCGCAGACTTAACTTCAAGTGGATATGTAGTATTATTAAAGATTGCGCTATCGCCTGCCTTAACAGATTTAAGTCTAGACTGTCCTGCGAGATCAGCATAAAACGCTGAGTCATCTAAGTCATAGAAGGCAGGTGAACGCATACTATTTGGCGCAGAACCATAACCGTTTTCAGCACCAATTTGGTGGATATTGTTAGAGTATAATCTTGTAAAGTTATTTCTGTTAGCAACCAATGACCATTCATTATCCGTTTCGTTGTACAGACCCATTTCTGTAGCGCCACTTGATATGAAACCCCAGTCGTTACTAATCATATAACCAGCGTAACTATCTCTTTCACCCTCAACCATAATGGTACCCTTAGGACCAGATGGTGGTAGGATTTGTTCATTTCCTGTTCCTACCTGAATTTCTTGAGCACGAACAACATTTAAAATAGATGTACTTGCTGCATCTAGGTAGTAAGCTGCGTTTTGCGAGTCATAATAACGAGGTGCGTAAACATTAACATTAAAGTCAGCTGAGTCAGCGTCAATGTTTAATCTTTCTGTACCACTGATAACTGTTTTATATACACCATCAGCAGAGAAACCAATGTATGTACTTAAATCACCGTTATGTCTAATGAAATCGTCAATTTCTATTCTGTTCATTACCGATGTACCGGCAAAGTCACCATAGTAAGCGTTGTCGTTATAATCATAATATGTTGGGAAGTAAGCCATGTCATTTGCATCAGCAGCCGAAATGCCACCGTTAAAATTGACGCGTTTATTAAATTGGAATAGAGCTCTATCAGTGTCAAACTGAGATGAGCCAACAACCTTAGAACCAATTTCTAACCAACCCGTAGGAGTTGTAAATCTATGAGCAGAAGTTGTATTTGGCTCCCATTTAAAGTCTGTGTCTGTGCTATCAGTAAATAAACCAGATAAGAATGCAGTCGGGGCTGTAACACCAATCGAAGTAACTTCCATTTGCTGAGCATTTCCAGCAACAAGCTGAATTGAGTTAGCAGCATTAAAGTTTAGATATGTATCTGAGTCGCCATCTCCTGCAAGGTTACCAACGAGCGCAATATTGTTCATTCTTGAAGATGATGCAAAGTCACCATAGAACGCATTATTGTCAGCATCTAAGTATTGTGGGAACGAAGCGTTTCCTGTTGAACTTAATGTTTTTGCATTTCTGATTTTAATATCAGATGTGTTATCCATATAGAAACCACCACCTGAACCAAATCCAAGTTCATCCATTCTTAAGAATGTAGCGGTTCCATTACCAACAACATATGCGTCGTTTGCGCCATTAAGCTGAACTGACCCGTCAACATGTAGCTTGTTAGCAGTTTTTACGCCTGCAGCCAATACCGGAGTATTATCATGAGAACTATATGCAACAGTATCACTGCCGATTGTTATATCGCCGGTGTCAAGCATTGCTAATCTTGTTGATGCACCACTATCGTAGAAGAAAACTCCTTGGTCTGCATCAGATATAAAGTATGTATTCTTTGAACTATCGCCACGAATAGAGAAGGCAGCCGCGCCATCAGCAAGCATCTCTGCCCAATATCCGTTTTTAGATTGGAAAGGGTTTCCACCCATATCAATTCTGTTAAGTGATAATAGCGATAATCCACCAGTGTTACCAGCGATTGAAATTGTAGGGTTAGTAGTTGCACCTAATCCAGCATATGGCGCGATCATAATTCCGCCAGTACCTGAGTTGTTATCTACAAGGTTAAAGTCTGTAACTGCGCCAACATTAATACGTCCACCAACCCTAAGTGAGTCAGCAGCACCAGTTTGACCAAGATCCAAAAAGTTTGTTGTTCCTGATGTATCATAATATACCGGTGCTTTCATATTGTCAACGGCAGTTACACCAGTATCTCTAACAAATAATCTATCCGATGCGCCAGTTCTTACTTTAAATTCGTTTGAGGCAGAGAATGTAATTAAAGTATCTGGGTCACCTTCGTGAATAATGTCACCCTGTAAACTAATGCTATTAACTATTGATGTACCAGCAAAATCGCCGTAATATGCATTATTGTCAGCATCTAAATATCTTGGAGCAATAACATCGTTAACAAATGTTGCGTTTGTATTATTAATAGTAAGTCTTGCAGTACCACCAGTTGTAAACGTTTGAGTGTCTGTACCAAAAGAAATCTTGTTGTTTGTATCGCCATTGTGGAATAAGTCTTCATCAATACCTAGATTGTTGAAAACAGAAGTACCTGATGGTAGTGCAAAGTAGCTCGTATCGTTGCTATCTTCAAATCTCGGTGCAACAACTTTTTTGTTTACATACATCTGATCTTTTGATAGAGTGGTGTGTAATCCAGCACCATCAACATTAAAATAAATCAAACCAGTCGTATTGTTGTTTGCAAATTTAATATATGTACTACCATCTTTTACAGCACCGCCATAAGTGCCATAAATTTCACCAGCTAATACAACATCATTTATGACTGATTCTCCTGCAGGATCAACCAAATAGTCGTTATCATCTGAATCTACAAACTTAGGTCCGACCACATTTACTGAAGAAGTGACTGCAGTATCACTAACAAGTAATCTTTGACCTGCGCCAGTATAAACTTCGAATTGATTAGCAGCTGGGAAATTGATATATGTATCAGCATCACCATCATGTGCGATAGTTCCAACAAGTTCAATATTATTTAATCTTGATGTATCGGACGGCCAAGACAAATATGTATTATCATCAGAGTCTAAAAATTTATCAGCAATAAGATTACGGCCAACGGTCCAATCACCGTTTAAATCTGAATATGTTTGATATGCAAAGGTACCATCAAGGAAACCAATTTTACCATTGTCTGATGAAAGAACTCTGTTTGTGCCTGCACCGCGCATAGTAAGTAGTGCCGAGCCAGCTCCGTTACCGATGGCAACCGTTCCTTCAAACTCTAAGTTACCTGTAGCAACGTCATTAACATCTGAACGAATAAATTGAGCAGCTTCTAATCCGTCAACGGTGTCAGCATCAAAGTTATTACCTGTGCCTTCATCATCGGTTGTAATAATACGACCTAAGTCTGTACCTGCCGATATTAGTTTAAACCAATCATTTGTTTCATCCCATTGTAAAGATGAATTTGGTAAATTGCCACGAAGAACTTCCCAACCAGCATTTTCTGTCGGAGCTCCTGTAGTAAAATTACTATTAAGAGTGATTAAGTTATCGGCAATTAAAACTGTTTCCGACTGAACTTCGGTGCGTGTACCTTGTACTGTAAGGTTACCAGTGATAATATAATCACCGTCCAATGTATCATCTTGGTCAGAACGAACAAACGATAATGAGTCAATACCATCAAGGACATCAGCATCTAAGCCAGACCCGGCACCGTCGTTACCACTATACCAAACTGGTACACCGTTAATAGAAGGAACATTGGTAAAATCAGCGATAGTAGTATTGATTTTAAGCTGGTCATTATTACCAGCAATGAATACTAAACCATTCGCGGTATTATCATTGAATTTAATTTCGTTTGCGCCTGAAGTATTTAAAATACTATAGTCGCCACTGCCTGAATTTTTAACTTGTAGTGCACCTACACCACCTTCAAAATTCATTAAAGGAGTATTAATACCGCCAGTGTTTTCAATGGTAATTGGAACCGATGTTCCTGAGCTCGTAAGCTTGGCCGTACCCGATACTTGTAACTTATTTACGCCATCGTCGGTAGTAGTGCCGATAAGAACGTTATTCTCTGATTGCAGGCCGTTCTTTACTATGAATTTCTTATCATTTGCCATTCGGTTCACTCTCCCCTTAAAGGCTTATCTGTTTAGTGTATTTATAACAATTTACTTTATAAGAGTTCCAACAACTTTAAATACTGTTGAAGACGAAGAACTTGGTGTCACATTAAGTTTTAATACTGCGCCATCAATTTCAACATCAAATGTAGATAGTTCACCGTTAGTATGAACACCGCCATATTCAGTAGCAATCGCAGTAGAACCGTCGTGTGTTACTAAAAGCTTAGTTATATGTCTGTCAGATCCTTCAGTTGCGGTAACAACATATTCTGCACCTGAGAAACCAGTGTGTGGAAACGCATGGACGTTTGTTTCGGCGGTCGTTGTTGTTGTTACACTTGCCGATACGTATGTTGAATGTGCTAAGCTTAAATTACCTTCAACCGTTAAGTTACCCGTAATCGTATCGCCAGTAACATTAACAAATCTATTATCTGCTTCAGTTTCAGTATAGTATCTGTTGTCGAGTTGTCCGGCATCTAACTCAGCCTCTGTGTAATAAAGAGTATTAAGTTGGCCTGCGTCTAGCTCAGTCTCTGTGTAATAAAGAGTATTTAATTGACCGGCATCTAACTCTGTTTCAGTGTAATAAATATTATTTAATTGACCGGCGTCTAACTCAGTTTCAGTATAGTATCTGTTGTCGAGTTGACCAGCATCTAATTCTGTTTCAGTATAATAGAAATCATCAAAGTGTGTAGTTACTGTACTTTGTACATGGCCAAAGGTATCAAATGTTAAGCCAGTAATTGCTCGACCTGATGCAAGAGAAACATCAACTACTGAAGATGTATCGTTGTGGCTTATTGTAATAGATGTATTACCTGAATCATTAAGCGTAAAGTTACCTGTACCAGAAAGCCCAGAGCTGCCAGTAATAGTAACCAAACCATTTCCTACTGCGTCATTGGCATCAGAAACCGCCTGTGCAACGATTTCAGAAGCATGTTGCCCATCCAATAAGTCAGCATCAAGTAAAGAACCTGTACCATCATTTGAAGTATCAAAGAAACCAAGTGCTCTAATATCGGTAGCATCCTGATCCGCAGTAGCACCGGCTTCAATTAAATCAAGCTTTGCGCCATCAACAGAAAGATCTCTGCCATCTACAGTACCAGCGGTCGTAATATCACCTGTCGTAATATCACTAAATGTATTTAATAAAGTATTATAATTTGTTGTACTTGTACTAAGAACTAACGTGTTATTTGCTGAATACCATTGAAAATCAGAAACGCCAGAAACGGCAGCTTCGCCTGCTACGGTTAATCGCCCATCTTCATCAACAGTAAATGTTGGGATTGCGGTAGACGAACCATACGATCCTGCAGTTACACCAGTATTTGCAAGCTCAGTTGTTACTGTCATTACACCAGTGTTTGAACTTGCTGTACCTGTAACCTTACCAGTTAATGTAAGATCCAATCCGTCTTCTAATAAATCTAGCTTTGCACCGTCAGCTGCTACATCCCGGCCATCTACCAAACCTGTTACTGTAATGTTTCCAAAAACACCAAGGCCTGTAAATGTATCAATAAGCGTATCATAATAATTACCATCAGCAGTGCCAATAGTAAATGTATTATTCGCATTTGTCCATGTGGTGTTTGCTACACCTGCAACTGAAACCGTACTAGCAGTCGTAATTCGTCCATCTTCATCAACCGTGAAAACGGGAACAAGAGAAGCCGAACCATATGACCCTGCGGTTACGCCGGTGTTTGCCAACTCTGTTGTGAGAGTCATAACACCAGTATTAGAGAATGCGTTACCTGTTACTTTACCATTTAATGTTAGGTCTAAAGTTGCGGGTGGTACATTCGTAAAGTTATTATAATCTAAATAGTATGCACCTGACTCACCATCAAAAAGGTCAGCATCAAGGCCAGAGCCTGCGCCGTCAACCGTTTTAATTAGTGCTAGGATAGCGCTTGGATCTAAATCTGCTGATACATCGACAATGGATTCAGTATTTGCGATGGCATCGTATTTCTTAAAATACAGCTTACCGTCAGCGGTGTTAATCGCGATTTCGCCAAGATCTAACTGAGCAGTTGTAGGAATACGACCCGCAACCGAACTACGGCGTAATTTTATAGTTGACATATGTATGCCCCTTTGTTATAATAGCTATATAGCTTGATAAACAATAATATAGTTTTAATAAATTAAAACGTTCCACCATCAATTTCATTAATTGCGATGGCAACATTTCCTGCAGTCACCGTAGTATCAACACCGTCCGTTCCTGTAAAGGTTAGGTTTGTGCCAAGAGATATATCAGATGTAGTACCTGATTCATCAATAACCGTAAACACAGAGTTCTCTAATTTGGCATTAGTGATATCACCATCCGTTATAGAGAATTCAGTACCAGTTAATGTTAACGCGCTTCCGGCAGAGTATGTACCCGCACCAGAGAATTGATACCAAACAATATCGTCTGTACCAAGTGCAAATGATTCAGCATCTGTTACTGTCGCAACATAACCAGTACCATTATTTACAGTACCATCAGTTACGAATTGGAAAGCTCCTGGGATCTCAGAAGTTTCGTTAAAGTATTCGCCTCGTGTGATTACCCAGTCAGTGGATGCACCACCAATTTGAGTTAGTAAATACGAACCATTTTCAAGTGCGTTTGTTTGGTCCTTAACGAGAATTCTATCTCCGAGAGACCATACTGCTACACCATCGATGTCAAGTATAATATTAGCAGGAATGGTAAGAGTACCATTGCCATTATTATATGTTGCACCTAAATCGCCGGTCGTTGCGGCAAGAGCTGCAGGAATAACTCTTAATCCTTGCGCTACACTATCAACATAGGCCTTAGTTGCCGCGTCTTGTAAACTTACAGGATCAGCAAGATCTTTAATAAGATTATTACTTACGCTTATTTCATTCGTATCAGCATTAAGTATTAAATCATGGCCGCTTGACGCTACCGTGCTTATTGTTCGCCCATCTACTAATACTGTACCAGATATTAAATTACCATCAACTTCAAGTGCTTTAAGTAACGAGTCTGTACCACCCGGATGTACGAAGTAAGATGTAGCATCAGTATCAACAAATTTCTTAGCTCTTACTTCATTGCCTACAATCCAATTACCAGTTGATCTTTCGGAATAAGACGCATAGTTAAATGTATTGTCAAGGAAACCAATTCTGCCTTGGCTTGCGTATAATGTGGACTGACTACCTGGCCCATCAGCCATTCCAATTTGTGAGAATGTTAAGCCATAACCAACTCTTAAACCGTTAAGTCTTGTTTCACCAGCAAAATCACCATAGTAGTTATTATTGTCTGAGTCAAAATATCTTGGTGCAAACACGTTACCTGTGAATGTTGCGCCATTTGTTGTAGCATATAACCCATCTAAGAAAGAGTAATCAATTCCAATTAAAACATCGGCTGCAGCGCCTGCGCTTTGTGTAATTAATAAACCAGAGTTTGCAGAAGCATGTATAACGTTTTCAACATAATCAGCTTCAATTGTTGCGTTGATAGTTGTATCAGTTAGTCTTGTAACTTGTGCACTACCACTAAGATCACCACCAAGTGTAACAACAAAGTTGTCGGCAAAAAGATTCATTACATCGTTAGCATCGTCATTTACGGCAAATACACCTGCACCGTTTGCATTACCGTCTGTAAACATCAAACCAATAATATCACGTGATGTTTCAGTAAAGTTTGGAATAGCGTTAGCTTGTAATTCTAATGGAATGTCTG
>OBOU01000101.1_pt1 | contig 10559 bp, 7 predicted proteins | sample 1494291 | NCBI WGS metagenome assembly OBOU01 (sample SAMEA3275627, study PRJEB22092) | marine metagenome | biome: ENV:00000447; feature: ENV:00002042; material: ENV:00002010 | collected 2014-06-20T10:30:00+00 | depth 20 m
TTTACGCTGCGGCTCATACACCTCCAAGGTACTTGGCACTTTTAGGCTCGGTAGAGATAGGGTGTTTAGATTTCCTTTACCAGAAACGGTAAGAGATACCTCAAGGGCCTGATCTACCTCCAAGACCTTTTTGTTTGGCGTTACACTGAAAGTGAAATCTCCCACAGCTCCAGTAAAATTATCTGGGCGATCTTTTGTTGGTAGGGGTTTTACAGTAATGGTTCTTTTTCCTGCAGAGATGGTTTTATTAACTCTTGTTGTAAGACTTCTTCCAAAGATGTTACGTCTTTTTCCAGGCACGTCAATAGGAACATCTAGGGTTAAAGGTTCAATTTCTAGAGGTCCAGTTTTTTGAGGATACAACACAGTGGTTTTCAAAACAACGTACCTGTAGTCCTCCCCTTGGTATTTTCCTTCAAATAAATTCAGTTTTTGACTGTCAATATTTTTACTCCAAAAATCAGCATATCTAGGAGAATTTATTTCTCGCCATTGGCTGGTTATACTCACATTATTAGAAACATATAGTTTGTAGGTAATGGTGAGGCGTTGGTTAAGATATGGAGTAGGGTTTGATATTTCAGCTACTAGATGCACGTTTTGCTCTGCTATAACTTCTGGATTATTGCCCAAGCCATCTGAGGGTGTTTTTACCGCTGGGGTTATCTCAAGAGTTATAGAAGAGGTGGTGTAGGTTTCCCCAGAAACATAAATAGAAGCTTGGCCTATTCGCAAATTACCCTGTTTGAGGGGTGATAAAAAATAAGAGTAGGTTTTAGAATAGGTGCGCTTTCTATTGATATATGAGTTGCTAATAGATTGGTTTGGACCTCCTACAACCCTAAACCCCTCAAAACTTGGCGGATTAAAATCATCGCCATCTGCATTCATGATAAAATCTACCCGAACTCGCTCATTAAGGCCCAATTTTTTGCGACTCACTTTTGTTTCAAAAGTGACCTGGGCTTGTGATGTGAAGGCAAATAACACAACAAAAAGAAAAAACCATATGTGTTTTTGTCTGTTCATGTTACCAATCTTTTTCAGATTTTATTTTTACGCCCTTTTGTTTTTTTGCATTGATTTTGTCTTGAACTTTCTTTTCTTGATTGTTCATAGACTCAAGCAGGTTTTTCACCTGTTGAGGAGACAACTGCCCATCAGCAGGCTGCTGTTGTTGGTCTTGTTTTGCCTGCTCGTCTTTAGGGTCTTTAGGTTCCTGCGGCTCTTTTTTGTCTTCTTGCTCATCCCCTTTTTTATCCTCTGGATCTTGGTTGTCCTTAGGGTCTTTTTCTTGGTCTTGGTTTTTATCTTTGTCGTCCTTTTTATCTTGCTGATCTTTTTTGTCTTGTTTGTCTTGCTCTTTTTCTTGATCATCCTCCCCTTCTTGTGGCGGGTTTTTCTCTAACAGATCTTTTGCTAGGGCTAAGTTGTAGCGGCTTTGATCATCAGAGGGGTTATTTCTAAGGGCATTTTTATAAGCCTCAACTGCTCCAGAATATTCTTTTTGGTTCATAAGCGCATTCCCTAAGTTATGGAAAGCTTGATGGGCTTGTGGTTTAGTAGTTGCAACTTTTGCTGCATTTACAAACCTACTAAGCGCCTCTTCGTTTTTACTGTTTTTGTAGTAAGCGTTCCCTAAATTGTAGCTTCCTGTTGCCTTATTCTGGTCAATAGCGATGGCTTTCCTGTAAGCAACTTCTGCAGTAATAAATTCATTGTTTTCTATGGCAAGAGCGCCTTGGCTTAGATGCAGGGCTGCCTGTAAGGCATCTTGTTCTAAGGCCTGAGAAACCTTAGTCTGTGATCTCATTTGTAAGGCGCTACATACAACAATCATATACAAACCAGCCCTTTTTAAAAAGGTCTTGTAGTGGCTATTACCAATAAATATGCGGCATGTATTTTTTAAGCTGTGAGACATTACGAATCTGTTTTTTGTTGATTAAACAAATTGAGTTTGTTGATCCATTTGGTTTTGCGCTCTAAAAGTAACACATCAAGTACTAAAAATAATAAAGCGCCTGCCAAAAACCATTGAAACTGATCTTTAAAGTCTGAAAATTGCTTTGCATCAAACTCCTTTTTATCCATGCCCGCAAGTATGTTTTGTACTTTCTCTACAAGCTCTTTTGTGTTGCTACCGTCCAGATACTCGCCATTTGCAGCCTGCGCAATCTCTTGCAAGGTCTCTTTATTGAGTTTGGTAATAACCACTTGGTTGTCTTGATCTCTCTTGTAGGATTGTAATACACCCGCGCGCTTTAAAGGAATTCTAGCTCCCGCTGTGGTTCCTACTCCAATGGTATAAATTTTTATGCCTTTTTTAGTAGCCTGAGCAGCAATACTTGCATAGTCTCCCTGATGATCTTCACCATCGCTTATTAAAAACAAAACCCTATTTTTTTGTTCAATGTCATTGTAATAGGTTTCTGCCATTTCTATGGCCTGGGTCATGGCAGTACCCTGAGAGCTTACCATGTTGGTGTTCATTCCAGACAAAAAAAGGCGTGCAGATGAAAAATCTGTAGTTATTGGCACCTGCGGAAATGCACTGCCAGCGTAACCAATAATTCCAATTCTATCTCCAGCAAGAGTGTTAATTATCTGGCGTACTAATTGTTTTGACTTTTCTAAACGGTTGGGAGCTATATCTTCCGCTAGCATACTTGTTGATACATCTAGGGCAAATACAACATCAACTCCTTCTCTTTTTACCGTCTCGAGTTTCGTTCCAATTTTTGGATTCACTAAAGCAAAGCTCATACATGCCAAAACCAGTAGTGCAAGCACAAGTTTTAAACTTCCTTTAAATATCGATTTACTTGGGCTTAACACATCAAGCAAGGTGTTGTTTGCAAAACTACGCTGCGCTCTTTTTTTCCAAAGTACCACCAACAAGTAAACCGCTATTATTGCCGGTAAGGCAAATAGCACATAAAAGTAAATGGGTTGTTCTAGTTGGTACATAATTTATATAAAACTTCTAAAAAGGGTGTAACGTAAAAAGAGTTCAAACAAAAACAAAGCCAAAGCCCAAAGCGCCCAAGGTCTATAAAGTTCTGTGTAATTTGTGTATTTAAACTCCTCTATATCTGTTTTTTCTAGGGCATTAATTTCCGTGTAAATTTCTGCTAGTTTGGTATTACTAGTGGCTCTAAAATACCTACCTCCAGTTGTCTTTGCAATTTCTTTTAACAGTGTTTCGTCAATCTCTACTTGTTGCATGCCGTATTGGAAACTCCCATCAGCCCTAATGCCAATTGGGCTTTGTGCCATACCGTTGGTTCCCAAACCAATGGTATACACTTTAATTTCAAATTCTTTGGCGAGCTCACTGGCAATTTTGGGGTCTATAAACCCTGTGTTGTTAACACCATCTGTCAAGAGTATAATCACCTTACTTTTTGCACGACTCTCTTTTAATCTGTTCACGGCTGTTGCAAGGCCAGAACCAATTGCTGTTCCGCCTTCTATTATTGTGTTATACTCAATACTTTTTAAAGAGGCTAATACAATACTTTTATCACTTGTTAGTGGGGTTTTTGTATAGCTCTCTCCTGCATATTCTACAAGGCCTATCCGGTCTGTAACACGGTCTTTAATAAAACCCGCAGCCACATTTTTTAGAGCCTCTAGCCTATTGGGTTTTAAATCTCTGGCAAGCATACTTGCCGAGACATCAATGGCCATTACAATGTCTATCCCTTTGTTGCTAACGGTTCTTGTTGTTTGGCTTACAGTTCTTGGTCTTGCCATGGCTACAATAATAGCGGCTAGGGTTAACAACCGAAGTAAAAAAAGCAAAGGCCTTAGCTTGGCAAGCCAGTTCTTTGAAGTTTTAAACCCTTGAATACTAGATATTCTAAGACTTGGGGTTTGTTTGTTCCGTTTTAAAAAATACCAAAGTCCAACCACTGGAAGTAGCAATAGCAACCAGAATAGCTCTGGATTAACAAATTCAAAATTATTGAGCATCTTGTGGTTGTTTTTTGTTCTGGGCCTCTGCTGAAACCGGCACCTCTATGGAGCTTATGATTCTTTCTTTTATTTGGTTGGCATACTCAAGGTCTCTCTCAAAAACAACGGTAACCATTTGTATGGTGTTTTGCTGATCAAACAGCAGCATTTCATAACTCATTTTCTCTTTGGAAATGTCTCCGTTTGGTAATTTCAAGTTAAAATCTCCATACGCCTTTACTCCCTTTAATCCTTCATCTGAAGAAAAGGCCTCTTGTTTTACCACTACATTTAATGCTCCAGCATTTTCTAGGGTCTCAAGAGCCTGTTCTATTTCAGCATCAATAGCTACCCCTTGATTCTCTTGAGAAGCCTGCTGAGCTGCTTTTGTAATGGAGAGCGAAATATAAAGATCCTCTCCTATGGCGCCATAGGCAAACCAACTCCCGCTACTAGATGATGGAATACTGTCTTTGGCGTTTTTTGGTGTTTGCCTTACTAATATCTCTGGGGTGTTAACAATAAGCCCCGGAGCACCATACTGGCTTTTATACCAACGCCCATCTAATGTGTCTTTTAATGAATTTCCAAAAACCGTTTCTTTTAAAGCGGCAAACCCATAGAGGCTAGAAAAAACAGCAGCGCTAATCATTAAAACAAGTACAAGGCTTGACCCAGCAAGAACTATTTTTTTGCGTAATTTCTTTTTTTGCAACGCTTGTTGATACAAGGTGTCTTGCATTAATTCTTCTTGAGTTGGCTCTGGAACAGCTTTGTGGGTATTGCTTATAATTTCTTCAACCCTAGATCTATCTGCCTGGGCTTGTCCAGAGCCTTGTTGCATTTTTGCAAACTTCACTAAATCTGCTCTTTTTAAGATGGTCTCAAGGTGTTTTATGTCTTGTGATTGAAAATCAAAATTTCCTGATTTTTTTAATACGTTTAATCTCCCTATAAGCTCCTGTGTTGTACTCTCTAGTGCCGCATCATCTACCTCTCTATCTAGATATCTTTTTACAATTTCTGTTAATAAACTATAGTACTCTTTGGCATTATTTTGCAGTAAATACTGCGAGCTATCCAGCTCCTCTAAGGCCACCAAAGCCTCTTGATATGGAGGTAGTTGTTTTTTGGCTTCAGCTTTTTGTTTTTTGCGCTTTAAAAAATACCAAATAGCTACCACTACCCCTACTAATAAAATAAGCCAGTAGACACCGGTGGGAACTTGAAATGGAACTTTATCTACTTCCATTGCTGGCTTTATATCAAACATTTTTTGTTTTGTGGTGTCTATGGCTACATCACGCACCTCAACATTGACACTGTCTGAAAGAAAAAACTTGTTGTTAAATATTATTTTTTGCCTAGGTATGGTATAGCTGCCAGAATCAAACTGGGTGAGGCCGTATTGTTTTCTGTAGTTGATTTTTGAATTACTGTAGGTGGTATCTGTCGCGTAGCTTTCTATGACCTCTAGAGGCAAAAAACTTTGTTGATCTGGAAATACAACCAAATCTGTGGAATCTGCTTGAATCTCGAAAGATATACGCAACTCTTCTCCTATTTTAATGGCAGTGGTGTCTGCCTTTGTAATTACTTGTGCTGTTGCAGAAAAAGCAAGAAAAAATAAGAGCCCAGCCAGTACTGTAGCGCATTTATTTTTAAAAATTGATATGTTGTTTGCTTTTTTCAATGGTGTTATCTTCTTTTGAAATACCCTAATAATTTTTTCACGTAACTTTCATCCACCCTGCAAGCTATTGCACCTGCACCACTTTTAGCAAACGCATCTTCATAGTAGGCAACCCCTTGTTTATGATGGGCTGCATACTGCTCACGCACCCCTTTAGAGCCGGTATGTACCAACATCGCCTCTCCAGTTTCTTGGTCAAGCATTTGTACCATTCCTAGGTTAGGCAGGGTTTGTTCTCTACGGTCAAATACCCGTATGCCAGTTACATCATGCTTGCGAGCAACAATTTTAAGGGTGTCTTTATATCCTTGTGTCATAAAATCTGAAAGCACAAAAACAATAGCCTTTTTCTTCATGACATTACTAAGATATTTGAGTGCTTGGCTAAGGTCTGTCTTTTTACTGCTAGGTTTAAACTCAAGCAATTCTCTAATAATTCTCAAAATGTGTGATTTCCCTTTTTTTGGAGGCACAAACAACTCTATTTGGTCTGTAAATAATATAATTCCTACCTTGTCATTGTTCTGCATTGCAGAAAAAGCAAGGGTCGCAACAATCTCTGTAATAATTTCGTTTTTAAACTGGGCATCTGTCCCAAAAAACTCGGACCCACTAATATCTGCCATAAGCATTAGGGTAAGCTCTCGCTCTTCTTCAAAGACTTTGATATGCGGCTCGTTGTATCGTGCCGTTACATTCCAGTCTATGCTTCGCACATCATCACCATACTGGTATTGGCGCACTTCGCTAAAAGTCATTCCGCGCCCCTTAAAAGTACTGTGGTACTCTCCACCAAAAACATGATCGCTTAAGCGGCGTGTTTTGATTTCAATTTTTCGTACTTTTTTTAAAAGCTCTTTAGTATCCATGGTATTGGTGAGAACGTGTAATTGGATTTTGTAATGCCTTTATCCTAAAAAGGATAAACAGTTTTTTAAGCAAATTTTTAAAACTTAACTAGGGTACTTCAATGACATTTACAATCTTGTTGATGATGTCTTCTGTAGTTACATTTTCTGCCTCAGCCTCATAGGTAATCCCTATTCTGTGACGAAGTACATCATGTACCACGGCACGAACATCTTCAGGTACTACATAGCCTCTTCTTTTAATAAAAGCATAGCACTTTGCAGCAACGGCAAGGTTGATACTGCCTCGAGGAGAAGCTCCATTACTTATAAGAGGTTTCAACTCTGCTAGTTTGTAATGCTCTGGGGTTCGGGTCGCAAAGATGATATCTAGAATGTACTTTTCTATTTTCTCATCCATATATACTTCCCTAGCTGCATCTTGTGCACGCAAAATTTGAGCTACAGTAACCACAGGATTGATTTTTTCAAATCCTCCTTTTAGGTTTTGGCGTATAATTAATTGTTCATCTTCAAGGGTTGGATATTTAATTACCGTTTTTAGCATAAACCTGTCTACTTGGGCCTCTGGAAGTGGATAGGTTCCTTCTTGCTCTATAGGGTTTTGGGTTGCCATTACTAGAAATGGTTTGTCTAGCACAAAGGTGGTATCACCAATAGTTACCTGCTTTTCTTGCATGGCCTCTAAAAGCGCAGATTGCACCTTTGCAGGCGCTCTGTTAATTTCATCTGCCAATACAAAATTGGCGAAAATTGGCCCCTTTTTAATACTGAAATCATTATCCTTCATGTTGTATATAAGGGTCCCTACCACATCTGCAGGCAGTAAATCTGGAGTAAATTGCACCCTACTAAAACTCCCTTTTACAGCTTGAGAAAGCGTGTTAATGGCTAGTGTTTTTGCTAATCCAGGAACACCCTCTAACAATATGTGTCCTTGGCCCAGCAGTCCAATAAGCAATCGTTCAATCATGTGTTTTTGACCCACAATTACTTTGTTCATTTCCATGGTGAGAATGTCTACAAAAGCACTTTCTTTCTCAATTTTATCGTTCAATGCGCCAATATCTGTGGGCGTAGTTATTTGTTCCATAGTCCTGTTTTGTTGTCTTAGAATTATTACTATTTCTCTAATGATTTTTTATTAGCATTGATTTGCTTGCTGTAAGCGGGTAATACTACTCAATACTAAAGACGAAATTTTAATAAACAAGTTACGTTAAATTTCGATTTTATTTCTAGGGTCTAAATGTAAGGTAACTAATGCTTGAAGTCAAGTTTGTTAATAAAATTTTAAGACTGTTTTTTATCACTTTTAGCACGTACATTTGTAGTTATTAATTTCTAAAATATGCTCCCCTAAAAGGATGGTTTTCCAACAATAGGATCAGGCGCTATTTTAGTTTTGCTAACTCTTATGAAAAAAACTGCTCTAATTACAGGTGCCACCTCTGGTATTGGACGTGCAACGGCCACCTTATTTGCTAAAAACAACATCAACTTAATTTTGTGTGGAAGACGCCAAGACCGGCTAGAGGCTATTGCAAAAGAGCTGTCTTTACACACAAATGTGCATACTCTTTGTTTTGATGTGCGTGATAAAGAAAGTGTAAATTCACTACTAAACAATTTACCAAAAGGGTTTAACACCGTTGATATTTTAATTAATAATGCTGGTAATGCACATGGGCTAGATAGTATTGAGTCTGGATCGAGTGATGATTGGGATGCTATGATAGATATCAATGTAAAAGGACTGTTGTATGTCTCTAAGGCCATCATACCCAAAATGATTGCAAAGGCTTCTGGACATATTATCAATATTGGATCTACGGCGGGAAAAGAAGTATACCCAAATGGCAACGTGTATTGCGCCAGCAAATATGCCGTAGATGCTATAAATCAAGGCATGCGTCTTGATCTTAACGGGAAAGGTATTAAAGTAGGGGCTATAAATCCAGGACTAGTAGAAACTGAGTTTAGCGAAGTACGTTTTAAAGGAGATACTCAGCGGGCAAGTAAGGTATATCAAAACTTCACGCCATTACAGCCTCAGGACATTGCAGATGTTATCTACTTTGCTATTACAAGACCCCCTCACGTAAATATTGCAGATTTAACTGTAATGTGTTTGGACCAAGCCTCCTCTACAATTGTGCATAAGGGGTAATTACTCTACCACAATCTCGTCAATAAAGGTCCATGCTTTATTTCCAGCGCCCTGCAGGCCATCTGGGATAATGCCATAGCTAGGAATGGTAAACTTAATAAAAGAAGTAGTAACCCCCACCTTTAGGTTTACATCCAAAATGGTTTGATTGGTACTTGGTAGATTAACCTTTGGCAATAGCCCATAATCGGTCTGGATTTCAATTTCTTTAGGAGCATACAGCCACTGCCCATTGGCATTGTAAAAACGTGTGCTTATTTTAGAAATTTTTGTGGGGTTTGCAAAGCTGATGGTAATCTCCAAATCCTCTCCCCAAAAGCCTAGCCACTCTTTGTCTCCAAAGCGCGTGTTGCTTCCAGAGATTCCATTAATAAGGGCAGGGATTCCTCCTGCGCTATACGAAGGATGAGGTGCTACATTTACGGCCACTGTTGCTGTAATTGCCTTATGGTATACAATGGTATCTGTAAAGGCCCTTCCAACTATTTTACCCTCTTTGTATACTTGCCCAGTAATAATTGCATCTTGTGAAATACCAAAGGGTGCCTCATAGGTTTGCTCATCTTGCATGTTAATACGGTACTTAATTTCTTTGCCTTGAGTTGGTGTGGTAAGTGCATAAGATACTACACCTTGATTTTTTAAAACCCCTCCATCTAGATCATAGAGGTGATTTCCGTAGTTTATTTTTTTAGCATCTAAGCGCTGTAAATGAGGCTCTAGTCTTGATAAGAAATTGATATAATCCTTCTCTAAATCATTGGTTGGACCCTTCCAAAGAACCTCACTCATGGCAAAAATTCTAGGAAATGTCATGTACTCAACTTGATCTTGGGTGGCCATGTATTCTGTCCAAAGATTCCCTTGGGCGCCTAAGACATGTGTTGCGGCATCTGTATTTTGCAACGCTACAGGAATAGGGTTAAAACCAAACACCTTTTTTAAAGGTAGATAGCCGCCAATAGCTGTAGGTTCATCTTGGTGGGTGGCCTGGTAATAATCAAAATAGGCATGTGAGGTTGGCGTTAAAATTACATCATGACCTTGCTTTGCCGCATCAACAGCTCCTTGGGTTCCTCTCCAAGACATGACAGTAGCATTTGGAGCTAGACCGCCCTCCAAAATTTCATCCCAGCCAATAATTTTCTTGCCTTTAGAATTAATATGTTTTTCTATTTCTGTTATAAAATAGCTTTGCAAACCGTGCTCATTTGTAAGGTTTTTTTCTGTAATGAGTTTTTGACAATTAGGGCAGGCCTTCCAGTTTGTTTTTGGGGCCTCATCGCCTCCAATATGGATATACGCTCCAGGAAATAATTCCATCACCTCATCTAGTACATTTTTAAGAAAAGTAAAGGTCTCTGGCTTTGGGCAATAGATGTTTTCAAACACGCCCCATTTGGTTGCCACTGCAACTTGCTCTTTAGTACATCCTAAATCTGGGTAGGCATGAATAGCAGCCTGGGCATGTCCAGGAAGTTCAATTTCTGGAATTATAGTTACATGATGTTCTTTGGCAAAGGCAACAATTTCTTTAACCTCTTGTTGGGTGTAAAACCCGCCATAGGGCTTGCCGTCAAAACGTTGAGGTGTGTCGTTATAATGCCCTATTAATGTTTCTTCCCGATAGGCTCCTTTACTGGTGAGATCTGGATATTGTTTTATTTCTATACGCCACCCTTGATCATCTGTTAGATGCCAATGAAAGGTGTTCATTTTTAAGGCCGCCAACTCAGCGATATATTGTTTGATAAACTCTTTTGGGAAGTAATGGCGGGATACGTCAAGATGCATACCACGATATGCAAACACAGGGGCATCTTTAATTTCTAAACAAGGAATCGTTATAGTGTCAACTCCAGATGTG
>OBOU01000102.1_pt1 | contig 10524 bp, 6 predicted proteins | sample 1494291 | NCBI WGS metagenome assembly OBOU01 (sample SAMEA3275627, study PRJEB22092) | marine metagenome | biome: ENV:00000447; feature: ENV:00002042; material: ENV:00002010 | collected 2014-06-20T10:30:00+00 | depth 20 m
ATTAACGTTGGCGCAGCATCAAACGATGTTAACGAAGTAAAAGCACCGTTTAGTAATTGTGGAAACCAAGTAGATTTATACGCAGCTGGCGAAGGCATTCAAAGTAGTTTGCTCACAACTGGTGTAGCTGATGCTAGAAATGGCTCATATGATTTAGGAAAATATCAAGGAACGAGTATGTCAGGACCACAGGTTGCTGGCGTAGCTGCATTACTTGTTGAGGCATGGCCAAACGCATCTCAAACTGAAATTCATACTTGGTTGGTAGATAACGCGGCGACTGATGTAATGTATGACTCAGGAACAGACAACGGGATGGACACGGCCAGTTTACAAGGTGGTGCAAATAAGTTTTTACGTTGGATTAATCAACGACCAATTAATGGTAATACGTTCCCAAAGAAAAACTTTAAAGCAAGGCCAGTGTCTGGGAAAATGTACCCAAGACCTAATATACGTAGAAAAGGTTAGTGAAATTGTTTATAAATATTAGAAATAAAGCGGGTTAGGTGATATGTCAGAAGTACTTACTACAAAACTGAAAAATGATACGACTAGAATGTTTTTCCAAGACATTCAGGATAATGACTATTATGTTTTCGTTTCATCTGTATCAACGGGCGAGACTCGCGACAGTGCATCTAATTCACAATATAGTAGAAATCAATTTTTAGAAAACACGGTGTTTGGCAAAAAGATTTTAGACACTGATACTAAATTTATGATTAAGTATTACCCTTGGCAAAAAGATGCAGTTTATATTCAATACGATGATAAGGTTGATTTAGAAGGCAAACAGTTTTATGCTGTTGTCGGACCAAATGATAATGACACAGGAGACTATCGTGTATTCAAGTGCTTATTCAACAATAATGATGGACCATCTGCTGCGCCACCAAACTGGAATCAATATACCACAAACCAAATCTACAGAACAGCCGACAAATATGTCTGGAAGTTTATGTATGCCATTGAAGCATCTGAGTTTGAAGCATATAATGCCGTTGGTTTTATTCCATTACCATTAGATTTAGTTATAAATCCAGATCCAAATGCTGATGCTAACAATGTAGTTTATGGCTCAGAAATTAGTGATATGTTTATTGATAATCCAATTGATAATAACGGTTACCCTTCGCTTGAAGGCTTCTTGGTCGCATCCCCGTCAAACTCGGGATTAATAACAATTCGTGCTAATAACATCAATCAAATCCAAAACTTTTATACTGGTATGACGTTGTACACAACTAACCCAGATGGTGTATCGCATATCTATGATATTGATACGTATACCTTTGACACCGCGACAGGTTACGGTAGAGTTAGAGTTAATGGAACTCCGAGAGCAGACGGTGTATCAAATATCGCAACGTGTTCAATTATACCTCGTGTAGAAATACAAGGTGATGGCACTGGCGCAGTAGCAAAAACAGAAGTAGTTAGCGGTAAGATAACTAATATAATTATCCTCAACGGTGGCAGCGGATATACTAATGTTACGGCTTCAATTAAGGACCCTGCATTTGACTTTGCGCCAGAAGATCCAAACTCTATTGATGTTAGAGCTACGTTAAGGCCAATCCTTTCGCCTTTTGGTGGACACGGATATAACTTGATTGACGAACTATACTGTAGTCACGTACTCCTTTATGGTTATATTACAGAAACAGATAATAATCTTATTGGCGCTGATGGAAGCTATTCTTATCTTGGCGTTGTTAAAAACCCAGAGTTTGTAAGTGCTTCGGCCAACTCTGCCAATACACCTACAGTATTTGATAACCGAATTGCAATTACGACTGACAATATTGCATTTGCTATTAAAGATGATTTAATTAAACAATTAGATGATGATAACAAAATAACCTTCACTGGTAAAATTCACGAAGTGGCTGAAAGTTCTAACACAGTATATATTTCTAACTATATGGGTCCATACACCAATACAGCGAATAATGATACAGCTTTAGATCCTACTGCGTCCATTGTCAATTCTACAGGTCAGAGAATTATAATAAATAGTCCACAAGCCAACAACACGATTGAATCAGATTACATCCAACGAAGTGGGCAAGTATACTTCATGGAAGATTTTGTTCCTCTCGTCCGTACTAGTACCTCGCGAGAAGAATACAAATTAGTACTAGAATTTTAAGGAAACATGATAGATGCCTATTAACAAAAATTTAAATATTGCTCCGTATTTTGATGACTTTGATATTGAAAAGCAATTTTATAAAATCCTGTTTAAACCAGCATACGCAGTACAGGCTCGCGAATTAACTCAACTGCAAACTATTTTGCAAAATCAAGTTGAACAATTTGGTGACAATATCTATCAAGAAGGTAGTATCATTAAAGGGTGTAACTTTACAAATCTAAACAGTTTGCAATATGTTAAGCTAACTGATAAAACCGGATTTGACCCAGAGTCATTCTTACCAAAAATCGAAGACGAAGTGTTATCTGGCGTAACGGTATCGGTCGAAACTAAATTTGAAGTTGTTGGTTCTGTTTCCGGACTTAAAGCATCTATTATTTACGCTGCGCGTGGTTTTGAAACTCGTCCGCCAAATCTTAATACTTTCTTTATTAACTATTTGAATACAAACGAAGCAGGTGGTTATAAAGCGTTTATTCCCGGTGAAGAACTTATTATTAATAGGTATCGCTACAATGGTTCATTAGTTATTGAAACAACACTTTCTATCGCAACGACACAGGTAACACAACTTCCTGCACCAACTGGTTTCTCTTTTGGTATTCAAGCTGCATCAGGTGTTATATTCCAAAAAGGTCACTTCCTATTCGCGGCCGAGCAAACACTTATTGTTTCGCCATACAGTAATGCGCCTGACGATCTTTCAGTTGGTTACGAAGTTACAGAAACTGTCGTTAGTTCTTTACAGGATAGCAGCCTATACGATAATGCAAACGGTTCTGAAAACGAAAACGCGCCGGGTGCTGACAGATTTAAAATGGTTCCAACATTAACTGTTAAAGCAACTACACTCGCTGACGTTGACGCTTCATTCTTTACATTAGTTAGATACCAAAATGGCTCAGCAGTTACGCTTAGAGACGTTGCGCAATTTAACTCTATTAACGAAGAAATGGCAAAAAGAACTTACGAAGAGTCTGGCGATTATATTGTTGACGATTTCAACGTATTATTAGAAAGACGTGGCGCGGATCTTACTGCGCTTGTAGGAAAAGGAACAGCATACATTAAAGGTTATCGAATTGATAACCAAGGCTTCCAAGATGTAGTTATTGATGACGTTACTACTACAACAACACAAGCAAACGAATCAACATCCCTTAACTATGGATCATATGTTGATGTAACGGCAATTACTGGAACTATTGGATTACAATACGAAATGCTAGAGCTACAGCGTTCAAACGGTACTAAAATTGGCGAAGCTTTTGCTAAAAATATTACACCAACAAGATTGTATTTGTTTGGTGTTAAAATGCTATTCCCATCGTTTACATTTGCTAATGTTGAGCGTATCGTTGGTACTGCAGGCGTTATCACAATCCCATCTGGATCACAAATCAAAGGTGCCGGTACATCAGCAATGATATTTGATACTGGCGCAAAAAGTGTTAAAACGCTTAACGATTTAGCAGTTCCTGTACGCGCGCATGCATCAAGTGTTAATGTTACAAGCGATGAAATCGTAATTAACGCTGATGTAAACTCTGACTTTGCGTTAGACCAAAGCGATATTGTTGTAGTTGATGCATCTAATACTCCTATCACCGTGTTAAGCTATACAACTTCATTGAACAACTCAGTCCTTACTATTACTTTAGACCCTGCTGATAACTCAGACCCAGTTGCTGAAGTATATTATAATAAAAGATTAATTAATACTACTGATGCTGAAGCATATAACAAAGTGTTAGTTAATCCTTATGTTAAAACAGTTTGGGGCAATTCTAAAACTCAATATAGTTTAGGTTTCCCTGATGTACACTCTATTACAAGTGTTGAAGATTCATCAGGCGTAGATTTTACTGATAGCTTTAGATTAAATACAAACCAAAAAGATAATTTCTATGACATCTCGTTTATGGAATTTATTGCAGGTCGCCCAGCGCCAACAGGTACACTAACAGTTAAACTTAAAGTATTTAAAATCAACAACTCAACTGGCTCAAATTTCTTTACTGTTGACAGTTATCCAATTGACGACACAACCGCTGTTTTACCGAGCGAAAAAGTTCGTACATCAGATTTAAAGGTTTTTAAATCAACTAATGGCACATCATACAGAATAAGAGAATGTATTGACTTTAGACCGTATGCTGATCTAGGTGCTGGCGCAAGTTACACTGCTCTTACTCCGGGTTCGGCTGCTGTGATTACAGCTAATGTTGGTGCGGCAAGCCCTGCATTTACTGCTGGTGATTATATTATACCGCAAATCAATGGCAATGTCAATAGTGATATGACTACTTATGCATCAAGAATTGATTCTGTAGTTATTGACTCATATGGCACAGTTAGATTAGTTAAAGGTGAAGAAGAAACAATTGCTCGCCCACCAAAAGTTGGTGCTGACCAATTTCTCGTTGCACAAGTTTCTGTCCCTGGGTATCCGGCGTTATCTCCAAAAGAAGCACTTACACAAGATAAGTTATATTACGGTGTAAAAGTTAAGTCTGCTGGAACTAAGCGATACACAATGAGTGATATTGCTGATGTAGAAAAGCGTTTAGATAACTTAGAATATTATATTAGCTTAAGCCAATTAGAAGCAAGTACTCAAGACTTAGCCATCCTAGACGAAAACGGTTTGAGCAGATTTAAAAACGGTTTCATGGTAGATCCATTTAATGATACCGCTGTTTCAAATATGGAAAATCCTAATTTCTCTGCAGCTATCCGCAGTGATACAAAAACACTTACACCAAAAGTAACTACGTTCCCGTTAGATTTAAAATACAAATCAGCAACCGGTTCGTCTATCTTCCCAGATACAAACGACGCTGATATTGCATCGTTAACGCGTAATGCGAATATTAGAGTATTAGGGCAGCCTTTTGCAACAAACTTTAGAAACACTGTAAGTAACTATTGGAAGTATGATGGCGAAGGTTCTATTTCCCCAAGCCATGATATGGCACAAAGTACAGTGTCTAACCCAGTTGTGTTAGATCTTGCTACTCCTTTCAATAATTTAGTTGAGGATTTACAATCATTTATTCCATTAACACTTGATCGTATTACTAATTCATCTACTTCAAGAAGGAATGTTGGCGGTCGAATGTGGCAAGATACAACAACGCAACAAGTTGAAACATCTTCACTTATCGCGGCTGCGGGAACGCAAAATCAATTAGTTGGTGATTTTGTTTCTAACGTTCAATTTGAACCGTTTATGCGCGCAAGAAATATTAGAGTATTCGCATCAGGCCTTCGCCCTAGCACAAGACATTACTTCTTCTTTGATAAAATTGACGTTAACGCTAACGTACGTCCCGGCACTTTAGGTGCGCAAAGAGCAAGAGATGTTCGGTCGTTTGGTGCTAAAGGTGCCGCGGTTACTACAGACGCAAACGGTGTTATTAGAGCAGTGTTTGAATTACCGGAAGGTCAATTTTACGTAGGTGAAAGATATTTAACGGTAGTTGATGTTGATACTTATGCTAACATTGGTTCAGCATCTACATCAAAAGCTGAGTTGCCATATAGAGCATATAACATTAATATTGAAAAGAGCAGCTTGACTGCATCAACAAGATTGCCTGACCAAATAGCAACAACGTCGTCAACAAGAACTGTTGCTGGCAGACCTTTTGCTATAGATCCATTAGCACAAACATTCTTTGTTAAACAAGGTATGGCTAAGGGTGCATCATCAATCTTTGCATCCAGAATTGATTTATTCTTTAAGCGTAAGAGTGATACTAACGGTGTAACCATTATGATACGCGAAGTTGTTAATGGTTATCCTTCTTCAAGCATTTTGCCATTCTCTAAAACACATCTAACTTCTGCTGAGGTTTCGGCAACCGACGATGCATCAACTGCAACGGTTGTTAACTTTGAAGCTCCGGTTAGATTAGATGTTGAAAAAGAATACGCAATTGTTATTCAGCCTGATGCAAACGATCCTAACTATTTAGTGTTTACATCTAAAGTTGGTGGTACTGATTTAACTCCGGGTGCTACAAATGGTCAATCAGTTGTGCAAGACTGGGGTGATGGTGTTCTCTTTACATCAACAAACGACAAAGCATGGAAATCTTACCAAGACGAAGATTTAAAATTCAACTTATATCGCCACAACTTTAGTGCTATCTCTGGTCAAGTTACAATGACTAATAATAACCACGAATTCTTTACGCTTTCTGATTGGGACGGTAGATTTACTAACGGCGAAGAAGTGTACCAAACTTTAACATTGCAAGGTGCAACAACTGCCGACATTTCAATGGTATTAAATACATCAGTTATTACAGGTACTTCTTTAAACGACACGTATGCAACCGGCGATAAAATATTAGTTACTAATGCTGGTGGATCAACTAGTGAAATATTTACTATCGCATCAGTTGATAGTGCAACAACAATGACTGCAAACAAGCCTGTATCCTTTACAGTTGGCAATGGTACTGGTACGCCAATCGTATCTGGTACAATTTCGTATTACAACAGCTTAAACAGAGCAAAGATGCATTTAGTAGAAAGCTCGGCAGCTTCATCTAAATTGTTTAGTGCAGGTGGAACAATAACTGGTGAAAGAAGTGGTACTACTGGTACCATCGGAACTGTTGATAACATCAACATAAGTTATGTTCAACCATTAATTACTAAATCTAACGATGCAATTACTACTACATCTTTGTCAGGCACATTTACTCTGCCTAGCGATGTATTATCAACATATGATAAGAAAATGCACTTTGGCGCTAGTAACTACTTTACCGAAAATGGTGTCGTTATTTACAGTAGGTCAAACGATGTTAACGACACTAAGCCTTTTGATATTAAAGTTAACATGACAAACGGTGCTGCATCTTCAACCTCTCCAATGGTTGACATGGAAACATCAACACTGATGGCTTATCAATGGCAAGTAACCGGTGATGCTACAACAACAAGTAAATATATTTCTAAAACAGTAGAGTTAGCCGATGATTTAGACTCCGAGGATATTAACGTAATTCTAACAGCACATCGTCCAACAGGTACTGATATTAAAGTTTATATTAGACCACAAAATGTATTTGACGGTGCTAGCTTTGATACTATAGATTGGATTGAGCTTGAGTTGTATAAAGGTGTTAATATGTTTACTTCAACAGCAAATGTTGACGATTATAGAGAATATGAATGGCGACTCGCTGATGCTAATAAAGATGTAAATGACGCTCTTAGTTATACAAGTTCAAGCGGTGTATTTGTTGGATATAGAAAATTCGCAATTAGAATTGATATGATTTCTTCAAGTATTAATGTAGCTCCAACTGTACGCGACATGCGTGCGATAGCGATTACATGATGAATAATGTAGTTCGTCACCCAAGCTCAAACGCAGTTCTTAGCACAGATGTGGCGGGATTGAATAAATACAAACAAGAGCGAGCTCTACACCGCAAAGTTACAAAATTAGGTGATGAAGTTCATGAAATCAGAGAGCTATTAGCAACAGTGTGCGATAGGCTAGATAAGATAGAGAAGAGTTAAATGGCAAAAGCAAATATTCAAAACATTACGACAACTCAGACATTTCAAAACTGGTATGATAAGACCAATGAAATGGTTGATATTTTTCGTGAGCAAGCCCTTACTGCTACTGTTACTGGCGATTTAACTACCGGTGATGCTAATCTACAAGGTGACTTTCAAGCTAACACATTGATTGCAGACACCTTATTGCAAGCTGACACAGTTACTTCCTTTACAGCAAGTACACCAATAACTTTTAATTCACCAACCGTAATTAATGGTACTGACAGTCAAGTTGTTACTACTTTTGCATATGGTGCTGGCGGTGGGCAAGCTAGATTTACTGATGGCGTAATCTCTTGGGATATTGGTATCAATAATTCTACTGATGCTGACTTTGTTATTGATACTGGCGTAGGTACACCAAAACTTAAACTATCATCAGCTGGTACATTATCAGTTCCTAATCTTGTCGTAGGAGAAGATATAGGAATCACTGGCGATCTTACTGTTGTTGATATTACAGCAAACACAGTTACTGCAACCGCAATCACTGCAACTGATTTCATCGGTGGAACATTTACAGGCAACTTAGTTGGCGACGTATATAAAGTAAACGATGATGGTGTAGCAAACAAAGTACTTGAAAGCGGTTCTGCCGCAATACCTGCTACATTTACGGGTAATGTTATTGGTACTGTTAGCAGCTTAACGAACCATCGTACAGACGCGCTTATAGAGTCAGCGTCTCCAAATAATTTGTGGTTCACAACTGCTAGAGCAAGAGGCTCAGTATCAGGTGGAACGGGAATAACTTACAGCAGTGCAACTGGCGAAATTTCTATTGGTCAACCAGTAGCTACAGTATCTAACGTAACGTTTGCAACTGTTAAAGCAACCGGCGATATTACTGCGTTTAGCAGTGTATCTGATATGAGACAAAAAGAAAATATTAAACCAATTGATAATGCGTTAGACAAAGTTGAGCAACTTGGTGGTTATACATTTAACTATAAAAATAACCCTGATACCCCAATGACCGGTGTAATGGCACAAGAACTTTTAGAAGTTTTGCCAGAAGCTGTATATAAAACTATTGATGGAAACACCGGCGAAGAAATTTATGCGGTTCGTCACGGGAATGTAATTGGATTGTTAATTGAAGCAATCAAGGAATTGAACGAAAAAGTAGGTAAGTAATACCATGACTATTAAAAATAGCGGACCACTTACATTTACAGAAATTCATGATGAGTTTAAAACACTTGGGTCTAACTTTGGTAGCAAGCCTTATGCGCTATCAGAATATTATAACTTGCCAGTTGGTATTGGTTTACCACAATCTGGTGAAATCAAGTTTAGCGATTTTTATGGCAAATCAAATATTATCTACGTACCTAGCAGCAAATGGATTGATATTTCCGACAGTCAAATTGGCTCAAAATATAATCGTCGAAACTGCGATTTGTGGGAATCTTTAAAAGCTATGGGTTATACCGACCCAGCAAGAAATTACGATATTATACTACCAATAGATTACTGGCTTTGGTCAAGTAGTACAGGTAATGCAGGTTTAACTGTGCCAAGTAATATGACAGGAATTAATGTTTTTAGAAATAGTGGCAACATTATCGGCAAAGGTGGTAATGGTGGCAACAGCAATTTAAATGGTAGTGCTGGTGGTCCAGCGTTAGAAGTAAAATCTACATCGCCATTTACGCTTATTAATACTACAGATGCGTTTATTGCAGGTGGTGGCGGAGGTGGATCAGGCGGTCGTGGTGCTGGTGCAGGCGGTGCAGGCGGAGGAGCAGGTGGCTCTGGTGCAGGCACAGACAATAATGGGGCAGGTGGCGCAGGCGGAAATCTTAATGCGTCTGGTACTAATGGTAATAATGCATCTCAAGCCGGTGGCGGTAAAGGTGGTGGCGCGGGTGGCGGTGGCGGTGGTGCTGACAACGAAAACGGTTGCCTAAACGATAACGGCGCAGGTGGCGGTGGCGGAGGAGGTAGAATACTTCCCGGTGTTGGTGGTGCAGGCGGTTCAGGCGAAGCTGGAGAAACAGGCGGTGCTGGTGGATCAGGAAATAACGCAGGCGGTGCTGCAGTAAGTAATGCTGGTGGCGGAGGCGGAGGCTGGGGTAAATCTGGTGGCTCAACAGGATCCAGAGCTGGTGGTACTGGTGGTGCAGCTATCAAAACTTCAAGTAACCAGTTTGTAACTTTTAATTCCGGTGCTATTTGGGGATCTGTATAATGAGTAAAAGAGAAAAATACTTATCTGCTAAAGCTGCGGGGTGGTGCAAAGCATCAGTCTTATATGCTGAAAGATTTTTACCAGAGCACATCAATACTATTAAAGAAGGTGAAGAATGGGTCAGTAACGACGAGTTGCTTTTAGAAAGACTTAACACTATTTCTGACGAAATTGGTGAGCCAAGAATATTTAGAACAAGAGAACAAGCTTTAAAAATTATGCGTTCAAAGCGTATGAATGCGGCACTTACAGATGCAGCCGGCGATTGGGAAGCAACTAATGAGTGGAGATGGACAGACGTATCTGGCGCATCGCTGTTTACTGGGTCTCTAGACGAATTGCAAAATATACCTACCGTAGATTACGATGATAACAAATGGTGGTTTGCCAGAGGTATAGATGGTTCTTTATTAAATAATGCAGAAGAAGTAGAAGCTTATAACGCGGCTTTAATTCGCGAACGGAAATACTATGACGCATCAGATGATTTAATTACGTGGAAGCCAGAGTAAATAAATCCGTCTAAGACACAAACAATCATGCTATTTTTTTATAAATAAAAAGAAAAGCTACTAATAAA
>OBOU01000116.1_pt1 | contig 9983 bp, 17 predicted proteins | sample 1494291 | NCBI WGS metagenome assembly OBOU01 (sample SAMEA3275627, study PRJEB22092) | marine metagenome | biome: ENV:00000447; feature: ENV:00002042; material: ENV:00002010 | collected 2014-06-20T10:30:00+00 | depth 20 m
AATAATAAAAAACATCTTCACCAAATTCGAAGCGAAAATAAGATTTTATTTAGTGCTACAATCAAATTAAATACTATTAATTTTGAAGAATGAATAAATCGATTTACATTCCCACAGAGACAAGCGGCAACCCAAACAACTAATGAGGTGCTTCCAAGCCGGGGCATTGCCACGTGCCCGGGTGGCGGACAGTATTTCCCTTTAGGTCCACAGACCATTAGTATTGTTGCGGCACCAACTAAACAGGACATAATAATGGAAATGAAGATTGACCTCCAGAATGTCCCCAACGTTCTAGAAGGAGTCCCAGCGGCGAATCCATCATTTTGCTTTATTGCATCCGCCGATGCCACACATGTTTCCGCGGGGCTTCCCTGGGGGCAAGATGCTGCAACAACACGCATCTGGTCAAATGGTACCTTCTGAGTTTGTATTCACAGTTAATCAAGATACAGGAACATGGACTATGATTTCTTTATTCCCTAACGGCATTGCATGTATGGTAGCGAATGGAACAGACTTTGAACCTTATGTAGATTAAAGTTGTACTTTTGATCGTAAACGGTGTATAAATAATAGTATGAATGCCATAACGGGTTCATACATTTATCTTGCTTATTTAAGGAGAAACACAATGACAAGACTAGACACAACTATGCTAAATGATCCATTTTTTATCGGGTTCGACCGAATGATTGATAGAATGTCACGAAGCACACCAGGTCAACAAAGTTACCCACCATATAATATTATCAGAACAGGCGACGAAACGTACGAGTTACAGTTGGCAATCGCAGGTTTTAAATATGACGATTTGGATATTACTTTGAAAGAAGGCATGTTAAGTATTGAAGGAAAACAAGACAGTAACGATGAAAGAAAATATCTCCACAAAGGTATTTCAGCTCGATCGTTCAAGCGTACATTCACATTAATGGAAACAATTAAAGTCGATAACGCAAGTCTCGTAGACGGAATTCTTACAGTATTTCTTGAAAACATAATTCCAGAAGAGAAGAAAGCTCAGAAAATTAAGATTAATCGTGAAGATAAATCAGAACCTGAGTTTCTAAAAGGGTAACTACTTAACAGTTCGCGGGAGGCCTTGGTTAGCCTCCCATTTTTATGAAAACGTGTGAAGGAGAGAGTATGAATATTTTGAAGAAAATTGCAATGACACTTGGTATTGTTGCAATGTCTGCCACAACGGCAATGGCAGAAGAAAAGACTAAAGTTGGATTTATTTACGTAGGCCCAACAGGCGATCATGGTTGGACATACCGTCATGACATTGGCCGTAAACAAGTAGAAGAAGCATATGGCGATAAAGTAGAAACGTTCTATGTAGAATCAGTAGGTGAAGGTCCTGACTCAGAGCGTGTGTTGACACAAATGGCTTTGAATGGTGCAGACATTATTTTTGCAACATCATTTGGTTACATGGACTCAGTGCTTAACGTAGCAAAAAAATTCCCAAATGTAAAATTCGAACATGCTACTGGTTATAAGCAAAGCGAGAATGCTGCTAACTATGGTTTGAAACTATATCAAGCACGACACGTACAAGGTATTGTTGCAGGTATGATGACTAAGACAGACAAGATTTGTTATATCGCATCATTCCCAATCCCAGAAGTTATTCGTGAAATTAACACGTTCTTCTTGGGCGCTCGTAAGCATAATCCAAATGTAGAGCTATCAATTGCATGGGTATACACATGGTATGATCCAGGCAAAGAGAAAGATGCGGCTAATGCATTGATCCAACAAGGTTGCGATGTCGTAGCACAACACACAGACTCTCCAGCACCACTACAAGCTGCTGAAGAAGCGGGTGTGGTTGGTTTCGGTCAAGCATCGGATCAGATGAAGTTCGCACCTAAAGCACAGTTGACAGCAACTATCGACAACTGGGGTCCTTATTACATCGACAAAGTTGGTCAAGTAATGGACGGTACATGGACAACTGGTGACTACTTTGGTCACATGAACGAAGGCGCAGTACAAATGGCTCCATTCGCAAACATGCCTCCAGAAGTAGAAGCAGAAGCACAACGTGTGAAAGATGCGATTACTAACGGTGAATTGTTTGGCTTTACTGGTCCAATCAACAAGCAAGACGGTTCAGTATTCTTAGCAGAAGGTGAAGTTGCAACACGTGCGCAACTAGACACTATGATGTTCTACGTTGAAGGCATCAAGTCGCCAATGCCATAAACTAACAAGGGGAGTCTAACGGCTCCCTTTTCTATAACATGGAGAATATTATGATACCTATTATTGACTTGAGTTCACCACTAGCATTACGACAGATCGAAGATGCTTATACAACAGTTGGTTTTGCTGTATTCACTAACGCTTTAAGTGATAAAGAAAACACTGATATGAAATGTTGGCAAGAAGAAATGAAAGCATTCTTCGCATTGCCTAACGAAACAAAACAAAGTTATCCTTACGAAGGTGAAACTAATCTAGGTTATAGCATGGTTGGTGATGAGAATGTTGATCCGACTGCACCAAAAGACCTTAAAGAAAGCTACAACTATACTAACGACAGAATGCCAGAAAATCTTTGGCCAACTGAGCTAAATGGGTTTAAGGCAAACGCGTTGCAAAGTATAGATATTGCAGATAAACTAACACTAAGAATTCTAGGAATGTTTGATACAATCTTGGATAGTGGTACAACATTAGTTGACGCACATCAAAAACCTTTCAATACAACACGTGTTATTCGTTACCCTGCAGTTAAAGGTGACTTAGAAGAAAAGCAAATGCGCATTGGAGAGCACAGTGATTACGGAACTATTACGTTATTGTGGCAAATCAATGATGTACCTGGTCTTGAAGTTCAAGATTTGGGAGGCAAGTGGCATCCTGTACCTTACGCTGACGACGGCGTTGTTGTTAACATTGGTGATCTTCTTGCTCGTTGGACTAATGATTATTTTAAATCAACAAAGCATAGGGTTGTCAATTCTCATATTCATTTAGAACGATACAGCATGCCGCATTTTGTAGACCCGACACCAGGAACAATCGTAGACAATCTACGGTTCAACGAAGCATCAAAATATCCGCCAATTGAAAGTTTAGAATACTTACAATGGAGACTAGCTCAAAGCTATTAACTAACGAAGGAGTATATTATGAAATACGTAATCGACATTGATGGAACCATTTGCAAGGAAGTAATTATTCCAGATAGCGGTGGTAAGAAAGATTACGCTAATCACATTCCTATGTACGACAGAATTGCAAAAGTAAATGCATTATACGATGCAGGACATACTATTAAGTATATGACTGCAAGAGGATGTGTAAGCGGTATCGATTATTGGAGACTAACCAACAATCAATTAGTTGAATGGGGTGCAAGGTTCCATGAATTGAGTGTTGGCGAAAAAGAAAACTATGATATTTGGATAGATGATAAAGCATTTTGGTCTGAGAACTTCTTTCGCAATACTGGAGAATCATATGAGTAAAATTCAAGAAAAACTAACAGGTATCATGGACGAGATCCAAGCACTTATGGAATCACATCCAAGAGCGCACCTTGAAGAAGGTACTAATATTCATAAGCTAATGGCTTCAGCAGGATTATACTTTACACACATGGATGATGAAGATAGAGATTACTATCAATTCGTCTCAATGGCCATTGAAGAAGAACGGGAGTGGAACTTATGAGTAAATGGCATTATCAGTTAATGAAACGAGACTTTGATGGAGTAGATAACTATGCCATCCATGAATACTACCAACTAGACCACGGTGACGGGTGGTCAAACGATCCAGTCTCAATAGATGGTGACAGTATTGAAGATGTTAAAAAAATGTTACAAATGATGATTAACGACATTGAAAAACATGGAGTAAAAGATTATGGATAATGTAGTAAAATTTCCAGTACCTGAAGTGCTTAACGAAGTAGACTTACAATTTCGTGAACTTGAAGGACAACAACAATTAATTAATGAACAGCGTAAACTAATAGAAACCATTCAGAAAGATAAAGGAGAGTCTGATGACTAGATTTATCGCAGCAATGGATCACAGCGGAGGTTCAACTGGCGGTGTGTTAGAACGTTATGGGCGTATCTACACAGAAGAAAATAAAATGAATAGAGTTCACCAAATGAGGATGAGAATGGTTAACAGCCCATCCTTTAATAGTGATAATATTTGGGCTGCAATCCTATATAAAGATACGGTAGAACGTGGGATGGTTAAAATCTTGGGTGAAATGGGTATCGATACGTTTCTAAAGATTGACGACGGATGCAAAGAAAACGGTACTCTTAAGGATTTTGATGTTCGAGGTATGTGCCAATACGCAGTAGAACACGATAATAAAATATACGGCACAAAAATGCGCAGTATTATTACGTGCGTTGATATGATTGACTCTGTTCTTGAACAACAATTCGAGTTAGCCCACACAGTTCAGGAATACGGTTTGATGCCTATCATTGAACCAGAAGTTCCAATCGATCATAAAGATAAAGCTATTATAGAATATTTCTTAGCTGATAGATTAGAGAAAGCGTTACAAGGTAGAGATTGGCAATGCATCCTTAAGCTAACTCCACCTGAAACTGCAAATCAATATGAAAATTTGACAGATAATCAGGCTGTAAAACAAGTTGTATTTTTGAGTGGAGGATATGAGTTAGAAGAAGCATGTTGGAGGTTAATCCGTAATGATAATGTTACAGCGAGCTTTAGTAGAGCATTAACAGAGCATTTGTATCACGATTTAGACAATGAAGCCTTTGATGAACAACTTTCTTATAATATTGAAGACATTGTTGAAGCTTGCTCAATAGAGTTATAATAAAAGATTGACATTTTGCCCGAGTATGTTAGAATAGTACTTGGGCATTAACTTATATAAGGAGAAAATAATGTTAAAAAACAAAGACCCAAGTCTATATAATGAAGATTTGGCTCCCATTCCAGAAAACAAGCGCACATGGGGTGCGTTCGAGATCTTTAATGTGTGGTCAAATGATATTCAAAGTTTATTTGGATATACACTAGCTGCCTCTCTATTCATCTCATTCGGCTTAAACGGTTGGACAGTATTTGCTGCCATCATGCTCGCCGGTTTCTTTGTGATGTGGTTAGTAAACTTGATGGGTGAACCAAGCGTTAAGTACGGTATTCCTTTTCCAGTTATGGCAAGATCCTCAATGGGGGTAAAAGGTGCAAACTTTCCTGCTGTGGCACGCGGAATTGTAGCGATCTTTTGGTATGGTGCGCAAACATATTTTGCATCTACCGCAGTTTCACTACTAATATCTGCACTCGCAGGTGGAAATGGTGAACCTGTATTACTAGGAATGAGTAGCATCGATTGGGTATCATTCCTATTCGTATGGTCATTCCAAGTGTATTTGTTTTGGAAAGGTATTCCATGGATTACCAAATTCTTGAACTTCGCTGGTCCTTTTGTTTATGCAGTAATGATTGCTTTGGCTCTAACTATTTGGGTAAAAGCGGGTTCAGAACTTACTACGGAAATGGGTACAATCTTTGAAGGTACAGGCGATTATGCAGGTTCATCTTTCTCAGCATTTGTAGCTATCGTAGGAACAATGATTGCTTACTTCGCAGCTGTCGTAATTAACTACGGAGACTTCTCTCGTAATGTTACTACACAATCTGCAATGAAAAAAGGTAATTTGATTGGCTTGCCATTGAATATTGCTTTCTTCTCATTAATCACACTTATCGTTACTTCAGGTGTGATTGCACTTACCGGTGAAGCAATTACAAGTCCAACTGATATTATTGCGATGGTTGATTCATTGCCGTTGACTATTGTCGCAGCGATTATGTTCTTCGTAGCAACTGTTGGTATTAATATTGTTGCTAACTTTATCCCACCTGCATATGATATTGCAAATCTATATCCATCTAAGATTAGTTTTAAATTAGGCGGATTGATTACATCAGGTTTTGCACTTATTATTGGTGGATTGTGGGTATCAACTATCTCACAATTAGGTATATTCGGGTTTGTTAATACTCTTGGTGCAGTACTTGCTCCAATCTATGGTATTATGATGGTCGATTATTACATGCTTAAGAAAGGCAAATTAAACGTAGAGGAATTATTCTCAGCATCTGAAGATGGAGAATACTACTATGACAATGGTTGGAATAAAAAAGCAATGATTGCTTTCGTAGTACCAGCTGTATTCTCAGTAGCAACAGTATGGGTCGGCTCATTAGCATTCCTATCAGGTTTCTCTTGGGTAATTGGTGCCGCTCTTGGCGGTGCAGTTTACTTTGCAATCACTAAGAAATAAAATAAACAGCGGTAGCATTCGTGCTGCCGCTTCAACATAAGGAACTTATAGGATTATATCATGAAAGACTTTATTTTAAATAACTGGAACCTAGTAATGGATTATGAAAAGAATCCGTTGAGTAACATCCCTTCTCTACCAGTACGTCATATGATTATGCAAGTGTTGGCATGGATGTGGGTGATTGTATTCACTATTGCAACAGGTACGTGGGCATATGCCGGTATGAATGTTATTGTACACACAGTACTAATTGCGGGTATCGTTTTAACAGTTGCCGTATTTGAAGCTGCGAAGCGCAAGCCTAATGTGTTTAACGCATACAGCGGCCGTGGTCTTGGAGGTGAGCATGAGTAATCCAAACGAACCTTATCACAATAAAGGTGTAGGTCTAGCATTCGCTATTATTGCCTTTACAATGGTAGCATTACCGATTATAATCGGAACATCGATGGGATGGTTTAATTTGTTAGGAATTCTTGGTCTATGAAACCCAATGATAAATTTAAGCTTACAGTCCGAGACATCGAACTCATCGAACGTGCTCTACAAGGTAAAATTGGTAGACGTGGACTGAGTGTAGCAATGGATCCTGAAAGCGTATATGCTTCAGAGCTTCAAGAAGAGATTGATGAGATGCGAGATTTATTAGGTCGTATCCATCATCAAAAAGTTTGGTACACACCGAAAGACGGTAGATTCCAAGGTGGCGGATAAACAAACTTAATTTAACTTGATTTAATTTAGAACGGAGGGTTTACACTCTCCGTTTTTTCGTATATACTGATTCTAGAAACTAAAACAAAAGGAATATGAATGTTTTTTATAATTGTAATTACTAGTATGGTCATTGGTGGTATTATCGGCCAATTCTTTAATGATGCTAAAACTCTAGAAGGAGAACTTGGAACTTTGGTTTGTGCTTTAGTTGGAGTTATCGCAGGTTGTTTAGTTTCAGTTTATTTTGGAATTGCTTAAAGTAAAGGTTGACATTTAGAAGTAACACGGTATAATGATTCTATAGTTAATTGAAAGGACTATAATATGAGTAATGAAATATCATTCGGTATTAGCTTAGGTGCTAAAGCAGAATACACTTATTCTGAATTGAATAATTTTATTGAATGTGCTGAAGGCATTGAACCAAAATCTTTAGAAAAAGATTACGTATCTTTTCTAGAAGATGTCTTAGCAGGAAAGATCAAGCGCTCAACATTAGTTGATGTAGAAGTGCTAAAAGTCTTTCAATCAGATCTTGATAATCGAGCCGATATCGATTATAGAGAAGGACATTGGGATGATGAACCCGATATCGTAGCAGGCGGCAAATACTTTGCTAAAGTCGCTGGAAAGCTTAAAGCTCATATAGCAAAATCAGCCTAAATCAAGGGAGCTTCGGCTCCCTTTTTTACGATAAGAAATCTGGCAATGCAATAGATGCACCAAATCCCATACCACCACCGCCCATTTGTAGAACACTCATTGAAGTTTGCGTCTTAGCGCCCTGTACTGTATGATTTACTGGAGCAACAGTTGTACCACCAATAATAACAGTACCACCTCCACCGTTTGTACCATTTTCTTCAGCCATTCTGTATTGTGCTGCGCGCGCAGCTCTAGTGGCTTGATCCATTGTCATGCTAGCATTGGTTCCTGTAGAAACACGTTTTGCTCTGTAATCGTAAGATCCTAATGATCCACCGTTGTAAATGTGTCGTTGATCAGATATGGCATCTAACGCATTCATTTCGTGACCAATAGGAATTGAACCTCTTTGACCATTAAGTCTAGCAGAACCATAACCAACTGGAACTTGTCTTTGACTTATAGCTGCGTCTACTCTTGATTGCGCATCTTTCTTTTCAGATGCAGAAACTTCATCTTCCATTAACCATTTTACAACATAATAGCCAAGATAATCGCCTGCAAAACCACCTAAAATACTACCTGCTAAACCACCAACAGGAACAGTAAGCCAAGCAAATGGTCCGCCCATTAAACCTGCTACAGCTCCAGCTGTCATTCCACCAAGAGCACCAATCATTCCGCCAATGTGTCCGCCTAAGTTTCTCAGTCTTTCGTCTGGGTCCATGTTATCCATTATAGCCATTAAGATAATTAGATCAGCAACTCTAAACGCTACATTCATTTTACCTAAAAAGTCGAATAACTTTACCATAAACTTTCTCAGCTTAGGATTATCAAGTTGTTTCAATGATTCATTTAATACTGATCGTGTTACTACTGCATCAGGTGCAGAAGCTTTTGGTGCAGCATTTGAATTAGCAACAGGTCTATCAAATTCTCCAAACTTGCGTGGATCACCTCTTCCAACAACAGAAGGTGTTGGAGTACGACTAAACGAATTACCCATTCCGCCTTGAGTGGATTGTCTTGAGTTTGGAACATAAGGTGCATCAGGCGCGCTTGTAACTACTCTAAGGGGAGATATAGGCGCATGTGGGTTCAGTCTGCTTGTCGGTGTAAGCCTATTAATTGTAGGGTCTGGAGTACCTCTTGAGCTAAATCCAGAATCTGTGTTAAACTTTTTAGGTGAATCTAACGGGTCTGGTGAATCGAACAGGCCTTTAGGTGTGCCCTTAGCGTCAAGTTCAGCTTTAAGCCTTTTATTTTCAGCTTCAATTAATTTGTTTTGTTTAAGCAGAGCCGCATCTCTCTTCTTTAAAATTCCTCTTGTTACTTGTATTCCCAAAGGTATCTGGAGCAATGCCATTCCAAGTGAGAAAAGAATGTTATTCTTAACTCTGTCTATATCGTTTTTTAAATCTGTAAAGGTTTGATTCATTTCTTCAATATTTTTTGTCATTTTATCTAAAGAAAGAGTCAAAGTTTTAGGATCAAACGATGCCATACTCTTAGCCATTTTACCAAGGTTTGATTCCATCTCTGAAAACGCACCTCCGTATTTGTCGTTCATGAAACCTTTAAGCACGTTATAACCAGCTCCAAGAGCAAGAACACCGCCACCTAATCTCATTGCATTTTTCAAGTTAAAGGCACCTATACCTTTAGAAATAGCATTACCCATCTTATCGATTTTGGCATCTGAATCTTTACTAGATTTTTTATCAACTTTAACTTTCGCCTCACGCTCTAGATCATTGAAATCAGCTTCTGATCTAGCCCTTTCAGCGTTCTGTTCAATCATATTTGTTTGGATGGCTAGCATTTCTCGTTGTGCAGTCGAATTCTGTGCAATCACATCGAATACTTTGTCAAACTTTCGCAGTTCTACTTTTACAGAACGAAGCGAGTTCGTACCTGTATTACGAATTAATTGACCTTCGGCTTTTAACCTGTCAATAATTGCTAATGTTTCTTCTGACATCTGAGCCATGTTTAAGCCTTCTCGTTTTGTTGTTCTATATAATCAACTAACATCCCAAAATATAAATCACGTTCGTATGGTAACATACTTTCTAAATCTGATATTGAATATTTATGGTGCTGCGCCAACATGAATATAACTTTATAATATTCACCCAATTCGGTGTGAAGCAGCATCAGATAAAAAAAGTCTTCATACCCTCCATCACAAATGTTTGTTCTTTACCGTCTTTATTCTTATAATTTAGTTCATGCCTCATTCTTGGCATTGTCTCAAAGAAAAGCTGTATTCCTTTAACAACTTCTCCTGATATA
>OBOU01000123.1_pt1 | contig 9592 bp, 6 predicted proteins | sample 1494291 | NCBI WGS metagenome assembly OBOU01 (sample SAMEA3275627, study PRJEB22092) | marine metagenome | biome: ENV:00000447; feature: ENV:00002042; material: ENV:00002010 | collected 2014-06-20T10:30:00+00 | depth 20 m
AATGATTTAAAGAAACTACAACAAGTAATTAAAGGCTATCAGTATTCGTTTTATAATGCATATTTTTACAATTCATCTTTTGGATAATCAATATAACTGTAATGCCTACACAACCAAAACTCACCCGATTTAATCAAAATGTATTGTCAAAATATCAAATATACAACAGTATATTTATGACCCTGCCCTTTGACACTATTACCAAAACCGGAGCGCTTTTGCCTCTTTTTCATGAAACCTGCCAGAAAGGTTTTGAAAAAGAGCAAGACCCAACTACCATTGTTGAGACATTTTTTAAAAAATATCAAGATAGACGCTCTAAAGAGAGCCAGATTAATTTATTGTTCAGGTTTATACAATACATAGAACGGCAAGTGGTTTTGTTTGACGCTATTGAAGATGCAAGTTTTCCTATTGTAAATAATATGGATGGAATTGGCACATTGCGTTCTTTAAAAGAAAGTGCAACTGCTGAAAAGAAACTAGAAACCCTAAAAAAATATCTTGAAGAATTTAAAGTGCGTATTGTACTTACAGCACACCCAACTCAGTTTTACCCCGGTGCAGTATTAGGAATTATCACAGATTTAACACAGGCCATCCGTGAAAATGATTTGCTTCGCATTAATGAACTATTAGCACAATTAGGTAAAACGCCTTTTTTCAAACATAAAAAACCTACTCCCTACGATGAGGCTGTAAGTTTAATTTGGTATTTAGAGAATGTATTTTATAAATCCTTCGGAACAATCTATGACTACATACAGCAAAACATCTTTGATGGAAAACACATAGAAAATGACATCATTAATATAGGGTTTTGGCCCGGCGGAGACAGAGACGGGAATCCATTTGTTACTCCAGAAATTACCTTAAAAGTTGCCGCTAGATTGCGTGAAACAATCATTAAAAACTACCACAGAGATATTAGAGGATTAAGAAGAAAGCTAACCTTTAGTGGTGTAGAGCAGCGTATCATTAAACTAGAAACAGAACTTTATAACAGTATCACACATCAAAAATCTTCTCTTACCCTAGATTCTTTTACCCAAGAATTAAAAGAAATAAAACAGCTTATTATTGACCAGCATCAATCGCTGTATGTCTCTCAAATAAACAGTTTGTTAAATAAAGTTCATCTTTTTGGTTTTCATTTTGCAAATCTTGATATTAGGCAAGACAGCCGTAAACATGCTCAGTTTTTCGATACCTTAGTTACCGCCTTAATAGAAAATGGTAGCACTATATTTCCAGAGAACTACTTTGATTTACAAGAAGACCAACAAATACAAGTACTCTCTAAGGTGCAGGGAAAGGTTGACTTATCTTTAATTAAAGATGAAGAAACGCTAAAGGCCTTACATACAATGAAGGCAATAAAAACCATTCAATCAACAAATGGCCAGGCCGCTGCAAACAGATATATCATAAGCAATAATCAAAGCACCCTGCATGTCATGCAACTCTTTGCAATGTTAAAAATCGTTGCATTTGATGACGCACTAACTGTTGATATTGGGCCCTTATTTGAAACCATTACAGATTTAGAAAATGCGCCAAAGGTCATGGAGGAGTTGTATACAAATCCTTACTATGCTGCACATTTAAAAACTAGAGCAAACAAACAAACCATCATGTTAGGGTTTAGCGATGGCACAAAAGATGGTGGGTATTTAATGGCAAATTGGGCCATCTATAAAGCAAAAGAAAACCTAACTAGAATATCAAGACAATACGGTATCACCGTTATTTTCTTTGATGGTCGTGGAGGACCCCCAGCGCGTGGTGGTGGAAAAACCCATAATTTTTACGCCTCTTTAGGACCAACAATTGAAGATAAGGAAGTGCAATTAACCATTCAAGGGCAAACCATTTCTTCAAATTTCGGAACCTTAGAATCATCACAATACAACTTAGAACAATTAATCACCTCTGGTATTAGCAATAGCTTGCTTGATAAAGAGTTGAACATGACCAAAGCAAATACAGAGGTCATGACAGATTTGGCTCAACGAAGCTATAAAGCATATTCAAGTTTTAAATCGCATCCTAAATTTATACCCTATTTAGAGCACATGAGTACCTTAAAATATTATGCTAAAACAAATATAGGAAGCCGCCCTTCTAAACGCGGAAAAGCAGAAGGTCTAGTTTTTGAAGATTTAAGGGCTATTCCGTTTGTAGGCTCGTGGAGTCAATTAAAGCAAAATGTTCCTGGGTTTTTTGGTGTTGGAACTGCTTTGAAACATTATGAAGATAGTAATGAATTTGAAAAAGTACAGCATTTGTTTAACACCTCTGAGTTCTTTAAAACACTTATAGAAAACAGTATGATGTCTTTGACTAAATCATTCTTAGGGCTTACAAAATACATGAGCGAGGATGATCAGTACGGGGAGTTTTGGAATGTTATTTACTCAGAATACAAGACCTCAAAACGTCTTCTTTTAAAACTCACTGGATACTCACAACTTATGGAAGAAGAGCCTGCAGGAAGAGCCTCTATTGCCGTTAGGGAGTCTATAGTGTTGCCCCTGTTAACCATACAGCAATTTGCATTAAAGAAAATTCAGGAATTAGAGAAAGAACCTGTTAAAGATGTCGCTAAAATTGCTATTTACCAGAAGTTGGTGATGCGCTCTTTATTCGGGAATATTAATGCAAGTAGAAATTCTGCATAAAGCCCGTAAAGGTTTTTACCCCTTTATAGTCCAAAAAAAAAGCCCTTTCTAAATAGAAAGGGCTTTTTTTATAGTCTAATATTTAATGATGCAACTCTTCTTCGTTTTCCATCATTGGTACATCTTGTGGTATAAAATCTTGACCAGGAATCATGTAATCTGTATCATCGCTATTTGGCTTACTATAATCATAAGCCCAACGATGTACCTCTGGAAGAGGTCCATCCCAGTTACCATGAATGTGTTTTACCTCAGCGGTCCATTCTAGTGTTGTAGAATTCCATGGGTTTTTAGGCCCTTTCTTTCCATAATACATAGAGTGAATGAAGTTGTATAAAAATACTATTTGTGCTCCTGCAGTTATAATAGCAAAAATGGTTATCACAACATTTACATCTGCTAGATCATCAAAATAAGGAAAAGCAGTGTTTGTATAGTAACGTCTAGGTAGTCCTGCCATACCTATAAAGTGCATTGGGAAGAATACTCCATATGCGCCAATAACAGTAATCCAGAAATGAACAAAGCCTAAGTTTTTATTGAGCATGCGTCCCTCAAACATTTTTGGGAACCAGTGGTATACACCAGCAAATAAACCATATAGTGCAGATATACCCATCACTAGGTGAAAGTGAGCCACTACAAAATACGTATCATGAACATTAATATCTAGTGCACTATCTCCTAAGATAATACCCGTTAATCCTCCAGTGATAAATGTTGACACAAAACCAATAGAAAATAACATGGCAGGATTCATCTGCAAATTCCCCCTCCAGAGAGTTGTAATCCAGTTAAAAGATTTTACCGCAGATGGAATAGCAATTAATAGAGTTGTAAAAGTAAATACAGATCCTAAAAATGGATTCATACCAGAGATAAACATATGGTGCCCCCATACGATGGTTGACAGAAATGCAATGGCTAGAATTGAAGCAACCATGGCTCTGTAACCAAACACTGGCTTACGAGAATTTGTAGCTAATATTTCTGAAACCATACCCATGGCAGGTAGTATAACAATATACACCTCAGGGTGGCCTAAGAACCAAAATAAGTGTTCAAATAATACTGGTGACCCTCCTTGGTTATGCAATACCTCTCCGGCAATAAAAATGTCTGACAAGAAGAAAGAAGTACCAAAACTTCTATCCATAATAAGCATAAGGGCTGCAGATAAAAGTACAGGGAAAGATACAATACCAATAATAGCTGTTACAAAGAACGCCCATATAGTGAGAGGAAGACGCGTCATGCGCATTCCTTTTGTTCTTAAGTTTATAACCGTTACCACATAATTTAAAGACCCTAGCAAAGAAGATGCAATAAATATTGCCATAGAGACTAGCCACAGCGTCATACCAGCACCAGAACCAGGAATTGCCTGAGGCAACGCACTAAGTGGCGGGTATATAGTCCAACCTGCAGAAGCAGGTCCTGCTTCAACAAATAAGGACATAACCATGATTAAACTTGATAAGAAAAACAACCAATAAGAAACCATGTTTAGGAATCCTGATGCCATATCTCTTGCCCCAATTTGCAATGGAATAAGTAGGTTACTAAAAGTACCACTAAGACCAGCGGTTAATACAAAGAAGACCATGATAGTTCCGTGAATGGTAACCAGTGCAAGATATACACTAGGGTCCATAACGCCACCTTCTGCCCATTTACCCAGTAACATTTCGAATATTACAAATGGCTCTTCTGGCCAAGCAAGCTGCATTCTCATCAAAATAGACATCGCAATACCAATAATACCCATAAACAAACCTGTTATAAGGTATTGCTTAGAAATCATTTTATGGTCTGTACTAAAAATATATTTAGTTACAAATGTCTCTTTATGATGATGCCCGTGATCATCTACTGCGTGTTCTTCTGCGTGTGCTGACATATCTTAGCTCGTTTTTTTATTTATTTAGGGATGTAGCAATAGTTGCTTGTTGTGCAATCCAAGCGTCATACTCTTCTTGAGTTTCAACAATAATTTTCATTTGCATGTTGTAGTGATTGGTACCACAAATCTTGTTGCAAAGCAATAGGTAATCAAACTCGTAAGGCTCTAATGCTTCTTCACCTTTAGCCATTAATTCTAAAGAATTTTTTCTTCGAATGGTATTAATTCTGCTTACTTTACCCATAACCTCTTCATCCAATCTCATTTGCTCTGTGGTTACAGAGGGCGTAAATGCAAATTGTGTAATCATACCAGGAACACAATTCATTTGCGCTCTAAAGTGTGGCATGTACGCAGAGTGAAGTACATCCTGAGAACGCATTTTAAATAATATTTTTCTACCCAGGGGTAAGTGAAGTTCATTAACAACAACATCATCCTGTGCGTTAGGATCTGAGGTATCTACACCCAATTGGTTTGCTCCTTCAATTAAACGTACATTGGCCTCACCCAGTGTGTTATCTTCACCACTGTAACGAGCTCTCCAATCAAACTGATAGGCATACAACTCAACAATCATTGGATCATCATCTTCACTAACATTCATGATGTCTGTCCAGGTAAATAGACCATAGATAATAAGTCCTGCTAAAACAATTACAGGAATTACGGTCCAGATAAACTCTAACTTATCATTATCTGCAAAATATAAAGCACGCCTGTTTTTATTTCCTCTGTATTTGAAAGCAAAATAGCTCAACAACCAAAGTGTAATAAACCCTACAAAGAAAATAAGTACCATAGAAATTAACCATAAATCGTCAATTCCTTGTCCATGCTCTGAAGCGGCTTTAGGCAATAAAACCTCTCCCCATTTCCAGAATGAAACAATTAATATAGCATAGGTAACAAACACAAACATTAGCATCAACCATCCGTTGATATTGTTGTCTTTGTCTGAAGCAATCTCTGAAGATTCACCTAACTGTTCCGGGGTTTTTGACATTCCAAAAATCTTACCCATCTGTAATACAGTGATTCCGAAGAGAATAATTACTAATACAATTAAAAATGCGGTCATCGTTATTGGTCTTCTAAATAATTAATAATGATAATTTTTACTTTCTTTCATGAAAGGGTTGTTTTTCAACACTAAAGGCGCTTTTGTTAATGCTGTAAAAACAACAAGAATAAAAAGACCAAGGAAGAATAACATAGACCCTATTTCTGGTATTCCTATAAACCAGCTTTTTCCAACTGTTCCAGGCATAACCATCACAAAAATATCTATATAATGTCCTACAAGTATTACAATACCTGTTAGTACTACAAACCAATTAACACGTTTGTAATCACTGTTCATTAACAGCAATAGCGGGAATAAAAAGTTCATTGCCAACATACCAAAGAATGGCAGGTTAAAATCTTCTATACGCGTCATGAAATAGGTAACCTCTTCTGGTATGTTTGCGTACCATATCAACATAAATTGAGAGAACCATAAGTAGGTCCAGAAAATACTAAAGCCAAACATAAACTTAGCCAAATCATGGATGTGACTGTCATTTACTATTTCAAGATATCCTTGAGATTTTAAAAATATTGTAATTAATGCAATTGTTGTTATAGCACACACCATCATTCCAGCAAGAACGTACCAACCAAATAAAGTTGAGAACCAGTGTGGGTCAAAGCTCATGATCCAATCCCAAGACATCATAGACTCGGTATATAAAAAGAATACTAAGAACCCAGCTGAAATTCTGAAGGTCTTTTTAAAGTTACTGTAGTCATTTTCTTTTGCGGTATCACCTGCACGAGAAAACTTAACTGCAAAGTGACGGTAAGTAATCCAACCCCCTAAAAATATAGCAGCTCTTATAAGCATCCATGTTCCGTTAAGCCAACTAGCTTTACCTTGTAGAAGTACATCATGTGCTACAACTTCTGGATCTGCCCATACAAATAGATGGTTGATATGGAATCCTGATAAACCTAACAAAACAAACATAATGATTCCTCCAGGTACTAGGTAGGCAGTAACTGCTTCCATTACTCTAAAAAGTACTGGAGACCAACCGGCCTGAGCAGCAAAATTTACTGCATAAAAAGCCAAGGCTCCAAGTGCAATCATAAAGAAAAAGAAACAAGCAACATACAAGGCAGACCAAGGTCTGTTTTGTAGTTGATGTAAGGTATGCTCTAGGTGTTTCTGCTCGTGCGCAGCGTCATGAGAGGCTCCATGAGCAGCATCACCATGGCTGTCTTTGATTGTGTCGTGACTCTCGTTAGAGGCCTCACCGTGATCATCACCATGTGCCGCCATCATTTGTTTTACCTCTGCAGTAGATCCTGGAGCAGACAAAAATCCTGCACCAATACCAACAGCACCAAGCACCATCAATATGATAGCAAATAATTTAAGTTTATTAGGTAGCGTATAATTCATATCTAAGCTATTCTATTGTTCTTTTGTTAGTGTGTTTGTTCGTTGTGGTTTTGTTCAGCCTCAGACTCATCTACAACCTCAGGTACTAAAAGCGCAGTTCCTTCTAATGTTGCTTTTAAGTTCATCACATGCTGGGTAATTTGCCAACGTTCTAACTCATTGGTCTGAGATGCATAAGATCCCATAGAGTTTAAGCCATACATCTGTACATGATACACACCACCTGGGGTAATTAATCTTCCAGGTGCAGCATAACTAGGAATTCCTAATATCTTTTCACGCTGCATTAAAATTCCATTTCCATCTCCTTTATCTCCGTGACAAACAGCACAGAAAATCGTGTACAAATTCTTACCAGCGTCCAAGTTTTTTTGAGTAACCTCTAATGGGTTTTTCAAATCTTTTTTGGCAGCATCTGAGCCTTTTGTTGTGTCTGGATAATCATAGGGAGCGTATCCTCTTGGTACGGTTCCCAAAACTGGTAACATTGCTTCTTGCCCTCCAGGGAAAACTTCGTACTCACCATAGGTTTCATATCCTACAGGCTCATACATGTTTGGCATATATTGGTAGCTAGGCTTGGTGTCGCCTCCGCAAGAAACCAATACTATCAATGCTATTAAAGCAATACTTATATGGAGTATCTTTTTCATATTAATGATCATCATCAGATTCTACTATACTAATTTCAACAGCTCCTGTATCTTGCAAGAACTTAGACATTTTGTCTATATCATGATGTGCAGTATCAACAGCCATTAAAAAATGGTCATCAGTTGTTCTTACATCAGGATTTTCTGCTTTTTTGAATGGCCATAGTTTACTTCTCATATAAAAAGTAATTACCATTAAATGGGCTGCGAAAAACACAGTCATTTCAAACATTATTGGCACAAAAGCTGGCATGTTTTCGATATAGGTAAAACTTGGCTTACCTCCAATATCTTGAGGCCAATCTTCAATCATAATGAAATTCATCATTGTAATTGCAACTGCAAGTCCTACAATACCGTACATAAAAGCCGTAATGGCAATACGTGTAGGCTCAAGACCCATTACTTTATCTAGCCCATGCACCGGAAAAGGTGTGTAGACTTCTTCGATATGATAGTGAGCTGCGCGCGTTTGTTTAACCGCATGCATTAAAATATCATCATCGTTATAAATTGCATGTATCACTTTGGAAGCCATACTAGTTGTTTTTAAGTTTAGAAGCTTGTCCTGCCCAGTCATCGCGCTTTGCTCTTCCTGGTAACTCGCCTAAAATTTCATCGAATAAATCATACTCTTGATTGGTCATTTTACTTATCTGCTGAAAAGTAAATAATCCCATAGCATTTAATTTCTTTTGTAATACTGGTCCAACACCTGTAATTTTCTTAAGATCATCAGGGCTTTGAGTAGCTGCATCAAAACTTCCTAGTGTAGCTAGCAAAGTCTTTAACTTACCTTGACCATAGCCACTTTTTGATGATTTTACTGGGGTTGCAGTAGGTGTTACAACATCATAGTGTTTTACATCATCTCCATGCTTTTCACGTAAGGATTTGAATTTTGACCCAGAACTCTTTAGGATAGATTTCACCTCTGCCTGAGCAATTACAGGGAAGGTTCTAGCGTATAGCAAGAACAACACAAAGAAAAATCCTATGGTTCCTATAAAAATACCTATGTCAACAAAAGTTGGTGAGAACATGGTCCAAGAAGATGGCAAGTAATCACGATGCAATGAGGTAACAATAATTACAAAACGCTCAAACCACATTCCTATGTTTACTACAATAGAGATAAAAAAGGAGAACATAATACTTGTTCGTAATTTTTTAAACCACATAAACTGCGGAGAAAATACATTACAAGACATCATTGCCCAATAGGCCCACCAGTAGGGTCCAGTAGCTCTATTTAAAAACGCATACTGTTCGTACTCTACTCCAGAGTACCATGCAATAAACAGCTCTGTGATGTATGCAACACCAACAATAGAACCTGTAAGCATGATAACAATATTCATGAGTTCAATGTGCTGAATGGTAATGTAATCTTCTAGTTTAGACACCTTTCTCATGATGATCAAAAGTGTGTTTACCATTGCAAAACCAGAGAAAATTGCTCCAGCTACAAAATATGGAGGGAAAATAGTAGTATGCCATCCAGGTATAACAGAAGTAGCAAAATCAAAAGATACAATGGTGTGTACAGAAAGTACAAGTGGTGTAGCCAAACCTGCCAATACCAGAGATACCTCTTCAAAGCGTTGCCAATCTTTTGCACGTCCACTCCATCCAAAAGAAAGAATACCGTAAATCTTTTTTGTAAAAGGAGTTACTGCTCTATCACGAATCATTGCGAAATCTGGTAAAAGTCCTGTCCACCAGAAAACCAGTGATACAGAAAGATATGTAGAAATTGCAAATACATCCCACAACAAAGGAGAGTTAAAGTTTACCCACAAAGACCCAAATTGATTTGGAATTGGCAGTACCCAGTATGCTAGCCAAGGACGTCCCATGTGTATAATTGGGAACAAACCTGCTTGTATTACAGAGAAGATAGTCA
>OBOU01000128.1_pt1 | contig 9501 bp, 7 predicted proteins | sample 1494291 | NCBI WGS metagenome assembly OBOU01 (sample SAMEA3275627, study PRJEB22092) | marine metagenome | biome: ENV:00000447; feature: ENV:00002042; material: ENV:00002010 | collected 2014-06-20T10:30:00+00 | depth 20 m
ATCTTTACTATATTTATCAATTAAACACATAAATATCACGATGACTAAAGAACAAGAGCTACAAGATAAATTTCCATTTTTGACTGGTTTGCTCTTTAGCGAAAAAGAATTCGTAGGTATTGTACAAAATCAAGATAAACAAATCATAAGTTTCTATGATATTGAACGTTGCAAAACCGGGGAGCATAAAAAATTAATGCTTGATTACGGAGAACTATGGTGGTGGGAGTCAAATAGACAATTGCCAATAGATATATTCTTATTCCAAGAGATGCAAGAATTACAGTACTGCCTGAGAACATTTATTCTAAAAGAGACGGATGTATTATTCGGTCCTGTGACCAGTATGCAGAATATTCTTAAGAAGCGAATAAAACGAAGAAGTATTCAGCTAGTTAAAAAGACTATTTAAACCTTACCGACCAAAAGATTCAATTGGACTATAATTACCATTGCGTATCCTATCGCATGACTTTTCTTAAAGAAGTAGTCGTCAGTTCTTTCCCATACTTCTTTTTCAATAATATCCCAACTGTTACCTACCAAGTATCGCTTGCCTGGTCTAATCATTGCAAGTATCATTGCTAGTTGTTCAACATTTTTAGGTTGGTGCTGTTTAATAATATCATAGTGATTACCAACGTGGAAGAGTTGCTCCATGCAGATGGTATTTCAAGAGCCTATGGAAATGGCGTGGGATGGACGCGTATTAATGGCCACAAAGCCCCAATCTGCGGAAATGTCTGCATGGATATGATTATGGTAGATATAACTGATATTGATTGTAAAGAAGGGGACGAAGTTATTGTTTTTGGAAATCAAACAACTGCAGAAGAACTCACGGGGGCTATTGATACTATATCCTATGAAATTCTTACGGCAATCTCTCAGCGTGTAACGCGAGTTATCACAAGATCATAAGGTGTTTTAACCTGCGGTTTTTTTAATTTAAAGGCTTGAGAATTTTTAAACATTAGTGTACCTTTAAAAAAAATAATCCTATGAAAATAGCTGTTATAGGTGCCACGGGAATGGTTGGCACGGTGATGCTGAAACTTCTTGAAGAGCGAAACTTTCCTGTCACAGAACTGCTACTTGTAGCCTCAAAAAAATCTGTAGGCAAACAACTTTTATTTAAAAATAAAGCCCTTAAAATAATAGCTATTGAAGATGCCCTAAAGGCTAAACCTGCCATTGCTATATTCTCTGCAGGGGGTGAAACTTCTTTAGAGTGGGCTCCTAAATTTGCGCACGTTGGCACTACCGTTATAGACAACTCATCTGTTTGGCGTATGGATCCAAACAAAAAATTGATTGTTCCAGAAATCAATGCTCAAACGCTCACCAAAGAAGATAAAATTATAGCCAACCCAAATTGCTCTACCATACAACTGGTTATGGCCTTGGCTCCATTGCACAAAAAATACAAGATGAAACGGGTGGTGGTATCCACCTACCAATCTGTCTCTGGAACAGGTGCAAATGCAGTAAAACAAATGGAGGATGAAGAAAAGGATGTTGCTGCCCAGATGGTCTATCCGCATCAAATTCATAGAAATGTAATCCCTCATTGTGATGTTTTTCAAGACAATGGGTACACAAAAGAGGAAATGAAATTGGCCCTTGAGCCTCAAAAAATATTAAACGATCGTAGTTTTTCTATCACCGCCACAGCTGTAAGAGTGCCTACCTCTGGAGGCCATAGCGAGGCTGTAAATGTTGCCTTTTTAAATGATTTCACCCTAGATCAAGTGCGGAATATTCTTCAAAAAACTCCTGGGGTTACACTTCAAGACAACCCTGATACTAACACCTATCCAATGCCAATTTTAGCACACGATAAGGATGAGGTTTTTGTAGGTAGGCTGCGTAGAGATCTTTCACAGCAAAACACACTTAATATGTGGATTGTAAGTGATAATTTAAGAAAAGGAGCTGCCACAAATGCTATTCAAATTGCAGAGTACTTGGTAGCGCATCAGCTTGTATAATTCTAATAATTAGTTTGTAGGCTTGTTTTGGTCTTAAAAAAAGAGTTGCCTTGTAAATGTTAAATTTCTAATAATTGTCTCATTCACTGATGGATAAACAGACATAACTCATTACATTGCTTATAATATTGGATTTAAAGCCCTATTTTTAGGCTTTTTAAATGAAATAATTTTTAGGAAATGCACAAAGTTTTATATCTGTTATTTGCAATGCTGCTAATCACCTCGTGTGGTTCAGATGATGATACAGATGTTTTTGTTCCTCTAGAGATACAAACCCAAGAAGATTTTGTACAAGTATCAACACTGCAAACAATTAGCATTGCTATTTTCGCTAACGATACAAATATTCCAGCAACCGGGCTGCTATCTGTAACATCCCCAAGCAATGGTGATGTGACAATAAACAACAACAACACCCCGCAAGACACTAGCGATGATGTTTTAGAATATGATCCAGCTGTAAATTTTGTTGGTACAGACACCTTGCAGTATACCATTTGCCTTCAAGACGGAAGCAATTGCAAAACAGAAACTATTTCTATTATCGTTTTTCAGGACACAAGCGTTACCCTAGATTTAGATAAATTCCCTTACGATACCCTTTCTGAATACAATTTTTTTAATGGAGCGCTAAATGCAATACAGCCAGCGTATGGAGTGCTTCCTTATGAGCCTATAAGTTCATTATTTACAGACTATGCTGTTAAAGAAAGATTTGTTTGGGTGCCTGTGGGTGAAAGGGCAAGTTTTGACCAAAACAACAAATCGTTAGATTTTCCGACGGGTAGTGCGCTTGTAAAAATGTTTTATTACAACAATGTACTGCCAACAAACACAACCAGAATTATTGAAACCAGAGTAATGGTAAAAACCCAAGATGGTTGGGACTTTGCTGAATATGTTTGGAACGATGCCCAAACAGAAGCTTTTCTGGAAACCACAGAAGACGGAGGTTACACAGAAGTTAACTGGTTACAAGATGGACAGCAAAAGTTTGTTAACTACAGAATTCCCGCAAAACAACAATGCGTTATCTGCCATACCAATGATTTTGAGACAGTGCCTCTCGGGATAAAGCCGCAAAACATTAACTCTTTTCTAACCTACGATGATGGCCCAAGCAATCAATTACAAAAACTAATTGATTTTGGATATCTTGAAGACGCCCTCCCAGAAAGTATTACAACCGTGGTAGACTGGAAAGACACTTCAAACTCTTTAGAGCAAAGAGCCAAGTCTTACCTTGATATTAATTGTGCTAATTGCCATATTGATGGAGGACAAGGAGATTACAGAGTAATACGCCTTGGATATACAGATACGTTAAACAACGACGAAAACGCAGGTGTATGTGTTGATGCAGACACCCCAATTCCTGGATTAATGGGGCAAAAACATATTGCACCTGGTGATCCAGAAAACTCAATAATATACTATAGGATGTCTGTCACTGGAGACGAGCCCTATAAAATGCCCCAGTTTGGGCAAAGTCTAGTTCATACAGAAGCCCTAGCGCTTATGGAAGACTGGATAAATTCTATTAACCAATCTTGTGATTAATTAAAACAACTATTATTATGAAAAAATTATTCTTTTTTGCTTGTCTTTTTGCTGTAGCTCAATACAGTGCGGCTCAAGTAACTTTTACACCTCAGTCTGCCGGCACAAATTACACTGATAGAGGTTTTGTAGATATGAATGGAGACGGCCTGGACGACATCCTTTCTGTTAATAATTCTAATATCCAAGTTTTGTATCAACAAGAAGATGGGTCTTTTATAGAGTCTATTGTTGCCACAGAATTTGCTGACAATTCTCCATCTTGGAGTTTGGCAGCTGCAGATTATGACCGTAACGGCTTTACAGATTTGCTATATGGTGGAGGTAACGGTGTTACCTTTATGAGAGCAAACGATGATGGAACAGCGTATACTGAAGTATCTGGTCCTGAATATGTATTCTCACAACGTTCAAACTTTGTAGACATCAACAATGATGGTCACCTAGATGCCTATGTTTGTCATGATGTTGAACCAAGTGTTTTTTACATCAATGATGGAGAAGGAAACCTAGAATACTTTCAAGGTGGTTTGGGAGATTATCCATCTGGAGGACATTATGGATCTGTCTGGTTAGACTTTGATAATGATAGAGACGTAGATATGTTTATTGCAAAATGTGGTGGAGAGTCTGAAAGAAGAGACAATGAAATGCACGTAAATAATGGAGATGGCACATTTACAGAAAGTGGCGCTTCTCTGAATCTAGAGGATGACATGCAAACCTGGTCAAGCGCTTGGGCAGATTATGACAATGATGGAGATCTAGACGGATGGATAGGAGCTAGTACTTTTAACTCTGGTTTCCACAGGCTAATGAGAAATAACGGTAATGGAACTTTTACCGATGTAATTAACGCTTCTGGCCTTACAGAATTTAATGTTACTAGTATTGAAAATCAAACCTATGATTTTGACAATGACGGGTATGCAGATATTGTATCTGGTGGAGTAATTTTATATGGTAATGGAGATCTTACTTTTACTATCTCTAGCACAAATATTGGTAATGGTGGTTTTGGAGATATCAACGAAGATGGATTTGTTGATGCTATTTCTAATGGGCAGCTTATTATAAACAACACCAACAACAACAACTGGCTTAAAATCAATACTGTTGGTGTAGAAAGCAATGTTGGAGGTATTGGTGCAAGAGTTGAGCTAAGCTCGCCTTCTGGAACTCAAATTAGAGAAGTAAGAAGTGGAGAAGGATTTAGAAACATGAGTACTTTAAATACGCATTTTGGTCTTGGTCAAGACACAGAAATTACATCTGTAACAATTTACTGGCCATCTGGAATTGTGGATATCTTTGAAGATCTAGACATCAACATGACCCACAAACTTGTTGAAGGAAATAGTGTTTTAAACACTGGAGATTTCTTAACAAGTGATATTTCTATATTCCCTGTTCCAGCCCTTGACAACCTAACGGTTTCAAACATTGAAGATATTGAAGACCCTATCTATACTGTTTTTGACATCACTGGAAGAAAAGTAATGCACGGTAGACTAATCAACAACAACATTAATATTTCTCAATTAACTTCTGGGCAATACATCCTTCGTATAGCAGGACAAAAACTTAGAAGAAATAATGTGAAAGCAACCAAGTTCACAAAAAGATAATTTTTTAATTCTCAAAAAACACCATTGAGTGAGTTCTCAATGGTGTTTTTATTTATACTATGTTAAAACGGTTCCTGTATTTCGGTCTAATTTGTCTTTTATGTACTAGCTGCTCTAATGAAGATGACGCAGGATATGTTACTATTGAGCCTGTCTCTGAGGTTACCGTAGATTTATTACAAGTGCCCTACCCAACACTTTCTGAGTATCATTTTTTTGAGGATACGCTAAGTGAGCTAGCCCCAACATTTGGGGTGCTTCCTTATGAGCCTATTAGTTCATTGTTTTCAAACTATGCGCACAAATCGCGTTTTGTGTGGCTTCCTAGCGGTACAATAGGCACTTATAATGGAGACGCCAATAACATTGAGTTGCCTGTTGGTAGTGTGATTATTAAAAACTTCTTCTATGACAATGTGCTTCCTGATTATACTAGAGTACTTATTGAAACCCGGCTCATGATTAGAAAAGAAGAGGGTTGGACTTTTGCAGAATATTTTTGGAATGAGCAGCAAACAGAAGCTTTTCTTGACACACAAGGAGATGGAGGTTTTAAGTATGTAACATGGATCGAAGATGGGCAGCAGCGTGAAATAAACTACAGAATGCCCTCTGGTAGTGAATGTTTTACCTGTCATAAAAGCAATACAACAAATGAGCCTATTGGTATAAAGCCTCAAAGTCTTAACAGCACTTATGCCTTTGCAGATGGCTTGCAAAATCAACTACAAAAGTGGATTGATGTTGGTTATCTTGAAGATAATATACCCACAAACATCAATACCGTTGTGGACTATAGAGACACCTCACAAGACCTTGAAACTAGAGTGCGCTCATATGTAGATATTAATTGCGCTAGCTGTCATAGAGATGAAGGACATTGTAATTACAGGCCTATGAGGTTTGCCTTTAGCGAAAACAACTTATTGGAAAATTTAGGGGTTTGTGTAACTCCAGATCAAATGTTAAGCAATCTCTCCTTAGATCAAAAATTAATTAAACCTGGAGATCCAGAAAATTCTGTTATTTACTACCGTCTTAATGTCACGGCGGAAGAAGAACGCATGCCCCTGCTAGGCAGAAGTATTATCCACAATGACGGTGTTGACTTGCTAAGAGACTGGATTAACTCTTTAGATACTACCTGCGACTAAGGCTTTTAAAATAGCATAAATACCCCATTTGCAAGTAGTTGCACTTGGGGTATTTATTTTTTGTTATCTTTAAGTAACAATAACGCTAAACCAATCATCATTATGAATTCAACTTTTACAACTATTTTACGCATGTTACTGGGTGTTTCTTTACTAATATTTGGCATGAATAAGTTTATTGCGTTCATTCCTATTTTTGACATGGCGGTGTTATTGGAAATGAGGATGACACAATTATGCGCCCCAGCAGCAGCAAACTTCATGGAGTCCTTAAATAGCACAGGATATGTTTTATATGTTGTTGCCAGTTTAGAGCTACTTATCGGGGGGCTACTTCTATTTAAAAAATGGGTTCCATTTGCCCTTATTTTACTTGCCCCTATTGTTGTTAATATTTTATTGTTCCATCTTTTTTTAGACGTCTCAGGTATGTTTGTGGCTGTTTTAATGTTGGCAATACAGGAGTGCTTATATATAAATACTGGAAATCTTACAGCTCTTTGTTTCAATAACAATAATCAACCACTCATTAAAATACAAACAGGCCACCTATACCTATATTAGGGCCTGTTTTTTTATGTATTTTTATAAAAAATAACCTCATGAAAAAATTAATGCTCCCAATTATTACAGCCCTAGTTCTTGTAGGGTGTAACAATGGCAATGTTTCAAAAAACCAAACCAATACCGTGACCTATCCTAAGACCAAAAAAGTTGACACTGTAACTAATTATTTTGGAACACAGGTTAAAGACCCTTACAGATGGCTTGAGGACGATATGAGCGAAGAAACAGCTAGGTGGGTAGAAGATCAAAACAAAACCACTTTTGGGTATTTAGAAAATATCCCTTTTAGAGAGGAGTTAAAACAGCGCCTTACAACGCTCTGGAATTACGAGAAAGTAGGCGCTCCTTTTAAGGAAGGAGACTACTCATACTTTTATAAAAATGATGGGCTGCAAAACCAGTATGTAATTTACAGATACAAAACAGGGCAAGACCCAGATAAAACAGAAGTTTTTTTGGACCCAAACACATTCACTGAAGATGGGACCATTTCACTAGGAGGACTCAGTTTTAGCGAAAACGGATCATTGGCTGCCTACAGTATAAGCGAGGGAGGAAGTGACTGGAGAAAGGTGCTTGTGATGAATGCCCAAAGCAAAAAAATTATAGAAGACACCATTGTGGATGTAAAATTTAGCGGCATCTCTTGGCTGAAAAATGAAGGTTTTTATTATTCTAGCTATGACAAACCAAAAGGGAGTGAGCTTTCTGCCAAAACAGACCAACACAAACTTTACTACCATAAACTTGGGACTTCTCAAAAAGAAGATCAGCTTATTTTTGGGGGTACCCCAAAACAAAAGCATAGGTATGTAGGTGGGCGTACCACACAGGACAATAAATATCTGATTGTTTCTGCTAGTGTTTCAACCTCAGGAAACAAACTCTTTATCAAAGACCTCAGTGACCCAAAAAGTCCCTTTATTACAATACAAAAAGACACAGATAGTGATACCTCTGTTATAGATAATGTTGGTAGCAAGCTTTACCTCGTTACAAACAGAAATACTCCCAACAAAAAAGTAGTTACTGTAGATGCAGCTAGTCCAGGACCAGAAAACTGGAAAGATCTTATTGAGGAAACTCAAAATGTTTTAAGAGCCAGCACAGGTGGTGGGTATATTTTTGCAAATTATATGGAAGATGCCGTGAGCGCAATAAAACAGTATACCTATGACGGAACCCTAGTAAGGGAAGTTGCTTTGCCTGGAGTTGGCTCTGCAGGTGGTTTTGGCGCTAAAAAGCAAGACACAAGCTTGTATTATTCTTTTACAAACTACCTCACACCTGGTAGTATTTATTCTTATGAAATTTCATCTGGAGCATCTAAGCTATACAAAAAACCAAGCATTGATTTTAACTCAGACGAGTACCAAAGCAAACAAGTATTCTACACCTCAAAAGACGGCACACAGGTGCCAATGATAATTACCCACAAAAAAGGAATAGTACTGGACGGCACAAACCCTACCATTTTATATGGCTATGGTGGTTTTAATATTAGTTTAACTCCAAGTTTTAGCATTACAAATGCTGTGTGGATGGAGCAGGGTGGTGTGTATGCTGTCGCCAATCTTAGAGGCGGTGGAGAGTATGGTAAAAAATGGCATGATGCAGGAACCAAATTACAAAAGCAAAATGTTTTTGATGACTTTATAGGCGCCGCAGAATATTTAATTGCTGAAAAATACACCTCTAGTGATTACCTAGCAATTCGTGGAGGGTCTAATGGAGGACTTTTAGTGGGCGCTACAATGACACAGCGGCCAGATTTAATAAAGGTAGCCCTTCCGGCTGTTGGGGTTTTAGATATGTTGCGCTACCACACCTTTACAGCAGGAGCTGGTTGGGCCTATGATTATGGTACTGCGCAACAGAGTAAAGAAATGTTTGAATACCTAAAGGCATACTCCCCGGTACATAATGTAACTCCTGGCACAAAGTATCCTGCAACAATGGTTACCACAGGAGATCATGATGATAGGGTGGTGCCTGCACATAGTTTTAAATTTGCAGCAGAACTACAAGAAAAACAAGGGGGCGTAGCTCCTGTTTTGATTAGAATTGAAACAGATGCAGGACATGGCGCAGGAACTCCTGTAAGCAAAACCATTGAACAATATGCAGATATATATGGCTTCACTTTATATAATATGGGCTATAAGGTTTTGCCAAAACAAATGAATGATAACGTAAAACAATAACGCAATTTAAACCACTATAAGGCTATATATCACTAGGCAAGAACACTTGAGATATGTAGCTTTTTTACCACCCTATTTTTTATGCTAAAGGTAACTATTAAAGAATTTTCATACCCAAAGACACCTGAGGTGTTAATACTAAAAGACATCGTGTTTTCCTTAAAAGAGGGAGAACATTTGGCGGTTTTAGGAGAAAGTGGTTGCGGGAAATCTACCTTACTACACTTAATTTACGGGCTATTGCATTTAGAAAACGGCCTGTTGTTTTGGAAAGAAAAACAGCTATTAGGGCCCCAACACAATCTTGTGCCTGGGGAGCTTGCTATGAAATTAGTAGCACAAGAGTTTAATGTAATGCCGTTTATCTCTGTTGCAGAAAATATAGCCACACACC
>OBOU01000130.1_pt1 | contig 9289 bp, 11 predicted proteins | sample 1494291 | NCBI WGS metagenome assembly OBOU01 (sample SAMEA3275627, study PRJEB22092) | marine metagenome | biome: ENV:00000447; feature: ENV:00002042; material: ENV:00002010 | collected 2014-06-20T10:30:00+00 | depth 20 m
TAACTTGTACCACGCTCGTGCAAAAGCATCTTCAAAAGCTTTGTGGTCTTTGTGAAAATGTTTAGAAATTTCTAAATACGCTGGATCTAGCTTTAAAGCAATATCCGCAGTAGTCATCATTAAATCTTGCGTATTGTTTGCATCACCCGCTTTGGGTGCTTTTTTCGCATTTGACGCTGCTGTTGGTTTCCATTGATGTGCACCTGCTGGACTTTTTGTAAGTTCCCAGTCATAGTTTAATAACATATCAAAATAATCATGATCCCAAACTGTTGGATTTGGTGTCCAAGCGCCCTCTATACCACTTGTAATGGTATCATCTAAAACTCCTGTACCAAAAGAGTTTTTCCAACCCGTACTCATTTCTTCTATAGGAGCTCCATGTGGTGATGGTCCAACATATTTGTCTGGGTCTGCGGCACCATGCGCTTTACCAAAAGTATGTCCACCCGCAACAAGGGCTACCGTTTCTTCATCATTCATTGCCATTCTACCAAAGGTTTCTCTAATGTCTTTTGCAGAGCCCATTGGATCTGGATCTCCATTGGGTCCTTCCGGATTTACATAAATCCAACCCATCATTACAGCACCTAAAGGATCTTCTAATTCACCTTCGGCGTATCGTTCTTTATTTTCTCCCATAACGGTTTCAGAACCCCAATATATGTCTTGTTCTGGCTCCCAAACATCCTCACGTCCACCAGCAAAACCAAAGGTTTCAAATCCCATAGATTCCATTGCGCAGTTTCCTGCAAGAATCATTAAATCTGCCCAAGATAATTTGTTTCCATACTTCTTTTTAATAGGCCAAAGTAACAAACGTGCTTTGTCTAAATTACCATTGTCTGGCCAACTATTTATTGGAGCAAAACGTTGCGATCCAGAACGTGCTCCACCACGCCCGTCTCCAACTCTATAGGTGCCAGCACTATGCCAAGCCATACGAACCATAAATGGACCATAGTTTCCATAATCTGCAGGCCACCAATCTTGAGAATCTGTCATGGCATTAATAACATCTTGCTTTAAACTAGCAAAATCTATGGAGTTAAACGCATCTGCATAATTAAAATCTGCACCCATAGGGTCAGATTTTACTGCATTTTGACGTAGAATATTTAATTTTAGTTCATTGGGCCAAAAATCTCGCACAGAAGTTCCCTTACCTGCTGTTTGTTTTTGAGTGCCTCCCATAAATGGGCATTGGCTAATATCGCCATCTTTATGATTATCCATTGGTGTGTATTTTTGTATGATTCGTGATAAGTTCAAATTTAATAATAATACAGCGGTTATGTATGTGTTTATTATATAATAATGTAACGATGGTATCAGTAAAATCTATACTGAAGCACCAAACAAATTATATGCTAAGCAACACTCAACCAAATCAACTGCTTAGAACGAATTTAATACATGATACTTTTTCAATAAACATAGTACATTAGCTATATTTGATGAAAATATAAAACACCTCTAAATGCTAAAAAAACACCTGCTTAATTTTGATATTGTCTTAGCCTCTGGTTCCCCGAGAAGACAGCATTTTTTCAAAGAATTAGATATAGATTTTAAAATAGATGTTCGAGAAATCAAAGAGGTATTTCCAAAGCATCTAAAAGCGCAAGAAATAACAAATTACTTAGCACAATTAAAAGCGACCGCCTTTGAAGATATTAAAAAGAATCAAATTGTAATTACCAGTGACACTATTGTATGGAAAGACAATCGCGCCATCGGTAAACCTAAAGACAAGCAAGATGCAATAAACATGCTACAAGGTTTAAGCGGTGAAACCCACAGTGTGTTTACCTCTGTATGTTTTACCACTAAAGATAGCCAACAAACTGTTTATGATTGCACAAAGGTGCAGTTTAAAGAACTCGCAATTGATGAGATTGAGTATTACCTAGAAACATGTAAACCCTATGACAAAGCTGGCAGCTACGGCATACAAGACTGGCTTGGGTATATTGGAATAGAAAAGATTGAAGGGTGCTTTTTTAATGTTATGGGGCTTCCTACAAGACTTGTGTACAAGACCTTACTAGAAATAGCAAACTCAAAATAGCATTGTTTTAAAAAGGAGTTAAAACTGCTAAGCCATCATACTATTGGGAGGCCTTTGTATCAAAAGCAAAACCTTCTACCATATGAAAAAAACCATTTTTGTGATAAAAATCTGTTTCTTTTATAACTGCAGTGTTTCCTTTACTATCTGAAATGGTTAACGCTCCTGCACTTCTTGTTACAGCTAATTTTTCACCCTCAAGTGTTATAAAATAGGCCCTACCGCCAGAGGTGGAAATTGCCTTTTCTATAGCATTTTTATCTACTCTACCTGGAATGGTATGAAACTTTACTAATTGTGTTATTTTTTGATCATCTGCCAATAGCGTCTTGCGAGTATCTTCTTTTAATGCCATAAAAGAGGCATCGTTGGCAACAAAAACAGTGACCATTTCTTGACTAGATAGCTGACTGCTCAAAAATTCATCTTCTAAAATAGTAGCCATAAAAGAGAATGATGTGCTTTGTGCTAAATTTTCTTGTAGGGTTTTATCTGAAGTGAAAGTAGTTCCTTGCCAGTCTTTTTTGATGGTGCTGGCACTTATGGTTTTATATTTTTGAGCGCTAGCAATTGTAGATAGGCCTATAAATGCAATGCAAAGAATGTGTTTGAAATTCATGGTACTATTTTTTTTTTAAAGATACGTAATACAAACTTTGTTACATAACGCTTAAAAAACAAGAATATTAAAAACTAGACATTAAAAAAGTGATTTGCCTTGTAATTTAAATATTAGATAGTACTTTTAAAATAAATAGGATAACACATGAATAAAGATCAAAAAACAATACGAATATACACAGGCCCAACCATGATAGCAAACGGCCTTATTGCAAGACTAAACGAAGAAGGAATTTCTCCCATCGTAAAAGATGATCACCATAGCGGTATCACAGGTGGATTTTCTACAGGGGTTCCTAACCAAGTGCGTCTGTTTATAAGAAATGAACAGCTCGACACAGCAAAAACAATGATTAATGAATACTTCACAGAGGTAGGAGAACCTTTGCTTTAATTAATCACTCTTTGGAAATACAATCCTTTAACAGCAAGTATGCTCAAGCTTTTTATGACCTTAACTTGCAGTGGCTAGAAACCTATTTTTATGTGGAGCCCTATGACAGAGAGGTTTTAAGTAAACCAATGGAGCATATTATAAACCCTGGTGGGGAAATTTTCTTTAGTACCCAAAACAATACCGCCATTGGCACTGTAGCTTTAATAAAGAGAGGCGATGGTATTTTTGAGCTTACAAAAATGGCTGTAGCGCCATCGCAACAAGGAAAAAACCTTGGCCAACAGCTCTTGAAATACTGTATTGGTTTTGCCAAAGAAAATAACTTTAAACAGCTCTATCTTTACTCAAACACAAAGTTAGAAAACGCAATCCATATCTACCTAAAGTATGGTTTTATAGAAGCCAGTATACCGATAAACAATCCCTACAAGCGCAGCAATATAAAGATGGTGTACCCTTTATGATATCCACTCAAAAGACAACACCGTGCAGCCATAACAACAAACTATATGTTGGAATTAATCCACTAAAAAGGAAATAGTCCAAATAATTCAAATTTATTGTATTTTTGTACCAATGAAAAAAAATATTGACACTACCACCTTTGCAATTATTGATGTAGAAACAACTGGAGGAGTTTCTAAAGGAAGGATGACAGAGGTGTGTATCATTCTTGTAAAAAACAGAGAGATACTAGACACTTACACTACTCTTATTAATCCTGGATGTTTAATTCCAACAACAATTACAGCCTTAACGGGTATAGATAACCAAATGGTTGCATCGGCGCCAAGCTTTTCAGAAGTAGCCCAGGAAATCTATGAATTCACAAAAGATACCGTATTTGTAGCACATAATGTAAATTTTGATTTTGGCTTTTTTAAAAAGGAGTTTGCAGGCGTTGGCATTACTTATTTAAGAAAAAAACTGTGTACAGTGCGCCTATCTAGAAAACTAATACCAGGGCTTCCCTCCTATAGCCTTGGTAGGTTAACTAGATCTATAGGCATAGAGTTAACAGGAGCTCACAGAGCACAAGCAGATACCCAAGCTACGGTAAAACTTTTTAATAAATTACTTGAAATAGACGCTATCTCTGGATATGAAACTATGTTAAAAGCATTGGATGTGACATCAAAAGAAGCAACACTTCCTCCCCATTTGCCCGCAGAAGATATTACAGCGTTGCCAGAAACCCCTGGAGTGTATTTTTTTAAAAATAAGGCTGATAAAATCATCTATGTTGGTAAAGCCAAAAATATAAAAAAGAGAGTTTTGTCTCATTTGTATGCGAAGGCCTCTAAAGAAATTGCCCTGGCGCAGGAAACATACCATATAGATTTTGAGACAACTGGAAATGAACTAACAGCATTGTTACTTGAATCTCATAATATCATAAAGCACTACCCAAAATATAATAAGGTACAAAAAAGACCAACTACAACATTTCAAATTATTAATTACACCAACAGACTGGGAATACTACAACTCGCCATAGGTAAGACCAAAACAACAACAAACTCAATTGCAACACTATACAGTAATGCATTGGCAATTGAGCATTTAGAACAGCTATGCCAAGAGTACGAACTATGCCCAAGGTATTGCTCACTACAAAGCCAAGGTAGTGCCTGTTCACATTATAAAATAAAAAAATGTAACGGGATTTGTCAAGACCTTGAGGATGTACAGGTGTATAATAAAAGAGTACAAGAGGCTGTCTACAGTTTTCAACAACAGCAAGACAGCTATATCATTAAAGGCAAAGGAAGAACCCCCTCTGAGATCTCTATAATTTTAATTGAACAAGGAGAGTATAAGGGCTTTGGGTTTATTGATGCCCAAGAATCTATTGCCTACTTTGAGGATTTTTCACAGTACATCACGCGCTACAAAAGCTCCTATTACACCACAAAAATCTTACAGTCTTACCATAAAAAAAACACCAATAAAAACATCATTACCAAAGCAAGAAACTAATCACTCTTTGCAAATTTATCTCTCTATATATGTAAGCAACAGAAAATGAAACTTTAATCAAGAAAAAAGGCATAATGAAAATTCATTATGCCTTTTTTATAACTGTCGGGATGACAGGATTTGAACCTGCGACCACTTGACCCCCAGCCAAGTACGCTACCGGACTGCGCCACATCCCGTGCTAAAAAATAACCTTACTCTAACATATGCTATTTTAAGGTTGTAAAAATAATAAAATCTATAACCAACAAGGGGGAAAATAAATTAAAAAAAGCGTGTGGTATCTATATAAATCATTAATTTTGCAATCCGAATTTAAGTATTCAATTCGGGGTGTAGCGTAGCCCGGTTATCGCGCCACGTTTGGGACGTGGAGGCCGCAGGTTCGAATCCTGCCACCCCGACCAAAAGCCGTCTGATGTATCAGACGGCTTTTTTTATGTAAAAAAACATAGCTTTGCTGTTGTTAAAGGAAGCAAATAAAACACAGATTGTTATATTTACAATGCTATTAAATCTATAGAGATTAACTGCTAAAAAAACAAACTCCCATGGGTAAGATATGTTACAGTGCACTATTGGTGATTTTAGTTCTTGGATGTAATGACACCATGAAAAAACAAGGGGTTTCTAATATAGAAACTACAATAAACAAAGTACAAAGTCCTTTACAACAGAGTATTGATAGAGGAGCTGTAGTATATAAAAAAGTATGCTCACAATGTCACAGACCTAGTGGCAAAGGTATTGCAAATAATTACCCACCCTTGGCAGGTTCTAATTGGTTAACCCAAAAAAGACTAGAAAGCATCAAGGCAGTTAAATACGGCCTAAAGGGAAACATTATTGTAAACCAAAAACCATATAATGGGGTTATGAGCGCAATGGGCTTAAACAATACCCAAGTTGCAGACGTGATGAATTACACCATGAACTCTTGGGAAAACAAGCAAAAAGAAATAGTTACGCCAAAAGAAGTTGCTTCTGTTAAAAAGTAATGACAAGGTTTAACAGCTAGCACTACAAAATCCTTATTTTTGTAAAAAACATACCCTATGCTTATAATTGGTATTGCAGGCGGTACAGGCTGCGGAAAAACTACAGTAGTAGAACAAATTATTGCACAACTTCCAGTAGATGAAGTATGTGTAATATCACAGGATTCTTATTACAAAGATACCAGTGATTTAAGTTATCAAGAGCGCGTTAAAATAAATTTTGATCATCCCAACTCTATTGATTTTGATTTGCTTTTACAGCATTTAAAAGCCTTGCGTGATGGAGCCTCTTTTGAGCAGCCAGTATATTCTTTTGTAGAGCACAACCGCACGGGTGAGACAATTACAACACATCCAAAAAAAGTAGTGATTGTAGAGGGTATTTTAATACTTACACAACCAGAGATAAGAGCCATGTTTGATGTAAATGTTTTTGTACACGCAGACAGCGATGAGCGCTTGATACGCAGGTTAAAAAGAGATATTTCTGAGCGTGGAAGAAATATAGACGAGGTCCTTACCAGATACCAAACCACTCTTAAGCCAATGCATCAACAGTTTATAGAACCTACCAAAGAATTTGCAGACATCATTATACCAACCAACAAGCACAATACGGTTGCTGTTGATTTGATTAGAACTATTATTTCAGAAAGATTATAGCATATGGTCAAAGTTTCAGAAATAAAAAAAACAAAGTGGTACCAATGGCTGGGCAATAAATATGTAATTTTCATATTGCTGTTTTTAACTTGGATGTTTTTTTTTGATGCTAATAATTATTTTTTTCACAAAGAATTAAGTGATGATATCAAGGCCTTAGAAGAAAGTAAAGAGTTTTATAAAAAAGAAATAAAAAAAGACAGAACTTTTATTGACAAAATGAAAGATAGCTCAGAGATGGAACGCTTTGCTAGAGAGAAATACTACCTCAAAAAAGAAAACGAAGATATTTACATCATAGAACATCAAGACTCCATCGAGTAAGGGTTTGGTTTTATGACAATACGCACCAATGAAAAAACATTTGTTGACAGATTTTGATCCGGTTTCCGCAAAAGCATGGAAGCAAAAAATACAGGTAGACCTTAAAGGTGCGGAGTATAATGAAACCCTAATAAGCAAAACATTAGAAGGGATCCACATCAAACCTTTTTACCACAATGATGATGTTATTGCTACCAAGGAGATTCCAGGAACTCCATCTGGCTGGAACATCACACAAGGAGTTTTTATTGATGATGTTAAAATTGCAAATAACATAGCTATAGACGCACTAAAAAAAGGAGCCGAAGCGATTGTTTTTACGGCAGAAAAACCCTTTAATATCCCGAGTGTTTTTAAAGATTTCCCTTTTTCCAAGGCAACTATATATTTCGATTTCTCGTTTTTGGATATCGAATTTGTTAAAGAACTTTCTTTATATCTCACTAAGCACAAGGCTGAATTTTATCTCAACCTAGATCCCGTTGGAAAACTTTCAAAAGAAGGAAATTGGTTTAAAAGCCAAAAAGAAGATTTTAAGGCACTTCAAAGCCTTTCAAAGACTGGAAATACTATCTCTGTAGATACAACAAACTATCAAAATGCAGGGGCCAACATGGTGCAGCAATTGGCTTATGCCCTTGCCCATGCCAATGAGTATCTAAATCATCAAACTACAAACAGTATTACTTTTAAAATAGCAACTGGCACGCACTACTTTTTTGAAATAGCAAAAATACGCGCGCTAAGAATTCTATACGCTAGTTTAGCCAAAGAGTACAACTGCTCACAAACATGCCATGTGATAGCTCAGCCCTCAAGACGAAACAAAACAGTGTATGATTACAATATAAATATGCTGCGAAGCACCACAGAGGCTATGTCTAGTGTGCTTGGAGGTGCAGATGCGGTTTGCAACATGCCTTATGATGTATTGTACCATAAAAGCAATGAATTTGGAGAACGTATTTCTCGAAACCAATTATTGATATTAAAGGCAGAAAGCTATTTTGATGTGGTAAGCAATCCTGCAGATGGAGCTTACTACATAGAGAGTGTGACACAAGAATTGGCCTCAAAAGCATTGGAACTTTTTAAACAAATTGAAGATGGTGGCGGTTTTATAAAACTACTACTACAGGGAGACATCCAGAAAAAAATTAAAGAAAGTGCTAGCAAACAGCAAGCCCTTTTTGACAACGGTAGCATAACATTACTTGGTACAAACAAACATCCAAACCCAATGGACCTTATGAAAGAAAACTTAGAACTGTTTCCTTTCTTGAAGAGTAATCCTAGAAAAACATTGATTCAACCCATTATAGCAAAACGTTTGGCAGAAGCTATAGAACAGGAAAGACTTAGTCATGAGTAGAAAAGATGTATCCAACATAACCTTACACAACAACACCCAAAGTGGTGTCTCTGGTGATAAAAAAACTGCATTCAAAACTGCAGAGGGCATTGCTATTAAAAATCGTTACAGCAAACAAGATGTAACTGCTTTAAAACACTTAGATTTTGCGGCCGGTATAGCTCCCCATTTAAGAGGGCCTTATGCCACTATGTATGTAAAAAGACCCTGGACCATTAGGCAATATGCAGGGTTCTCTACCGCCGAGGATAGCAATGCATTTTATAGACGTAATCTAGCCGCTGGTCAAAAAGGGCTTTCTGTTGCCTTTGATTTGGCCACACATAGAGGCTATGATAGTGATCATGAGCGTGTTGTTGGAGATGTTGGTAAGGCCGGAGTTGCCATAGATAGCGTTGAGGATATGAAAATTTTGTTTGATCAAATTCCTTTAGACAAAATGAGCGTATCAATGACCATGAATGGAGCAGTGCTTCCTATTATGGCATTTTACATTGTAGCTGCTCAAGAACAAGGTGTTGCGTTAAAAGATCTTGCAGGCACCAATAATCGCTCAACAAGTGGAGGAAAAACCATGAGCTTTAAGAGTTATGATAAGCAAACTTTCATTATCGACACTGCGAATGCTTATACGCAGCGGAAGATTTCAAAACGTGATTTCCTGAGTAAAATGGGGATGGCCGGCATCGGCATGTCAGCTTTTGCAACTGGTGTTTTGGGTGGGGCGCGTCCTTTCCGGGGCAATATGGCGCATGCCGCTGAGAATAACACGCCGGAAGATGTCGCGAAATTCCTAAAAGAAGCTGGTTTTCTAACTCCTTAATTGATGTTGTTCCAAACATCGCTTCCTGTACTACATTCCA
>OBOU01000134.1_pt1 | contig 9194 bp, 10 predicted proteins | sample 1494291 | NCBI WGS metagenome assembly OBOU01 (sample SAMEA3275627, study PRJEB22092) | marine metagenome | biome: ENV:00000447; feature: ENV:00002042; material: ENV:00002010 | collected 2014-06-20T10:30:00+00 | depth 20 m
ATTATTTAAGTATTGGCCACTTTAAAAAAACATCAATAAACGCGATTAAATGCAATAAATATCGGTTAAAGTGTTTTTGTATTGTATAAAGTTTTATATTTGAACTATCATCATGCCCCAAATTTGATGACCCCAAATTATGAAACCTATTAAACTTAGCCTACTTGCTATGGTTTTTTTAATGTCGTTTGCTTCTTGCAGCGAAGAAGAAATGGCCACAGAAATAATCGAAGATTACACCATTGACCTAAATCTTGCAAAAGAAACAAACTGGGAAATGGCAGAAGAAATTACATACTACATTAACCAGCACAGAGGCTCTATAGGTCTTAACCCAATTGAGGTAGATCAACAACATGGATCAGCCTATGCCGTAGAACACACAAAATATATGATTGCCGTGGAAAACATGAACCATGATAATTTTTACTACCGCCAGCAGGCTCTAATATATCAAGGAGCAGAAAGGGTGGGAGAAAACGTAGCCTTTGGTTACCAAGATGGACAAAGTGTTGTAAGGGCCTGGTTAAATAGCCCAACACACAAAAGAAACATAGAGGGAGATTACACACATTCTGGTTTTGGCATCATGCCAAACGCTAACGGAACCTATTATTTCACCCAACTATTTTACAAAAAATAATACCTACTTATTTATTGTTTGTTACTCCAACCCATAGCCGCCCCAAAGCTATTTGTTGGAGTTTTTTGTGGCATACATTCTAAAAAAGAGCCTCCCTGTTTTTTACATTGTAAATTTGATGTACTTTTATGGTATAACAAAAAAGTGTAGCCATGGTAATTCAAAAACCGTTTAATTTAAATCAGTGGATTAAAGACAACAGAGCATTACTAAAGCCGCCTGTAGGAAACAAAAATCTATACAAAGAAGCTGGAGATTATATTGTCATGATTGTTGGAGGACCCAATGCCCGAAAAGACTACCATTACAATGAAACAGAAGAGTTGTTTTATCAATTAGAGGGTAACATTCAGGTTCACATACAAGAAGATGGTGTTAAAAAAACGATGGAACTTGGCCCTGGAGATATGTATCTGCATCCGGCCAAAGTGCCCCACTCTCCTGTGCGTGGCGAGAACTCTATAGGACTTGTGATAGAGCGCAACAGAAAAAAATTAAATGTCAATGACGGCTTACTTTGGTTTTGCGAATCTTGTAATGAAAAATTACACGAAGTGTACTTCCCTTTAAACGATGTGGAAGTAGACTTTTTTAAACATTTTAAAGACTTTTACGGCAGTGAAGATTTAAGAACCTGCAACAGTTGTAAAACTGTAATGGAGGTAGACAAAAGGTTCACTAACTAGAAATGGATTATAGGAAAAAGTTTTTTTTAGGGTTTTGCCTTATTATGTTCTCGCTTTGCAATGCTCAAAAGCCCAAATTATATTTAGGAACAGAGTTGCAAAAAATATCTGAAACTCAGTACAATAAAATAGAAAAAGAAAGCCATCTTTTGCTTTCTTACCAGAGTGATTCTCTCGAGGTTTTTGTGAAGATGAGACGAGAAATCACTGGCATGCTTTCTAAAAAAGATCTTAAAAATGTGCGCCTTGGCTATGAAATTTCTAGTTCAAAAAAATTAAACCCCCAACAAGGTATTGTGATCCAGTATTACCCAGGCGAGGACCCATGCAACAGCAGTGGCAACAGCTCTTTTGTTGAAAAAAAACATAGATCAAGTAAAAAACAAATAGAAAAAACAGCACATTATGCGGCTTATTTTGTTTACAAAAACACTACTGGACTCCACCAATCCAAAAAGGGTGTGGATTGGTATTTGGACCACAATCAAACAATAGAAAATTTATTTTTCCCGTTACATTTCAACTGTGGTAGTTTTGTAATTATAAAGCCTAGTGGGGCGTATTACAGCTATAAATCAGAGTATTCAAACACTACACTGTTCAAGGTTTTAAGTAATTTTTAGTCCTATAATTTCGTGTAAATCAAATCTTTAAACACTACGGCCATGAATCTTTTTGTGAACGTTGGCAAAATCGTATCTTCGCGCCACAGGCTCAATAGATTAACCCCTTGAGAGTGCTTTAAAATAAAAACTACAGTACCTAATAAATTCCAATTTCGGAAAAACAACCCTTTATAAAAAGGGATAAAAAAATAAATTTTATGTCAACAGTAGCAAAAGACTTCGGTATGGACCAGGCGTTAAAAGAACTAGGGCTTAAAGCCGTAAATCAAGGTACCTCAACAGGAAACACGTGGTATCCAGGTGGAGCGCAAATCGCTTCATATTCTCCGGTAGATGGGGCTTTAATTGGTAAGGTTACCACAACTACAAAAGAGGAATACCAGACGGTAATCAAAACCGCTGAAAAAGCATTTTTATCTTTCAGAACAATGCCAGCTCCACTAAGGGGTGAGATTGTACGTCAATTTGGTAACAAATTACGTGAACTGAAAAAACCTCTTGGAAAACTTGTTTCTTATGAAATGGGAAAGTCACTTCAAGAGGGATATGGTGAGGTTCAAGAAATGATAGACATCTGTGATTTTGCCGTAGGGTTGTCAAGACAATTAAACGGACAAACCATACCCTCTGAACGTCCTGGTCACGTTATGAGAGAGCAGTGGCACTCACTTGGTATTGTTGGTATCATATCTGCATTTAATTTTCCAGTTGCTGTTTGGGCATGGAACACAGCCCTTGCGTGGGTTTGTGGTGATGTGTGCGTGTGGAAAGGAAGTGAAAAAGCACCACTATGCTCAGTGGCATGTCAAAACATTATTGCAGGTGTATTAAAAGACAACAACCTTCCAGAAGGAATCTCCTCTATTATTAATGGAGATTACACAGTAGGTGAAATGATGACTACAGATACCAGAATACCGCTGATATCTGCAACAGGATCTACTCGTATGGGAAGAATTGTTGGCGCAACTGTTGCCCAGCGTTTTGGTAAATCATTACTAGAATTAGGAGGTAACAACGCCATTATTATTACACCAACTGCAGATTTAAAAGTAGTAGTTCCAGGAGCTGTATTTGGCGCTGTTGGTACTGCAGGACAGCGTTGTACCTCAACAAGAAGATTAATTATTCACCAGAGTGTTTATAATAAGGTAAGAGATGCTATTGTTGGCGCTTACAAACAAATCATTATTGGTAACCCACTTGATGAAAACAACCATGTAGGGCCATTAATTGATGTAGATGCTGTAAACACCTACCTAGCTGCTATTGAAAAAGCAAAAGCTGAGGGAGGAACGGTGCTTGTAGAAGGCGGCGTTGTTCAAGGTCCAGGTTTTGAGAGTGGATGTTATGTAAAACCAGCAATTATTGAAGCTAAAAACAGTTTTGAAATTGTACAACACGAAACATTTGCTCCTATTTTATACTTAATGAAGTATACAGGTGAGGTAGAAGAGGCTATCGAAATGCAAAACGGTGTTGCGCAAGGGCTTTCTTCTGCAATAATGACAAACGAAATGAAAGAGGCAGAAAAATTCTTGTCTTTTGCAGGGTCAGATTGTGGAATTGCCAACGTAAATATTGGAACTAGTGGTGCCGAAATTGGAGGTGCCTTTGGTGGAGAGAAAGAAACTGGTGGCGGCCGCGAAAGTGGTTCGGATGCCTGGAAAGTGTATATGAGAAGACAAACCAATACGGTAAACTATTCTGACGAGCTTCCCCTGGCACAAGGAATTAAGTTTGACTTGTAAGGGCTAAGGCTTCCTTATTTTTACACATACAATATAAAGCTCTAGAGGATCTAAATTATTCTTCTGGAGCTTTTTCAATTGCGTCCTTTTTCTTGTGGGTACAAGGTATAAACAGGATCACTTTGCCAAAATTCTTTTGTTGAGACATCCAACACAGATAGGCTCCCTTTAAAAGCAGCTCCAGTGTCTATATTCCAGAGGTTTGCAAAACTTGTTGGGATTGTCTTGCCTATTTTTGTGGTAGGAGTATGGCCTATGTATATTTCTTTAAACAATAAGAGTCGTTTTGGATATCTAATGCTTTTTTTGGAGAGTAAAGGGTCTAAGCTACAGGCCATTTCCCAGAGAGACCTATCCCAATATACAAAATCAGGGTAAAACTCTTGTTTTGGCCCTGCTTGGTTGGTAAATCCTGCATGAACAAACAACCTATTTTGCGGATCTACATAGTAGTTGTGTAGCGATTCTAGAAATGAAATATGCTCATTTTTTTCAGCTGGAGAAATATGCTTGTATCCTGCAATAGTAGCAGCTCCTCCATGAGCTACCCACAAAGGATTCGTGTCATTTTTGGTCAAATACCGATGTACTAGATAATCGTGATTTCCTCTCAAAAATATACACTGATGGGTTTTACTGATAGAAATTAAAAAGGAAATCACTTCAACAGCATCGCTCCATCCGTCCACATAATCTCCCAAAAAAACTAAAGTATCTTCTTTGGAAATATGAGCACGGCTCCACACCTGTTGCAAGGCTTTTAAACCCCCATGGATATCTCCAATAACTAATGTTCTTTTTGACATAGACCTGGTATATAGTTATAATTTTTGTGGAATATAAAGTTAGTATCCTAACTTTTCTCGTACTCTTTGCAGAACTCCATCGGCTACTTTTTTGGCCTTTAGGGCGCCAACTTTTAGGGCATCGTCAATAAGTTGAGGGTTTGCCATAAAGTGGTTGTACCGCTCTCTTGGGCCTTCAAACTTTGTGAGAATAAGCTCAAAAAGTGCTTGTTTTGCATGACCATAGCCATAATTTCCGCCTTGAAATTGGCTTTCATTGCTGCAGTTTCAGCCTCAGAGGCCAACAAAGCGTAAATAGCAAAACAATTACAGGTGCTCCAATCTTTAGGGGCTTCTAGTGGGGTGCTATCTGTTTGTATTTTCATTACCTGCTTGCGCAGTTGCTTTTGAGGTAAAAATATATTGAGGGTATTGTCTCTAGATTTACTCATTTTTTGCCCATCAATTCCTGGAATTAATTTGGTGTCTTGCTGGACCTTAGCCTCTGGCAAAACAAATGTGTCTCCAACCTGGGCATGAAATCTTGAGGCTACATCACGCGTCATTTCAATGTGCTGTAATTGATCTTTCCCTACGGGTATATACTGCGCGTCATACAACAGTATATCTGCAGCCATGAGCATTGGGTAGGTAAACAAGCCTGCGTTTACATCCTCTAGCCTTCCAGATTTATCTTTAAAAGAATGTGCAAGAGTAAGGCGCTGGTATGGAAAAAAACAACTTAAATACCAAGACAACTCTGTTACTTGCGGTATATCGCTTTGGCGATAAAAAACGGTTTTCTCTACATCCAAACCAAAGGCCAACCATGTGGCTGCGGTACTGTTTGTGTTTTCACGCAGCACTGCAGCATCCTTAATTTGAGTAAGGGTATGCATATTGGCGATAAACAAAAAACTGTCATTATTTAAATCATTTGCCATTTCAATAGCAGGTACAATAGCACCCAGTATGTTACCTAAATGCGGTGTGCCGGTACTTTGTATTCCTGTAAGTATTCTTGCCATAATGATGCTCTGTAGAGAGGTTATTTCTTTAATATTACACAAAGTTAACCCTTTTAGTGTTATTAGGTAATTCAAATTGGTATTTTTGAGACTTATGAAAATAGTAACATATCCTCTTTTTCTTGTGTACAGGGTTTGGTTTTATATCCTTATAGCTGTTCCAATTCTGATACTATTCCCCTTTCTACTTCTAAGTACTCTAAAGCAAAGTTGGTATCCAACTTTTTTTAAATTAGCCAGAATATGGGCTGGTTTTATTTTATATGGCATGGGGCTAATTCCTAGTGTAAAAAGAGAAGCCACCTACCAAAAAAACAAGAGTTATATGTTTGTTTCAAATCACACCTCCATGACAGATATCATGCTCATGTTGTATGTCACAAAAAATCCTTTTGTATTTGTAGGCAAGAAAGAACTGAGCAAAATTCCTCTTTTTGGTTTTTTTTACAAACGCACTTGTATTTTGGTGGATAGAAAAAATCCCAGAAGCCGCAAAGAAGTTTTTGAAAGCGCTCAAAAAAGACTCGATCAAGGATTGAGTATCTGTATTTTCCCAGAGGGCGGTGTCCCAGATCAGGAAAGTGTTGTTTTAGACCACTTTAAAGACGGAGCCTTTAGACTTGCTATAGAGCACCAAATAGACATAGCGCCCATGGTGTTTTTTGATAACAAAAAACGTTTTTCTTTTCGTTTTTTTAGTGGAAGCCCTGGAAAATTAAGAGTAAAAACACTTGCCCTTATTGCAACAAAAGGAAAAACTCTAGACAATAAAAGAGAACTAAACCAGCTTACAAGAGCTTCTATTTTACTGGAGTTAGAACAATCTTTGGCATAAAAAAACCCCTCACAAAAAGAAAGGGGGTCTATAGGGTGTAACCTTAATAAATTAAGGCTCTATTTTTGTGTCTTCTTCTTCAGATGGCTCTTTAGAGGCGTCTTTAAATTCTTTAATTCCGCTACCAAGGCCACGCATTAATTCTGGTATTTTCCTACCACCAAATAATAGTAAAATAACTACTGCAATTAATACAATTTGAGGCCATCCAATGACTAAGAAAAATGATAATGCTTCCATAATACGTTGTTTTATCCAACAAAGGTAATAAGAAAACTCTAGATTATGTGTTTTGTATTAAAGAATACCCCTGAAGGCTGCGTGGTTTATTTTATATTTGTGACATTCAATACAACTTAAATGGTGACCAAAGAAAACAGATCTAATAAAATTAAAAAGAAACTCTTACATAAGTACCGCTTTGTGGTGCTTAATGAAGAAACCTTTGAGGAGCGTTTTTCTTTTAAATTAAATAGGCTTAATGTTTTTGTGTTTAGCACCCTATTTGCCATGTTGCTCATTGCAATAACAGCTCTTTTTATTGCATTTACCCCCTTGCGAGAATACATCCCTGGGTATTCCTCTACTTCTTTAAAGAAAAAAGCAACAGAGTTATCATACAAGACAGACTCTCTGCAAAATATTATTAGCGTAAACCAGCGGTACCTTACTTCTATACGCAAGGTACTCTCTGGAGATGTTGAAACGGTAAATTTCAACAAAGATTCTATCCTTGAACTGGCAAAAAATGATGTTGCTCTGATTGATTTTACGCCCTCTAAGCAAGATTCTTTGTTGAGAGAAAGAGTAGCCCGGGAAGACAAGTACAACCCTTTATTAAACGCCACAGAGATTGGAGTGGTGTTTTTTGCACCAGTGAAAGGGGCTATTTCTGAGGGATACAACCCACAAACCAAACACTTTGCAATTGATGTTGTTACGGTTAAAAACGCTCCTGTAAAAGCTGCTGCAGATGGTACTGTTATTTTTGCAGGGTGGACACCAAACACAGGCAATGTCATTATTTTAAAACACATCAATAACACCATCACTGCCTACAAACATAATGCCTCTTTAAGCAAAAACCAGGGAGACATCGTTAAAGGTGGAGAAGTTATTGCTACGGTGGGCAATACCGGAGAATTAACCACAGGACCTCACCTACATTTTGAACTTTGGCGAGAAGGGTACCCTGTAAACCCGCAAGACTTTATTGATTTTGATTAAACTAAAAACCACTACCTCGTGTCACTAAAATCTATAGCAGCATTACTATTTGCAAAACATGCAACAAGGCAAATCAACAACTGGGCTTCTAAACCTTTACAAACTCAAGAGAAGGTCTTTAAGCAATTAATTAGTGCCGCAAAAAATACCGCATTTGGGAAAGATCATGGTTTTGACAAAATAACATCACACCAAGATTTTGTGGCTCAGGTACCCATAAGAGACTACGAGGCATTACGCACTTATGTAGACCGTGTTGTAGCTGGAGAACGGGATATATTATGGCCGGGCAAGCCATTGTATTTTGCCAAAACTTCTGGAACAACCTCTGGGGCCAAATACATCCCTTTAACCAAAGAATCGATGCCAACGCACATTAAGGCGGCTCGAAATGCTATTTTGTGTTATATCAATCAAACAAAAAAGGCGGCATTTGTAGATGGTAAAATGATCTTTTTACAAGGCAGCCCAGAAATGACTACACAAAACGGAATTGGTCTAGGAAGACTCTCCGGAATTGTAGCCCATTATGTCCCTAAGTACCTTTTAAAAAATAGACTTCCTTCCTGGAAAACCAACTGCATAGAAGACTGGGAAACAAAAGTAGATGCCATTGTCCAGGAAACAAAAGCAGAGAACATGACCGTGATAAGTGGCATACCACCGTGGGTTCAAATGTATTTCGAAAAATTAACTCAGGCCACAGGAGAAAAAACAGGAGATCTCTTTAAAAACTTTGAACTCTTTATTTATGGCGGTGTAAACTTTGAACCGTATCGCGCAAAATTTGAAGCACTTATTGGCAGAAAAGTACCAAGCATAGAATTATTCCCCGCTAGTGAAGGGTTTTTTGCGTTCCAGGATAGCCAGCACGAAAAAGGAATGCTTTTACAACTGGATAGTGGTATATTTTATGAGTTTGTAGCGGCAGATGATTTTTTTACAGAAAATCCAAAAAGACATACAATATCTCAGGTGCAACTTGGGATTAACTATGTCCTACTAATCTCCACTAGCGCAGGATTATGGGGTTATAATATTGGAGACACCGTTGAGTTCACATCACTTACACCCTATCGTGTAATTGTTACAGGACGTATCAAGCATTATATCTCTGCCTTTGGAGAACACGTGATTGCAAAAGAAGTGGAAACGGCCATGAAACAAGCAATGGACAGCTTTGGTTTTTCAATTTCAGAATTTACCGTTGCACCGCAAACAAATCCTACAAATGGAGAACTTGCCTACCATGAGTGGTTTATAGAGTTTGAAAACCCCATAGACAATTTGCCAGAAATAGCTCAAAAATTAGATGCTTTGCTGCAAAGCCAAAACAGCTATTACAAAGATCTTTTGGACGGAAATATGTTGCAACAACTCAAAATTAGCCCTTTAGAAAAAGGTGCTTTCCAGGGGTTTATGAAATCTCAAGGGAAGTTAGGGGGTCAAAACAAAGTGCCTAGGCTCTCTAATGACAGAAAAATTGCTGACAGTCTAGCAATCTTTAAATTAAAAAACCCCGCTGTTTAAAAAACTAAGCTTAAAAATTATGCCCTTTAGGTGCAGGGTGCTTTTTTAGATTAAATGCCTACAAATAGTAGGTTTGCGCCCAT